>Ga0315287_10000435_pt1 | contig 36377 bp, 24 predicted proteins | sample YL17G11_0_MG_FD_205037 | JGI IMG/M metagenome (GOLD analysis project Ga0315287, IMG submission 205037) | Sediment microbial communities from Yellowstone Lake, YNP, Wyoming, USA - YL17G11_0 | ecosystem: Environmental > Aquatic > Freshwater > Lake > Sediment | place: USA: Wyoming | collected...
ATCACGGATTACGTGCCATCCTCTGGCGGGCCTTTGGGATGACCAACTTTCAGCACTTCCGTGCCCGTGTCTTACACACGTTCGGAAGACCCAAACCACAATAATCCCCAAAGTTGGCGGAGAGCCGGAAGAACAAAACATTTGGAAAAGACCATTCACAGCCGTTATCTTCGCTGACAGAAGCATCCCACTCAATTTGTACACATTGCAGTTTCCCTCCTCGTTCAGGTGAAAAATGGTAGAACTTGCACGGCCGCCCGCAACCCAGCAACACAGCACGCGACGCCCAAACTCTTCTAACGTAATCCGCGAGCTTTCTCACGGACGAAACGCGAGCCTCCCCGAAACTCTCGGGGAGCCCTTAACCAACCGCAGCGAATTGTCAGATTGCACGCCAGGCCGACCTGAAACGATCAGGAGCCGGTAAGCTGGGTGCGAACGCTGCCTCCGGGCGAGACGCCCTCTAGGTAACAGATGTTGGTTTTGGTCAATGAAGTCTGAGCCAAAGAGAACTCGATGGAAAGTATCCGCAAGATAGCATTCTTCAAACATTATGTCCATAACCTGGCGGTAATCTTGCAGCCATAAAGAGGATTTACGGCCAAAACCATCTCTATGGAGGGGGTTTGTTGGCAGGTCATTGGCCCAACAGAGGGATGCGACCGCCGGAACGGGGTCGCGGGCGGTGGAGCAGACATTCCTGTCTGCCGCCAAAACTTTGCTCTGGTGGTTGAGGCAGATAGGGCAGACAGGAATGTCTGCCCCACCTGTTTTTCCCTGGTACTACAAAGTCTCATTTGAGTGAATCACTACACTACCTGGTCGGCGGGACGTACTGAAAGGCGCCGACGTCGAGTTGACGGGCTGCCGGGCGAGGCTCTCGCTTGCACGGGTGGACGTACTGAAACTTCGGCGTCTGGTCGAAGCCGGCAACCTTGCTGGGATCGACGCCCTTGCCGATGCACGGCGAGCCGGCCTTGAGGTGGAAGTTGTACTTGGCGGCATCGACCACTCCCGCCTCGCCGGCCGTCTTGAACATCAGATTGCCGGCGGCGTCGATCTGGGCGATGTTGCTCAGCGGGATATTGCCGATGCACAGGTTGTTGCGGACGACCGGGGCGAAGCCCGGCGGGGTCTTCTCCACGCGGACGAAGCAAGAGGACGTGCGGCGGTTCTCGTAGTCCATCGTGTTGTTGATCACGTAGAGTGCATTGCGCTCGTGCTTGATCCCCTCCATTCCATAGGCCACCACCCGCGTGTTCTGGGCCTTGGGTCCCTTGTGGAGGATGTTGCCGATCATTACCACCAGCCCTCCGTTGGGAAAGTCGGCCACCGCGCTGCCGGTGCCCGCCTCGTCGGTCAGGCGATTGTAGAGGACCCAACTCTCTTTGGCCCGGGTCTTCAGCAGATGCCCCTGGTAGGTGTAGGTCGAGTAGTTGTACTGGAAGATCAGCTTGGTGCATCGCTCGCCGATGTAGCACGAGTGCGTGGCGGGCTCGGGCACGGGGCCGCAGTGGTCGAACTCGGAATACTCGATGAGCATCTCGCCCGCCCCGCCGAGAATCCCGTCCTCGCAGTCGTAAAAGCGGCAGTTGCGGACCGTGAGGTTCTTGCCTTCGCCACGGATGCCGGCGCCGTTTCGATCGGGCACCCGGGCGCCGGAGAACTCGATGTTCTCCACGATGACGTCGTTGCCCGCGATTACCCAGATTGCCTTGCCGCCCGCACTGTTGCCGTTGGCCGGAATCTTGACGCGGCTGTTGCCGACGCCGCGAACGGTGAGCTTGTTGGTCTTGATCGTGCCGACGTCTCCGCCGTACGCGCCGGCGGGGTCGATCTCGATTACGTCGCCCACCTGGGCGGCTTGGAACGCCTGGGAGGGTTTTGCGTATTTCTGCCTCGGCCCCACCTTGAGGGTCTCGGCGGAGGCGGCGCCGACCAAGGACAATGCGACTGCCGAGAATAAAGCAGAAAAAAGCAGGCGATCCATGATGGGCGTTCTCCTAGTGTAGTGATTCACAATTGAGTGAACTTATGAAATGGCAACAGGTGGGGCAGACATTCCTGTCTGCCCCAAAGAATTGGTGGTTGAGGCAGAGAGGGCAGACAGGAATGTCTGCCCCACCTGTTTTTCCCTGGTTTTATAAAGTCCCATCTGCGTGAATCACTACACCACCGACAGGGCCTGGGACGCCAAACCGATCCGTATTCCACCAATTTGGCGGGTGTTCCCCCGGCTGTCAAGCATCGGCCAGTCGCCGCAACTTGCCACCCGTGCATCCGCTGGTTATGCTGAGTGGCGCGAGAATTGGGATGGCGGCGTTCGTTTGGTCAACTCACTTCGTCTTCGTCGACGGGCCGTTACTGCGCGAGCGACATCATGTCTTCGAGCGGGTGCTTCAACCGCGAAGGGAGCGATCCCGTGCTGCTGGTCGTCAGCCAGCCGCACTTCTGCAACGGCCAGATCGCCATAGCCGCCGCCCGTGCCGGGGCAATCGGCATTCTCGACCTCTGTGCAAACGAGGATGAGCAAGGCCGACAGGCCGCGTTGTCGTCGATGCGGCGGTATGCCGGTCCCTCGGGCCGGTGGGGCGTCGCCTGGGACGTAATGCCGCACGCCGGCCGTCTGCCGGAGCCGTCCGGCCATCACTGGCCGCTGTTGCTCCTGGCGGGGCTCGATTGCCAATCGCCCGATCTCGGCGAAGTGCTGCGACGGTCGCGGGAGTTGGCCGATCGCGTGATGATCGAAGCGTATTGCCTCGATGATGCGCTGGCCGCTCAAAAGACCGGCTTCGACGGAGTCGTGCTCAAGGGTCAGGAGGCCGGCGGCCGGGCCGGCAAACATTCCACTTTTCTGCTCTTGCACGAGGCGCACGGGAAGCTGGACATCCCCTATTGGGTCCGCGGCGGCATCAGCACGCACACGGCGGCCGCCGCGACGGTGGCCGGCGCCGCCGGAATCGTGCTCGGCGAACAGCTTTGGCTCGCCCGGGAGTCGCCGCTGAACGCGGAGCAGCGGGCCGCCTTGGAGCGTCTGGATGGCAGCGAGACGGTTTACCTGGGCGACCATGACGTCGGCTATCGCTTCTTTAGCCGCTCGGGCCGTGCGACGCTCGCGGAACTGGTGAAGCGCCAGCAGGCGGGCCAGCCGTGGCTCGATCCGTTGCGGGAGGCGCTGCCGGCGCCGGATCAGCTTATTCCAGCCGGCGAGGAAATCGCTTTCGCCGATAGTCTGGCGCGGAAGCACGTCACCGTGGCCGACATTCTCAGCGCCTATCGCGCGGCGATGTCGGACCAAGTGCGGCAGGCGCACCAGCAGCGAGCGCTGGCCGAGGACTCGCCGCTGGCCCTGGCCCACCGCACGTCGTATCCCCTGGTGCAAGGCCCAATGACGCGCGTCAGCGATGTCGCCCCGTTTTGCGAGACGGTTTCCCGTCATGGCGCCTTGCCGACCCTCGCGCTGGCCCTGATGCGCAAAGCCGAGGTCGAGAAGCTGCTGGACGCGACCAGCGCCCAAATGGGCGAGCGCACGTGGGGCGTGGGTATTTTGGGCTTCGTGCCGGGCAAACTCCGCGAGGAGCAACTCGAGGTGGTATGCCGCGTCAAGCCGGCCTTTGCCATTATCGCCGGCGGCCGGCCGGAACAAGCCGTCGAACTTGAGCGCGCCGGCATCTTCACCTACTTGCACGTTCCCTCGCCGGGCCTGCTGGAAATCTTTCTCCGCGAAGGCGCCCCGAACTTCATCTTGGAAGGCCGGGAGTGCGGCGGCCACGTCGGGCCGCGGCACAGTCTCACCCTTTGGGGGCAGGCCATCGACCTGCTGTTGCGCGCGAAAATCGACGATCCCGCGCAGGTGCACGTCCTGTTTGCCGGCGGCATTCACAACCGGCTCTCGGCGGCCATGGTCGCGGCCATCGCGGCGCCGTTGGTCGCGCGGGGCATGAAGATCGGCCTGCTGCTGGGCACCGCTTATCTCTTCACGCCCGAAGCCGTCGATGCCGGCGCGGTGACCTCTGAGTTCCAGCAGCAGGCCCTCGCCTGCCGCGAAACCACGCTGTTGGAGTCGGGCATCGGCCACGCCTCGCGCTGCGCGGTGACGCCTTTCACTCGTGAATTCCAGGCGCGAAAACGCGAACTGGTCGGCGCCGGCGCGGACCCGCTGAAAGCCCAACTGGAACTGGAACTGCTGAACCTCGGCCGCTTGCGGTTGGCCTCGAAAGGAGTGCAGCGGCGGTCCGATTCGGCCGCGTCGCTGGTTCCGGTCACGCAAGAGGAGCAGCGCCGCAAAGGCATGTTCATGATCGGCGACGCCGCCACGCGGCTCTGCGCCACGCAAAGCATGGCTGAGCTTCACGCCGATCTCTGCCGCGGGGGCCTGCAAGTGCTGGCGGACTCCGTTGACCGGTGGGGCAAACCTTCCCCTCTGCCCAGTTCAGGCAAGGATGCCCGTCCTGCGTCTTCCGAACCCGAGCCGCTGGCCATCGTCGGCATGGAGTGTTTCTTTCCCGAGAGCGAGAACCTCCGGCAGTATTGGCACAACATTCTCCGCAAGTTCAACCCCGTGCGCGAGGTGCCGGCGGACCGCTGGAGCCCGGAGGTCTTCTTCAGCACCGACCGCTTCGACAATGAAAAGCTGTACTCGAAGTGGGGCGCGTTCCTGGGCGAGATGCTGTTCGATCCCTTCAAGTACAAGATCCCGCCCAACAGCCTCGCTTCGATCGAGCCGATTCAACTGCTGTCGTTGGAGGTGGCGTGGCGAGCGCTGGCCGACGCCGGCTATTGGCAACGCGATTTCCCCCGCCAACGCACGGCGGTGATATTCGGCGTCAGCGGGCCGCACGACCTGGCCATGGGCTACGGGCTGCGCACCCTCATGCGGCAGTGGCTCGCGCAGGCGCAAACGATCCCCGAGGCCACGCGGCGGCAGGTGCTGGCGACCCTCGAAGCCCAGATGCCCACCTGGACGGAAGACTCCTTCCCCGGCATTCTCAACAACCTGATCGCCGGGCGGATTTCCAACCACCTCGACCTGCAAGGGCCCAACTTCGTGGTCGACGCCGCCTGCGCCTCGTCCCTGGCGGCGCTGCACATCGCCGTCGAGCAGCTTCGTTCGCGGGCATGCGACGTGGCGGTGGTCGGCTCGGCCGACGGCACCAACGGCCCGGCGGGGTTTATGAGCTTCAGCCGCACTTACGCCCTGTCGCCGCGCGGCAAGTCCTGCCCCTTCGACCAAAGCGCCGACGGCATCGTGCTCGGCGAGGGCGTGGCGGCGATGGTGTTGAAGCGGCTGGCCGACGCTGAGCGGGACGGCGATTTCATCTATGCCGTCGTCCGCGGCATCGGGGCCTCGAGCGACGGCCGCAACTGTAGCATCACCGCGCCAAACCCCGAGGGCCAGATGCTCTCGCTCCGCCGCGCTTACGACGATGCCGGCGTGCCGCCGCAAAGCGTCTCGCTGGTGGAAGGGCACGGCACGGGCACCACCGTCGGCGACGCCGTCGAGCTTCAGGCCCTGCAACAAATCCTCCAGCAGGCCGGCTCCGCGCCGCAGTCCTGTGCCATCGGTTCGGTGAAGTCGATGCTCGGCCACACCAAGGCGGCGGCGGGCATGGCCAGCCTGGTGAAGATCGCCCTGGCGCTAAAACAAAAGGTGCTGCCGCCGACCAGCAACGTCGAAACGCCCAACCAGCAGATCGACCCCGTCGGCAGCCCGCTGTACCCCAACACCGAGACGCGGCCGTGGATTCGCCGAGGTGATTGTCCGCGGCGGGCGGGCGTCAGCGCGTTCGGCTTCGGCGGCACCAACTTCCACGCGGTGCTGGAAGAGTACACGGGCGAATACTATCCCGGCACCAAGCTTGACCTGGCGCCCCGCGCCGCGGAGGTCTTCTATTGGGTGCGGCCCGATCGAGGGCAACTGATTGCGGCGATCCGCCAATTGGAGCAACAACTCGACCAAACGCCGATCGACGACCTGGCTCAGTTGGCTTTCTCGGTCTGGCACGATAACCAACGGCGAGCCGGCAGCGAGCCGGCGTCGGCCTGCCGGCTGGCTATCGTCGCCGGCAGCGTCGCCGAACTGCAACAGAGGATGCGCGCGGCGATGGACGATTGTGGCGCAGGCGTCCCGCCTGCTCTTGATACTGGCGTCCCGCCTGCGAAGGAGATGCAGCCGGGACAGCCGTTGCACAACGCGGGCTTCTACTTCGACGAAGGGAGCGCTTCGGCGGCGGGCAGCGTATGTTTTCTTCTGCCGGGTCAGGGGGCGCAACGGCCCAACATGCTCAAGGACCTGTTGCTGTTGCACTCCGACGGCATTTCAATTATGGAACGTGCCGACGGGTTGTTGGAATCGTTCTTCGACCGTCCGCTGTCGAGTTTCATCTACCCCGTGCCGGTCTTCGACGACGCCGCCCGGGCGAAGCAGGCCGCCGCATTGAACGACACGGCCGTAGCCCAGCCTGCCTTGTGCGCCGTGGCGTTGTTCGCGCTGGACTTGCTGCGGCGATTCGGGTTGACGCCGGACTTCGCGGCCGGGCACAGCCTGGGGGAATATGCCGCGCTGCATGTCGCGGGCTGTCTGACGGCCGATGACCTCCTGCGGCTGGCGGCCCAACGCGGCAGAGCGGTGCAACAGGCATCTCGGGCCAATCCCGGCGGAATGGCGGCCGTGGCCGCCGACGCCGAGACCACGGCCGCCCTCTTGCTCGAGTTGAACCTGCCCGCCGTGGCGGCAAACCGCAACGCCCCCGATCAGACGGTCATTGCGGGGCCGCTGGCGGCGATCGATCGGGCGATCGAGGAGTTCGGCAGGCGGAATCTGGCCGTTCGCCGTGTACACGTGACGGCCGCCTTCCACACGGCCGCCATGCGGCCGGCCGCCGACGAAATGTCCGCTCACTTGGAAAACGTCGCGTGGGCCGCGCCGCGCGTGCCGATCTTCAGCAACACCACGGCGGCGCCGTATCCCGCCGACGGGCCGTCGATTCAGGCCTTGCTCACGCGGCATTTCACGGCGCCCGTTCGGTTCGTCGAGCAGATCGAAGCCTTGTATGAAGCGGGGGCACGATTCTTCATAGAGGCCGGCGCGGGCAACATTCTGACCAATTATGTCACGAGGATCCTCGCCGGCCGGCCGCATACGGCCATCGCCCTGGACGCCCCGGGACGCGAGGGGGGCGCTCAACTCACACACCTGCTGGCGCGCTGCGCGGCCGGCGGGCTGCCGGTCCGGCTGGAACCGTGGTTTGCCTGCCGGGGACTTTCCGCCTGCGGCACAACCGAGTTGTTTGCCAAACAGCGCGACAAGAGCAAAGTGCCGCCGGTGGCCTGGATCGTCAGCGGGCATAAGGCGCGGCCGGCAAACGGCTCTCAGCAAAGCATTATCGACACCGCCAAACCATTCTTTGGAAGCACGCCCATGAAGCCCGTTTCGAGCAGCACTCGCCCGGAACCCGACGATCTGTCCTCCGCCGCGCGCCCTGAGCCTTCGGCCGGCGCACGCCACGAGAATGGCGAGGCGATGGCCCAATTCCAGGCCAACATGGGCAGTTGGCTGGAATTGCAGAAGCAGCACCAGCAGGCGAGCCAGCGTTTTTTGGACCTCCAAGAGCAAGCCCTGCGGGTTCTGGGCAACGGGGCCGCGTCGCCGGCGCCGCCGGCAGCGCCGCCGCCGGCAGCGCCGCCGCGCGTCGCCGGGCATCGCGTCGCGCCGACCGACGGCCAACAGCGTTTCACGCCGCCGCGATTTCCAGCGGCGCCGGTCGCCGGCCAGACCAGTTCCACGGCGATCGCCGTGTCGGCGGCAGCGACTCGGCTCCAAGCAACCGCCGCGGCGGGAATGTCGCCGGGCGAATTGACCGCGGCCGTAGAGACGATCACCGTCGGCCACAACGCCGTCGTGCTGCCAACCGCCGAGGAGTTTCGCCGAGATATTCTGGAAGCCGCCAGCGCGCGATCGGGCTATCCCATCGAAATGCTCAAGGAGGACGCGCTTCTGGAAGCCGATCTCGGCATCGACTCGATTAAGCGGATTGAGATTTTCAGCGGGCTGAAGGACAAGTACTTCATGCTCTTGCAACAGCGGGAGCGGACCGATGAGGAGATGCTCGGCGCCTTTACGCGGCTGAAAACCTTGCGCGACATCGTTCAAGCCTACGATGAAGAGCGCCGCCTGATTTTGTCCGGCAGCACGATGGCGCCGGTGCGGAGTGTGGAACCCGACCAACTCGCCATGCGGATGGTCCGCGCGCTGCCGATGCTCGGCGAGCCGTACGTCGCCGGACAGCAGCCGCCCGATCCGGACAGCGCGCCGGTCGAACGCTTCGTGGTTCGGGCGGTCGAGGCGCCGCCGCCCGATGGGCCGGCCAACGCCCGCCTGTTGCCGCGCGGTCAGTCGATGTTGGTGCTCGGCGAGATGCCGCAGTGGGACGTCGGCTGGCGCGCCATGGCGATGCAGGCCAACACCGCGCTTTGCTACGTTCTGCCGGGTGCGAAGGCGTTGCGGCTTGCCGACGACCGCTACGAGGCCGATCTCGCGTCGCCCGAGTCCGTCAAAGAACTGCACGCTCTGCTGCGCGCCGGCGGATGCCGCATCGGCGGAATCATCAATATGCTGGGCCTGGCCGGCCAATTCGCTGAACCGGGGCTGGGCGAGAACAGGGCGTTGGAGTTGACCACGGCCTTAGTCCACGTCGCCGCGGAGTTCGAAGGCGAGATCGCCGCCGCCATTGGCGACCACGGCGGGCGACTGTTCAATCTCACCTCTCTGGGCGGAAAGTTCGGGCTGGATGCCGGTGGCCCGATGCCCTTGGCCCAGGCCGGCACGCTCGGCGTCTTCAAGTCGCTCGCCCACAACTGGCCGGGGGTGCGCGTGAAGAACATCGACATCGATCGCCGTGCCGATCCGCAATTGCTCCTGTCCCGGCTGGCGGTGGAATTTCTCAGCGACGACGAGCCGGAGATCGGGCTTACCGAACAAGGCCGATGGCGGATCGACCTGCAGCCTCAACCACTGGCGGCCGAAGAACTGGAGCCGCTGAATCTGGATGCAAACTCCGTGGTGCTGCTGACGGGCGGCGCGCGGGGCGTCACCGGCGCGGTCGCCATGGCCCTGGCCGAACGATACCGATGCCGCCTGGTGTTGGTGGGCCGCTCGCCGCTGCCCGGCGAGGAGGCGGTCGAAACGCGGGAACTTCAGGACGAGCAGTCGTTGCATCGCTACCTCGTCCAAGAGGCGCTCGCTGCGGCCGAACCGGCGACGCCCGCGGAAATCGATCGGCATCTGCGGCGGCTGATGCAGGATCGCGAGATCCGCCGGACAATCCAGTCGATCGCCCGGAGCGGGGCCACGGCCGATTACCGCTGCTGCGACGTGAGCGATGGCCCTCGTTTCGCCCGGCTGATCGAGCAAGTTTACGAAGAGCACGGCCGGATCGACGGCGTGATTCACGGCGCGGGGGTCATCGAAGACCGGCGGCTCGCCGACAAGACGGCCGATTCGATCATCCGTGTGTTCAACACGAAGGTCAACGCCGCACGGGTGTTGGCCGAAACGCTGCGGCCGGAAAGGCTGCGGTTCCTGGTGTTCTTCTCGTCGGTGGCGGCGCGGTTCGGCAACGCCGGCCAACTCGACTACGCCGCGGCCAACGAGTATCTCAATAAACTGGCCGATCAGCTGGCCGCCGCGTGGCCGGCACGGGTGGTGGCGATCAACTGGGGGCCGTGGGAAAGCGGCATGGTCACCCCCACGCTGGCGCGCATGATTCGGGCGTTCGATGTCGGCTTGATTCCCATGGCCGACGGCGTGGAACACTGTCTGGCCGAACTCGGCGCGGGCGGCCGCGCAGCGGAGGTGGTCATCGGCTGCAGCGTTCAGCGGCTGCGGACGGCCGGAGCAGCAAGCTTGTGAAAACACCAAAGTCATAGGTTGGGGTGGCAGTTGTACTGCCACCCCAACGAGATTTTCTCCCGGAATCACACAAAGCCGCTGAGAAGCGAGGAAACGGTGGACCACAACAAGGACATTGCCGTCGTCGGTATGGCCTGCGTCTTTCCCGGGGCGCGGAACGTGGAGCAGTTCTGGGCCAACAACGTCAACGGGATCGACGCGGTTACCGGCATTCCCGAAGGCCGCTGGCCGGCCATCCGCTTCAACGAGTTGCCCGTCTCGCACGTGGCCCACATCGGCTGCTCGCGGGGCGGGTTCGTCCCGTCCGACCTGAGTTTCGACGGCCCCGCTCTGGGCGTCATGCCGAGCATCGTCCGCTCCGGCGACCCCGACCAGTTCGTCATGTTGGACGTGGCCGACGCTGCGCTGAGGGACGCCGGCATCGGCGACGGCGACCCGGTGCGGGAGCGCACCGACGTGATCATCGGCCGCGGCGGCTACATGAGCCGCAAGACGGCGGAGATATTTTTGCGCATCGACGCAGTCGCTCGCATCGTACCCTTCTTGCGTTATCAGTTGCCCGACATGAGCGCCGAGGAGTTTGCCGCGCTGGAACAGCGGCTGCACGCCACCTTGCCGGCCACGGACCCCGAGAGCCTGACGACGGCGATTCCCAATCTCGTGGCCAGCCGGGTTTCCAACCGACTGAACCTGCGGGGCAGCGCCTATGTGGTCGATGCGGCCTGCGCATCGTCGCTGATCGCCGTGGAGCAGGCGGTTGCCCGGCTGCGCGGCGGGCAGTGCGACGCCGCCATCGCCGCGGGCATCCATCTCTGCCAATACCCGCCGTTCTGGTACGTGTTCACCACGTTGCGGGCGATGTCGCTCAGCGGAGTCATTCGCCCCTTCGACCGCCGGGCCGACGGGCTGCTGCTGGGCGAAGGGGCCGGGGCCGTGGTGCTCAAGCGCCTGGCCGACGCCTTGCGCGACGGCGAGCGCATCTATGCCGTCATCAAGGGCGCGGGCAGCGCCAGCGACGGCCGCGACACGGGCGTGCTGGCCCCGTCCACCGCCGGACAGATCGAGGCCCTCCGCCGCGCTTACGCCGACGCCGAGTTGGATCCGCGCACCATTTCCTTTTTGGAGGCCCACGGAACCGCGACACTGGCGGGCGACGCCGCGGAGATCGAGACCATTAAAGGCTTTTACGGCACGGCCGCGCTGCCGCAGGGGGCAATGGGTTCGGTGAAGTCGATGATCGGCCACACCATGCCCGCCGCCGGCATGGCCTCGTTGATCCGTACGGTTCTGGCGCTGTGGACCAAGACGCTGCCGCCGACGCTTCATTGCGAGCAACCGCGCGAGGAGTTCGCGGATGCGCCGTTCTACGTGAACGACCGAACGCTGCCATGGATTCATCCGCCGGGGCGTCCGCGTCGGGCGGGCATCAACGCCTTCGGATTCGGCGGCATCAACTGCCATGCGATCCTCGAAGAGCCGCCCGCCGCGAGTTCCGTGTCGCCGCGCGCGGCCGGCTCGCCGCCGATTCACTCGGCACGGCGGTGGCCCAGCGAGGCGCTGCTGTTCTCGGCCCCGTCGGCCGACGTCCTGGCGCAGAACCTGGAACAGCTCGATCGCTTTCTCGGCCGCGACCAGTCGAGTTGCCGGTTGGAGGACGTGGCCTCTTCGCTGCTTTCCCTGGTGGATTTCTCACATTCGTGGAAACTGGCGCTGGTGTGCGAGACCTTGGACGACGCTCGACGGATGATCGCCGCGACCGTCGCGCGACTGCGGCAGGGAAGCGGACGGCGGTACGACACCGGAGAGGATGATGGCGAAGGCGTCTACCTGTCGTCCGAGGCGATGCATCCGCGTGGCAAGGTGGCGTTGCTGTTCCCCGGCCTGATCTGGCCCGACCCGTTGGGCGACTCCCGCCGGCGCCTGCTGGAGTTGTGCCTCCACTTTCCGGAGTTGAGGGATACGTTGGACCGGCTGGAAGAAAAGGACGGGCATCCCGAGGACCCGGCGCCCTTTTCCTATGTTCTCGATCCGCCGCGCTCCTTGCCCGAGCCGCGTCGCACAGCGCTGTTGGAGCGTCTGCTGCCGCCGTTGGCGATCGCCGAGGACCAGTCGCCGGGCCCGATCCCGCCCGCGGAACGAAATCTGGCTTTGGTGGGCGTGATCTTGAGCAATTGGCTGGGCTGGAGGCTATTGGAGACGCTGGAGGTCCCGGTGGATATGGCCTGCGGCCAGAGCATCGGCGACTGGACGGCCTTGTGCTGCGCCGGCGCGGCCGATTTCGACCGCCATGTCATGGCCGACGTTTGGAGGAGCCTGTCCACCGCCGCGGAGTCGCTCAGCCGCGGATGCCTGGCGTTCGTGGCGGCCGGCGAGCCGCAGGTGCGGCCTTATCTGGCCGATAAGCAGGGCACGTGGATCGCCGCGTACCTTTCGCCGGAATCCGTGTTGCTCGGCGGCGGCTTCTCCGAGATTCACCGCGCGGTCGAAGAGCTTCGCTCGGGCGGCATCTTTGCCGCCAGCCTGCCCTATGCCCTGGCGCATTGCCCTGCGTTGGCCGACGTTCGCCGCGAGGCCGACACGTTGTTGGAGAGGCATGAGCTGGGCAGCGAGTTCCGCATTCCTGTGTATTCGTCGTTGACGGCCGACCTTTACCCGACGGACCCCGCCGGCATTCGCCGCTTGCTGGTGGCGAATCTCGACCGGCCGATCCGCGTTTGGCAGACGGTCCGCCGCCTGTACGACGACGGGGCCCGCATTTTCATCCAGGCGGGCAGCGGCGCGCTGGCGGCGAACGTCGCCACCCTGCTGGACGACGCAGACGTCGTGAGCGCCGCCACCGACAGGGATTCGTGCGACGCGGTCACGGGAATCAACCATCTGGTGGGGGCCCTGTTTACGGCCGGCGTGCGGCTGAATCCCGGCGCCGTCTTCCGCCATCGCGCGCCGCGCCTGCTTCATTTCGATCAACCCGGGCCGTCCGCCAAAGAGCCCGAGGGCCAGACGCGCTTCGTGCTGGGGTGGCCATCATTTGGAGCGCTGACCGGAAGACCGGCATCCCCGCACCCCAGCCCTCTCCCAAGAGAAGAGAATACTGCCGCCCCCCCGCCTCTCCCTTTGGGAGAGGATCGCGGTGAGGAGGAGGCGTGGAAAGCAGAGCGGATGCCCTTCGCCGGCAAAGTGATCCGTCACGTTCCGCGGCAGGAGATCGCCGTCGAACGGCATCTCGATCTCGACGAGGACCTCTACCTGCTCGATCACCATTTCGTCAACGCCGCGTCGTGCAAGCCGATCGAGCAATGCCTGCCCGTCTTTCCCATGGCCATGATGATGGAATTGATGGCCGAGACGGCTGCCCGGTTGGCGCCGGGGCTGAAGTTGATCGGCGTGGATAACCTTCGGGCGTCGCGCTGGATCCACCTGCTCGATACCCGTCGCATCGTTCTGCACGTGGAGGCTCGGCTGGCTTCCTCCGATCCGCAAACCGGCGTCCAGGCCGTGGAGACTCAAATCCTTCACGAAGGGCAGCGCAGCGCGTCGGCCGTCGTGCTGCTGGGGCGGGAGTACCGGGAGGATGTCGTAATGCGATTTCCGGCCCTGCAAGCGGCACAGCCCTGGCCACTCAGCGCCGAAGACCTGTACCGTCAGCGTTACCTGTTCCACGGCCCGCGGTTTCAGACGATCGCGGCGGCGGGTCTGTTGGGTGAGAATGGTCTGACGGCCACGCTGCGCGTCGGCGCGAAGGACAACCTCTTTGCCTCGCAGGCGGCGCCGCAGATGCTCAGCGATCCGTGCGTCGTCGACGGGGCCGGCCAACTGGTGGGCTGTTGGACCATGGCCCGGGGACGGTGCGTGCTGCCGGTGGGCGTGGAGAAGATCGAGTTCTACCGCCCCCCGCCGCCCGCCGGGACGGAAGCGCCGGTGCGGTTGGAGATTACCAGCTTCGATCCCGCGTCGCCCACCGTGTACGCCGACATCGAGGTTCAAGACGGCGAGGGCTTTGCGTGGATGCGGATTCGCGGCTGGACCGACTTTTTCGTCCCCTGCTCGACAAGAATCCTGGACGTTCAGCGGCTGCCTGCCCGTCATTGCATCGCCGAGCCCCTGGCGCTGCCCGAGCTGCCGCCGGAGTGCCTCGCCGTGACGATTACCGAGGCCGAGCTGCGCGAAGGCGACGTAAACGGCATTGCCATTTTGTACCTGACCGCCGAGGAATTGGCGGGCGTCAAGAACATGGTCGAGCGACGGCGGACCGAGTTCGTCTTGGGGCGGATTGCCATGAAAGACGCCGTGCGCCGGTGGTTGGCCCGGCAGAATGGCGGCGAAATGCCGCATCCGGCGTCGATCGCGACGGGCGCCACGGCCGAGGGCAAGCCGTTTTTCCGGCCAATCCCCGGCGTTGCCGCGATGCCTGAAGTAAGTGTCACGCACAGCGACGGCCGGGCCGCCGCCGTGGTGTCGCCTTTCGCGGTGGGCATCGACCTGGAGCCCGTGTCGCGGCCGACGGCGCGGATTCTCGGTGATTTCGCGCTGCCCGAGGAAATCGTCATTCTCGATCAGCTTGCCGCCCCCGAGCAACCCGAGGGGGCGTGGCCCACGCGCCTCTGGTGTGCGAAGGAGGCCGCCGGCAAGGCGTTGGGAACCGGCCTGGCGGGCCGGCCGCGAGATTTCCAACTCGTTCACGCGGAGAAGGACGGCCGGATGCGCATCCGTCATCGCCCCAACGGCCGCGAACTGAACGTCGTCACCACCTGCCGCGAAGGCATGATCGTGGCGTGCTGCCCCGGTCCTTAATTCCCCTCATCACGGCGTCTTCTTTCGATCCTTCTTCACCTTCTCGACCTTCTTGGTCTTGAGATCGAGAGTGTATTGCTCATTTTTCTCGTTGGTCACCAGGAGCGTGTTATCGCGAACTGCCAGTCCGGTGATGAACACCCATTGAACGTCTTGTTCGAGGCTCGGGTCGATCGTGACCGTGTAGACCACAACATCCCAGAGTTTCTTGCCGGTCTTTTCGTTCCGAGCTTCAATCTTTCCTTCGCGTCCATTTTCGTTGGGGGCGACATACGTCACCCCCATGTGGACCACGGGAGTCACGGGCTTCGGACCCGCCCGTTTCGCCCATGCCGTGCTCGCAATCATCGCCGTCAGTAACAGACAGAACAGTACCGAGAGCTTCTTCATTTTCTCTCCTCCATACAGTTAAACACCTTGTGCTATTCCTTCCGATCCACCAGTTCCAGCGATATCGCCAGGTCGCGGTGGGCGCGATACCACTCGACCGAGCGGCGCAGTCCCTCTTCAATGGCGATTTGCGGGCGCCAGCCCAACAAGCCGGCGGCCTTCGACACGTCGGCCCGCGTGGTCGGCACGTCGGCCGGATGGGCCGGGCGGTACTCGATCTGGGCCTTCTTGCCCACCAGGGCCTCGATCTGTTCGATGATCGTCGAGAGCGGCACGCACCGATCGCCGCCGAGGTTGATCACTTCGTAGCCCAGCGGGCCCAGCGCGGCCACGGTGCCCCGGGCGATGTCGTCCACATAGGTGAAGTCGCGGCTCTGCGTGCCGTCGCCGAAGACGATGATCGGCTCGCCCTCGGCGATGCGGCGGACGAAGCGGAAGACGCTCATGTCGGGCCGGCCCGCCGGTCCATAGACCGTGAAGTAGCGGGGAATGGAGACGTCGATGCCGTGCAGGTGGTGGTAGACAAAGGCCAGCGTTTCGGCTGCCTTCTTCGAGGCCGCGTAAGGCGACAGCGGGCGGTTCGTGTCGGCGTCCTCGCGGTAGGGCGCCTCGTTGTGCTTGCCGTAGAGACTGGAGGTCGAGGCCAGCAGGAATTTCTTCACTCCGTGGCGACGGCACAACTCCAGCAGATTCAAGGCGCCGTCGCAATTGGCCTGATAGTAGACCCAGGGGTTAGCGACCGAGGGCCGCACGCCCGCCCGGGCGGCCAGGTTCACCACGGCCGCAAACGGCGGCTTGGCGTCCTTGCCGGCGAAGAGCGGCTCAAGGGCCATGCGGTCGGAGATGTCCGATCGATGGAACTGGAAGCCCTTGCGGGGGAGCAACTGTTCGAGCCGCCATTGTTTCAGCCGCGGGTCGTAGGCGTCGTTGAGATTGTCGACGCCCACGACCTCGTGCCCCGCCTGGAGCAGCATATCCGCAACCTTGGAAGCGATGAAGCCCGCACAGCCGGTGACGAGATAGCGATCTGCCATGAGGATGACAATCCAGTGCTAAATGAGATTGCGTGATTCTGGGAGAAAATCTTGTTGGGGTGGCAGTTGTACTGCCACCCCAACCGATTGGTTTTTCTGCCTCAATCTTTTCCATCCGAAAAGAATATTACACTATTATCCGTGCAACGTATAGTATTGAAAGACCGACCATAATGGGTGTTATCTTGCCACCCGATGGGTCCAGCCTGACGTGGAACGGATCGAACTCTGCCTGCATGGAGTCACCTTGGCATGTACCGGGGGACTGTCCCAATTTTCGTCCGACGGAAATGGAACTGTCCCCTTTGGTGGAACTTACCGGCGGGGGCGTGGGCGAGGAACTCGGCAAAATCCTTGGCAACTTGGCTGGCGTTCGGCGAAACGTAAAGCGTCAACGTCCGCGGCAAGGGATTAGAGGTCGGGACCTTGCCCTTCCCTGTCCCCTCACACACCGGCACCAACTTGACCGATTTGTCATTGGGCGGCAGTTGGCTCATATCCACGAAGCCGATGGCGGCCGGATCGCGCGCCACCGCTAGGATCACCTTTTCATTGTCGGGCTGGGCGGTACACTTGAGCGTGGCGTGTCGAGCGCTCCCCTTCGGGTCGCGGTTAAACGATTCCTTGAGCAGTTGCGCGATCGGGTTGGTATTCCGCAATCCGAAGACGTGCATTGCAGCAGCCGCGCCGCGCACTGCCGGCCACTTCTTGATCTCATCGCAGAATATCGACTTCGCTTCGTCGATCGGCAGCGACTCCAACGGGTTCTCCGGATGTACGATGACGCCTACCGCCATGCGGCCGAGTTCGATGGATCGCGGAATAGGGGACTGTCCCTCTCCTTGCAGCGTCCCAGGGACTGTCCCCTTTTCCACAGATTTGGGATTTGCCGACCTCTCTCCCCTCTCCTCTCTCACCTCTCCACTTTTCCAATCCGCCAGCAGAAGATCGGTCGCGCCCTTGGCCAACTTCTCGATGGCCGTGTCTCGCGTCTCACCCTTCTGGAATTTCAGTTGCACGGCAGCCTTCGCCTTGACGAACTTCAAGGACAGGTCGTTCAGCACATCCTCACAGCCGGTCAGATTACAGACCACGATCTCCGTCCCCTTGCCATTCTTTACATCCGCGAGTCGCTGTTGACCACGTACTTGTTCCAACTGGCAATCCGGCCAAAGGCCGCACTGCTTGATGATGCTTGCGGCTTTGGAGCTAGCGCAATACTCCACGAATGCCCTGGTGGACTCCGGTGCGTCAGGATGGACGAGGAACCACATCACTTCCTGGAGCGGATAGGTGTCGGAAAGCGCGCCATTATGCAGAGGCGCGACTGGATCATCGCCTTGCTTGCGGGCGATGGGCACAATCCGCACGTTTTTCATCCGCTCACTGGACGCGAACAAGAGGCAGTACCCAATCGCATTGGACTTCTTGCTCACCTCTTCGACCAGTTTGGCATCGTTCGCAAAGCACGGGAACGGCCCGCCGCCGGGGAAGCGGCTGTGCTGCTCTTTGTAAAAGCGATGGAGTTCTTCTGCCTGCGGAAGGTGATTGGGATCGTACTTGAACTCGTTGGGAAAACGGACGCCCTCGCCGTGCAGTACCTGATGGCTGAACATCCTCCAACTCAGGAGCGGGTAGTTGGTGCCGAGTCGGCTGATGTTCTGGTCCGCCCCGCCAACGGCGGACCATTTTTCTATCTTGGCCCGGTAGATGTGCTCGACTTGTTCCATCGTCAGCCCCAGGAAACGATTGCCGCGATGGACAACGATCGCTACAGCGGCCCGGCAGAACACGATTTCCTGTGGCCGACGTTGGGGATCGGGGAATGCCTTCTCCATTGCCGCCTTCTCTTCGTCCTTCAAGGGCCGATCCAAAACCGCCGCTTCCGTCTTGCTGCTCAACAGTTTTTGGAAGCCTGCGTCCGAACCATTGGCTTCGTAGTAAATCTGCGACGGAAAAGTAGAACGCTTCTTCGGATCGAGCGCGCCAAGAAACTCGGGATACAACAATTCCGTTACGCCGCAGGCATTCGCGGTGCCGCTCATTACTACCGAGCGGCTCTTGACGGCAGCAATAAGGGCGCGGTCGTGTTGTTCATTCGCCTCGCGCAAGCGTTTTTGCTCCGTCGCCCTCTACCGCTTGATCGACGGCGCTTCACTTTGAAGCTTGGGCCGGCGCGGGGGAACGGACTTGGCCCGCAGAAGGCGACGAGATCGCCAACAAGGCTACAAGCAACGAGGCCCTAACGACATGGATGCGCATTGTCCTGCCCCCCCCGCGCAACTTCTTCGGCAGCGACGGGCGAGTGTGGTTGACAGACTGCGATCCTTGCGTTCGAGAAGATTGCCCCAACTCGATCAGACATGCCAACTACCACCGAACTGCCCTCTGTTCTTGGAGTCGTCGAGGAAGACGGTGGTGATTGTATGGTGGCCACAATTCCCGTCAAGTTATTTTTTGACGGAATTCCAAACGGGTTATAAGGCGGCCGACTGTGCCGCGCTGCCGCAAGTTATTCTCCGACAGTAGCTTCTGGATAAAGCCAGCCGCGATTGTCGCACTTGAAATCCCCCCGAGAGACTTTTTATCCCCCTCTACAGAAAAACACCTCGAAATCCTCAGTTTACGACTTCGTTGCGATTGTGACTTGACACCACATTGTTACATTTCAAGCCGCTCACTGTATAGCATCCCCTTTTGCGAACGACGATGACGGACGTTGGGCGAACCGCCCGCTTGCCGAGGGCGATCCTCTGGGCGGCTCTCTCGGGGTGTGCGATATCGGCAAAAAGCGCAATTTGCGCAAACCAGGCAAACCGCCCTTTCTCGCAAACTGCCCTGGACATTCTCGCGATTTTTTGCAACACTCCCACCCCGACTTTTCTCAAGCTGCCGGGCGGTGGAAGCCCGGCCAAGACTCTTTCGGAAACTTCTCAAAGGGTAGCAGTTATGGTCGCTAGAATCACCCGGATCGCAGTGGCCGGCCTGATGTTGATCCTGTTGGCAGACGCGCGGCCCGCCCTGTGCGATGGCTGGTCGCTGCCGAACCCGTTTGCCAGTGACAAGGACAAGACCGAGGCGAAAGCGAAGAAGCCCGCCCCAAAGCCGGCGAAGAAGCCGCCCTCGACCTTGGACAAGATCGGCGCCGGCACCAAGAATTTCTTTACGGGGGTGGGCAACACGCTGACGGGCAAGAAATCGGACCCGAAGAAGGACCCCTCGAAACCGTACACCAATCCGCAGAGCCCCGCCTCCAAGGCGCAGCCAAAGTCCGATGCCTCAAAGTCGTGGCTCCCTTCGTGGCTCCGGCCCGAAGAGCCCAAGCCGCCAAAAACCGTCAAGGAGTGGATGGACCAGCCGCGGAGTGATATCTAAATGGCCTTGCGCAATTCCGGGCGGTCAGAAAACCAATACGTTGGGGTAGCGCTCTTGTACGCGGCGATGCTCGGCGTCGTGTTGCTGGCGGCCGGTTGCAGTCTCTTGCCCGGACCGCTGAAGAAGCTGCCCGGCCCGTTCGGCCGCAACTCGGCCGACGAGTCGCTCCGCAAGCAGGCGGAAGCCGATTCCTTCCCCACTGCAAAGCAGGCGGGACTCTGACGGGGAGAGCCGGCTATTTGCAACGCACCGCGATGCCCCTACAATGAGGGCATGGCCACCGACCTGATCCTGGGCACCGCCGGGCACATCGACCACGGCAAGACGGCGCTGGTGAAGGCGCTGACCGGCGTCGACACCGACCGCTTGCCGGAGGAGAAACGCCGCGGCATCACCATCGATCTTGGCTTTGCGGAACTGCCGCTCGGCGAATTCCGGCTGGGGATTGTCGACGTTCCAGGCCACGAGCGGTTCGTGCGGAACATGCTTGCCGGGGCCACCGGCATCGACCTGGCCATGCTGGTTGTCGCCGCCGATGAATCGGTCAAACCGCAGACCCGCGAGCACTTGGAAATCTTGCGGCTCCTGCAGCTTCGCGCGGGCGTGATCGCGTTGACAAAGTGCGACTTGCCCGAGCCCGATTGGATCGACCTGGTCGAGCAAGAGGTCCGCGAGTTGGTGGCCGGCACGTTCCTGGCCGATGCCCCGCTGGTGCGCACCAGTGCCGTCACGGGGCTGGGACTCGACGCCTTGCGAGCGGCTCTGGCCGATGCCGCGCGCAAGGCGGTCGCTGCCGGTCGCGGCCAAATTGCCGGGCCGTTCCGCATGGCCATCGATCGCACCTTCACGGTGGCCGGGTACGGCACCGTGGTCACCGGCAGCGCGCAACGCGGTTCCACGCGCGTGGGCGACGAGTTGGCCATCGAGCCGGGCGCGATCCGCGTGCGGGTTCGCGGACTGGAGAATCACGGTCGGCCGGTCGACGAAATCCATCGCGGCCAACGCGCCGCCATCAACCTGGCCGGCGTGCATCACGACCAGTTGGGCCGTGGGCAGGAATTGGCCACGCCCGGCCACTTGGCGCCCAGCCGCCGGTTCTCCCTGCGACTGCACGTGCTTCGCTCGTGTCCGCGGCCGTTGAAGCACCGTGCCCGGGTGCGGCTGCACATCGGCACGGCCGAGATCATGGCCGCGGTCGTGCTGCTGGATCGCGACGCCGTGGCGCCAGGCGACTGGGCGATGGCGCAGTTGTTGCTCGCCGAGCCGGCGGTGGCTGCTTGGGGCCAGCCGCTGGTGCTCCGCGGCGAATCGCCCGCCGCAACCCTTGGCGGCGGCCAAGTCCTCGATCCGAGCGCCCCCAAAGTCCGCCGCCGCGATCAGCCGGCGATCGGCCAGTTGGAAGCGCTGACCGCGGAGGATCCCACGGTTCGCGCGGCGGCGGCGCTCTACTTTGCAGGCTGGCGGGCGTGGCGGCCGGAGGACCTGACGCGCCTGGCGGGTGTCGAGGACGTTGAGGCGGCTTATCGCCAACTCATCGAGCGGGGCGAGGTCGTGGAAATTGCCGTTTCGCCCCAACGCTCCGTCGGCGTACACAAGCTGGTGATCGAGGAGCTTTCCGAGCGCGTCGTGCGGCTGCTCAATAGGATGCACCAGCAGCACCCGCTGCTATCGGCATTCGACCTGGCGCAGGTGGCCAGCCGCTTCGAGTACCTTCGCACCGAAACGGTCGGCGGCGATGCCGCGTTCAACGCCGTGTTGCAGCGCATGGCGGCTGCCGGACGGATATTGCTCACCGAGCGGGGCGTCGCCTTGGCGGGCCGCGGCCCGCAACTCTCCCCGCAACAGCGCGACTTGTTTGAGCGAATTGTGGACGGCTATCGCCAGGCCGGCTTTCAACCGCCGACACTCGAAGAAGTCCGGAGTCAGGCCAGCCGCAATCAGGCCGCCGTGCCCGAGTTGCTCGAACTGGCGGTAGCCGACGGCCGGCTCATGCGGATCGACGCCGATCTGTACTTGCACGTGGAATGGGAGCAACGCATGCGGGCGACACTGGCGGAACGTCTGACCGGCAGCGAGGGTCTGACCGTCAGCCAGATTCGCGAGATGCTGGGAACCACGCGGAAATACGCCGTGCCGTTGTGCGAGTACCTCGATAGGATCGGCTTCACGCAGCGGCGCGGTGACGTGCGGGTTCGGAAGGGTGGTTGACACGTGCGGGATAGCGGACCATACTAATACGGGATGTGGGTGGATCTGCGAATACGGGAGGTGGAACGTGGTTCAGACAGTCGAAGCCATCATCGACGAACGTGGAAATGTGCGACTCCTGGAAGAAGTGCATATTCCGTCGGCACGACGAGCGCTGGTTACAATCTTGGGTGATGAGGCAGCCGTTCTGGTTAATGAGACAGCGCTGTTGAGCGAACAGGCTTTGGCCGAGGACTGGAATAGGCCCGAGGAGGATGCCGCATGGTCGTACCTTCAATCGGAATGTTAGTGCTTGTGCCGTTTCCGTTTTCCGACTTGTCGGAAACTAACCGTTCCTCCTAGTGTAACCATGTCGCCCAATCCCCTTCGTAACCTGCCGTCCGTTCACGAATTGCTGGAAAGCCCGCCGTTGAAGGGGCTGGTGGATCGCATTAGCCACAACGCCGTGGTTTCGACGGCGCGGACGGTGCTCGACGAGATGCGGCGCGAGGTGCAAACCGCCGCCACCGAAATGACTTTGCCCAGCGTCGCCGATCTGGCCGAGCGCATCGCCCGGCGGATCGCCGAAAGCGAGACGCCCGCGCTGCGGCCGGTGATCAATGCCACGGGCATTCTGCTGCACACCGGCTTGGGCCGGGCGCCGCTGGCCGAGGAAGCCATTGCCGAGGCGGCGGCCGTCGCCCGCGACTACGCCAGCCTGGAACTCGACCTGTCCACCGGCAGGCGGTCGCGGCGCAGCGCGGCGGTGGAAAATCTGCTGCGGGAACTGACCGGCGCCGAGGCGGCCCTGGTGGTCAACAACAACGCCGGCGCCACCATGCTCACACTGGCCGCGCTGGCCGCCGGCCGCGAGGTGATCGTCTCCCGCGGCCAGTTGATCGAAATCGGCGGCAGCTATCGCCTGCCGGAAGTCATGGCCGCCAGCGGCGCCGTGCTACGCGAAGTGGGCAGCACCAACAAGACGCGGTTGGACGACTACACCCGTGCCATCGGCGATCAAACCGCCGCGCTGATGCTGGTGCATCCCAGCAACTACGTGGTGATGGGCTTCGCGGAAAGCGTGCCCCTGGCGGAACTGGTCGACGCCGGGCGGCGGCACAAACTGCCGGTCATCCACGACATTGGCTCCGGGGCACTGTTGGACTTCAGCCAATTCGGTTTCCGCGGCGAGCCCGTGGCCGGCGAAAGCATCAAGGCCGGCGCCGACCTCGTGCTCTTCAGCGGCGACAAGCTGCTCGGCGGGCCACAATGCGGGATCGTCATAGGACGCAAGGCGCTGGTCGAAAAGATCGAGCAGCACCCGATGGCCCGGGCGCTGCGGGTCGGCAAGCTCACGCTGGCCGCGCTGGGGGCTACGCTGCGGCTGTATCGCGACCCGGAGAAGGCCCGACTGACAGTGCCGCTGCTGCACCTGCTGTGTACTTCGGCGGACAACCTCAAGAACCGCGCCGAGCGGTTGGCCCCGCAGGCCGCCGCCACGCCGGCGGTCGCCGAGGCCAAGGCCGTGGCCGACGTGACGTATCTCGGCGGCGGATCGTTGCCGACGCAGGAGTTGCCTACCTGGTGCGTGGCGTTGCAGCCGCGGACCATCAGCGTAGATCGCCTGGCGACCGCGTTGCGGACCGGCACGCCCTCGCTGGTGGGCCGCGTGCGGCAAGATCGCCTGTTGCTCGACTTGCGCAGCGTCCTGCCGCGTCAAGACACGCAGTTGATCGCCGCACTGGAAGCTCTTGGCAAGCCGGCGGATTTGCCATAAGAAGGGGCCCTGTGCAACCGCCGGAACTCGCATCATCGCAAGGGGTGCAAGCCGCAGCGCGACCGCTCGGCGTTGATCCATGCCAGTGCCCGCGGCTCCTTTTTCAGAAGCTTGATGAGTTGCGAAGCGCTGCACCCGAGCGTTTCGGCTGCCGCGGCGGGCTCAAAACCGGCGGCGGCGAACACGTCCAACGCCTCGGCCAACAGCGGGGGAAAATCATCGTGCGTCGGACTGACCTCGATCCGGCCGCCGCGGCAGCGCGATCGCCACAACGCGCTGGGGACGCGGTGCTTCTGCCGGATGCTGCGCACCGCCAAGGCCAGATTGACCCGCAGGCGGAACATGGCGGCCGCGCGGTTCTCGGCCTGGCTGCGGCGTTCGTTGGCTTCGGCCTTGACGCCGGTCGGCCGGTGCACGAGCACGACGGCCGTGGCGACCTTGTTGCGATGCTGCCCGCCCGGGCCCGAACGCCGCACGAACTGAATATCGCACTGGGCGGCCAGTTGGTCCGGGCGAATCAGATAGGGCAGCATTGTCTTTTCGCTTGAATGCGGGCGTCAATCCTTCAACTTAAACAGCCGAGCCAGCGCGTCCAGCAGCCCGCGGGGCACGCCCTTCCGCGATTCGTCGCGGAGCGACTCCAGCGGCGGGTGCAACAGCTTGTTCACCAGCCGGTCGAACGAACGGCGGATCTCGTCCCGCGAGTGGTCGTCCAACTCCGGCAGCTTGTTCAGCAGCCGCTGCACTTCGTCTTCCTTCGGACGCTGCCAGCCGAGCCTCAGTTGCTCGATCACCGGGGCGATGGCGCGGTGGTGCAGTTCGCCCATGAAGCGGGCCGTCTCCTGCTCGATGATGTGCATGGCGGCGGGCAATTCCTTGTCGCGGTGCAGGCGGTTCCGTTGGCACGCCGCCTGCAGATCGTCGATGGAATACAGATACACGTCGGGCCGGCCGCCGATGGCCGGGTCGAAATCACGCGGCACGGCCAGATCGAGGATGAACAAAGGCCGCTCGAACCGCAGGGCCTCGATCGCCGCGAACTGCTCCAAGACGACGATCGGCTTTCCCGCGCCGGTCGTGCTGACGACCAGGTCGGCGGCGGCCAGGGCCTGGGAGAGGTCGTCCCAGGGGACCGCCCGGCCGTGCCACCGCGCGGCCAGTTCCACCGCCCGCTCGAAGTGCCAGTTGACCACCGCGATTTGCCGGGCGCCCTCGTCTTGCAGGTAGCGGAGGGTTTCTTCGGCCATTTCGCCGGCGCCGATCACCAGCACTTCTTTATCGTCGAAGCGTTCGAAGACTTGCCGGGCGAAGTCGGCCACGGCCACGCTGGGAATGCTCACCCGCCGCTGGTGGATGGCCGTTTCGCCGGCCACGCGCCGCGCCACCCGCAGCGCCGCCTGAAACGCCGCGTGCATCAGCGGCCCGGCGTTGTCGTGCTGCACGGCGAGTTGGTAGGCGTCCTTGACCTGGGCGAGAATCTGCGGCTCGCCGAGCACCATGCTGTCGAGGCTCGACGCCACGGTGAACAGATGCTGGACGGCCGCCTCGTCGCTGTACTGGTAGAGGTGCTCGATCACCTCCTCGGGCTCGATCCCGTGGAACCGGGCCATGAACGACGCCACCTGATCGAACGCCGGCTCGTCCTGGCCGTCGGTGGCGCTATAAAGTTCCACGCGGTTGCAGGTGGAAAGCAGCACCGCTTCCACCCGCGGAAAGATCCGCCGCCAATGGTCGAGCGCCTCGCGCGTCTGCTCGGCGCTGAACGCCAACCGCTCCCGCACGCCGATCGCCGTGCCGTGATGGCTGCATCCGACGACCTGCACTAACATGGCCGGCCTCCGGGCAAGGAGGAACGAGTGGCGAGTTGGTAGTGGAGAGTGGATAGTGGATAGTGGATAGTCCCCTCGTTCCCATGCTCCGCGTGGGAACGCACTGTCCGCGGCGCTCTGCGTCGCCCAGGTCGACGCGGAACGTCGGGAGAAGCGGGTTCCCACGCAGAGCGTGGGAACCAGTACATTACCACTCGTCCGGCCTCCGCCTTCCGCCCTTCGCCATCCCCCTTCCTCTCCCAGTGCCGGCTGTTCAGCAGCAGGCCGGCGGCAAGCACGAGCGCCAGGAAGACGAAGCTGACCATCGTCAGGTAGGCGACTTTGCGTCCTTGCCGGGCGGGGCGATACAAGGCGCCGACCACCACCGCCGCCAACAGCCAGAACAACAGCAGCAGCGTGCTGAGCACCACGGGGTCGTGCCAGGGCAACCGGGCGGCGCCGCTTTCGATGTTGATCCGGTTGAGGATCATGCCCGAGGCAACCCCGACGGCCAGGCAGAGCACCGCGACCACAATCGCCCGGCTATTGGCCCGCCGGAGCCATTCCAGGCTGGGCAGCCGCAGGGCGAGGGTGGGCAAAATCTTGTGTTTCAGATGCCGCACCTGGCCCAGGTACATCAATCCGGCCGCAAACCCCAGCAGCACCGCCACGGCCGCCAGCACAATCGACACGCCATGGATCGCGCCCCAGATTCTTGAGGCGGGCTCGCGGGCCAAAGGATCCGAGTTGGCCCAGAAAGCCGCCGCGCCGATCAGCGCCAACGCCAACGGCAACAGGAACAGCCCAAACGGGGCGCTCGGATGATAAACCGCCAGGTAAAGATAGGCGACCACTAGCACCCAGGCGGCCACCAGATACCAGTCTCGCTCGCTCGACAGCGGCACGCCGGCGGCGCTGGCCGCGCGATAATAGAGGAACGCCGAATGGGCCACCAACCCGGCCGCGGCGAAACCGAGCCTGATAAGCCGGCGGACACTGCTGCGGAACAGCAGCCGCGAAATCTCCAACGCCAATGCCACCGCGTAGCTGGAGGCGAAACAGATGATGCTTACGCCGGAGAGCATAATATCCTTGTCCACGATCTAGGCGACATGAATGCACTCTCCAAGGATTCGCTGGCGCAGCCGCGGTTTCAGACTGTGGAAGGTGCCGACGTCCACTTTGCATTGGAGCAGACCCTCCAAGTGCTCTTGAATCGCAATCAGCCCGAAGTAGCCTGTGGGCCGATCAAACTCCACCAGCACATCCAAGTCGCTGGTGTCAGTGGCCTCATCACGAGCTACTGAGCCGAACAAGGAGAGCGATCTTACGCCAAACTGCCGCAGAAGCTCACTCTGATGGTCCGACAGGATGCGCAGGACTTCCGCTCGTTTCATGGCTTGTCCGATGCTCTTGCTTTCTTGACGCGCTTCCACCAGTCGCCCAACGGCCCGCTCTCCGCCTGCTCTTGAAAGTAGGCCCGTTCCTGCTCGTGGGTCAAGCCTTGGATGTGTTCAAAGATTTCCAATTGCGCGCGGCGTTTGAACTCCACGCAGTCAAACGTCTTTTCAGTCTTCATCGGCGTTGTCATAAGCCACCTCTTTTGGCGACAAGATTGTCAATACTCCGAACCCCATCGCCCGGTTCACCTCATTATACGCTCTGATCTTGTCCAGGCGAACGATATGTTTGAAGTTCCACGACACGATTGCATCGGCTTGTGCGACGGTGGCTGCTGCAACATGCGTGGCGTCGTCGATCCATTGCTGGCCGACCACTCCTGCGGCAAGGTACGCATCTCTCAGTCGCAGCACCTCCTCGGAAAGGGGGGCTATTTCAATCGCGGATTCCGGCAGATCCCTGAGTACCTGCCGTACTCTAGGTGGTGCATCGATCAACTCCCGGATAACCACGTCGCTCACGATTAGCAGCAACCGGCCGCCGCGGGCCAACTCGAAGAGCCGCAACGATTCCTCGGCAAACTCCATGTCCTCGCAGCCGCCAATGACAGACGTATCGACGTACACCCGATATACCATCCGAGAACTCCCGGTCTTACTTGCGCTATTTTTCCAGCCCGTATTCCTTGAGCTTCTTGTGCAGCGTGTTGCGGTTGATTCCGAGGCGTTCGGCGGCTTTGATCTGCACGTTGTCGCAGGCTGCCATGACCTGGGCGATCAGTTCGCGCTCCACGCGGTTGACTACCATCGCGTGGAGGTTCTCGGCGCTGGGGCCGGCCGTTTCGATGCCCTGCTCGACCAGTTCGGCGGCCACGGTTTCCAGGTCGCCGGCCCGGTTGCGGCCGATGCGCCGCGGCTTGCCGCCCAGCACGGCCTCGGGCAGCAGGTCGCAGGTCAACTCGTCGCCCGGCGCCAACACCACCGCCCGCTCGACGTAGTTCTGCAACTCCCGCACGTTGCCGGGCCACGCGTATTCCTGCAGTGCTTGCATGGCGGCAGGCGCCACGTAGGGCACGTGCCGAAAGTCCTGCTCGTTGTAGATCTTCAGAAAGTGGCTGACCAGCGCGGGGATGTCTTCGCGCCGCTCGCGCAGCGGCGGAATGTAGATCGTGATCACGTTGAGGCGATAGTACAGGTCCTCGCGGAACCGCCCGGCGTCAATCTCCTCCAGCAGGTCGCGGTTGCTGGCGGCGATCACGCGGGTATCGACGCGGATCGTCTGCGTGTCGCCCACCCGCTCGAACTCGTGCTCCTGCAACACGCGAAGCAATTTGACCTGGAGTTTGGGCGTGGTGGAGTTGATTTCGTCGAGGAAGACGGTGCCGGTATGGGCGGCCTCGAAGCGGCCGGTGCGGTTGTCGATGGCCCCGGTGAACGCCCCGCGGACGTGCCCGAAAAGCTCGCTCTCCAGCAGGCTCTCGGCCAGAGCGCCGAAGTTGACGCGGACAAACGGGCCGCTGCCCCGCGGGCTAAGCCGATGGATGGCCTTGGCGATCAGTTCCTTGCCCGTGCCCGTCTCGCCCAACAGCAGCACGGAGGCGTTCGACCTGGCCACCTGGCGCGTGAGCCGATAGACGCTCTCCATCGTCGGCCCGGAGCCGATCAACCCGGGAATCGGCGGCCCGGTGTCGCTAAGGTCGATGTTGGGCGGAACGCGGGGCATGTAAGGAATTAGGGGTTATAGCCGCTTGCGGCTTCGCACTTTGTACTACTTCTTCCCCGCGGGGGCTTCAAGGCAATCGAGGATCAAAGCCAACACGTGCTGCGTCGGGGCGTCTTGCTTCTCGCTTTCGTTGTAGCGACGATATTGCCGGCGAATCTCCTCGGCCGTGAGCAAGATGCCGTGCTTCTGCGTGTTCTGACGAAACGCCTTGGCCGCCGCCTGGCGCAGCTCCAGCGGCTGGCTGAAGCGGCTGGCCAGTTCGACCAGCGTCCGCTGGACTTCCGCGGAGTTCGCGCTGGCCAGCACGGCCGTTGCCTTCGCAGCGAGTTTCGGCGCGACCAGGGCCGCCAGCGCGGCGTCTTGCGCGCGGCGCAAATCGTAGAGCTTGCCCGACGTGCGACCCAACTCGGCCAGCAGATCGAGCGCCTCGGCCGCTTGCCGTTGGCGCGTGTCGAAGTCGACGAACTCGCGCGGCCGCAGCGCAGCCAACTGCTCGATCTGCCAGCGAAAAGCCTGCTCGTCGTGCGGCCGGTGGAACGCCTTGCTCAAAGGGTCGGTTCGCGCCACCCGCTCCGCCTGCTCGAAGTATCCTTCGCGGGCGATCAGTCCCACGCGCAGCGATGCCGTCCGCTCGTCGTGCCGCAGTTGTTGCAGCAACATCTCGATCTCCGGCTGCGCGATGCTGACATCGATCAGCGCCAACTCGAAATCCGGCGAGGCGGCGGCCAGCCGCAGGAGTTCCTTGCCCGTCGTCGCCGTATCCACTTTGTAAGTGTGCGTGGCTAGCAGTCCGGCCAGTTGACGGGCTTGCTCGAGGTTCGGACCGGCTGCCAGTGCGTGGCGCGCACCGCTTGTGGCCACGAAGAACGCCAGCGCCTGCGGCACGTAGCTTGAACCCGGATAGGGCCGCACGGGCTGCAATCGCACGATCGCCTCCAAAGCCGCCATGCGCACCCGGCGGTCGGGATTTCGCAATGCCCTGGCCAGCGGCGCCGCCTTGGCTCCCTGGTACAGCAGTTCCTCTGCTTTACCCTTTTGGCCTAGCACCCAAGCGGCCATCGTGGCCGCTTTCACTCGTCCATGAGCCACCGCATATTCCAGGACCTGGTTGAACGCCTTGGCGCTGGACCACTCGCCTTCAAAGAAGGGAAAATCCAGATTGCCGTCGTCTCCTACGGCATCAAGCGTCGCGGTCACATAGAGCAGACCAATCTCTCGATCGTCGGGCGCCAAAGCGAAAGCATCGCGGGCCCAACGCGCAGCCATCGCCCGAGCGGCGTCGTCCGCCGCGCAGCTCTTGGCCACGCACTGCCGCTTGCCTTCATCCCACCGCCACAGATCGACCTTGCCGTCAATCGCACCTTCCACGGGCTGCTGCCGATCGAAGTAGGCGCGGGCGGCGTCGATCAACAACCGCACCGCTTCGGATCGGCTGGGAACGCCGCCGGTCAATCGTTTCAAGGCCGTCTCTGCCGTTGTGCGGACCTCCGCATCGCTTTTTTCCGATAAGGCCGGGCGCAACAGCGCAAGCTCCGCCTTCGCGTTCTTCATCTCGCCAAGCACCAGGATCGCCTGGACCATCAATTTGGGATCGGCCCGTTCGAGGATTGCCATTAACGGTTCGCGGGCCGGCCGGCCCATGCCGGCCAGCGCCACCCGCACGTTGGCGTATTCGCCGGCGCGGGCCGGATCGGCCAGCACTTGCAGCAGTGGACCAATGGCCGCACGCCTCGCTTCCTGCAAGCCCGCCATTGCCTCGGAACGTTTCTCGGGCACGGCGTCTTGGAGTTGTTTGATGAGCGTTTCGATTCGCTTCGAGTCCTCCAGCCGCGCGGTCACGGCGGCCGACACCGCGTCGGCCAGTTGCCTGGCCTCGGGCTGCAGCGCCTCGCGATCGGCCAGATTGAGAAACACGGCCGAGCCGAACTGCTCGCCCAGGTCGGCCAGTTGCTGCTGATCGAGCTTGGCGTCGAGCGCCTTGGCGAGAAACTGCTTGGCGAGGTCCGGCCGGTTCAACTCGGCGAGGATTTTCGCCGCCCGGACACACTCGGCCGGCGTGGCCGGCTTAGCGGCCAGAATCGCCGCCACGCCGGAATCCTCGGGCGCCGCAATTGCCTCGGCCGGTGGCTTCGTTGGGCCCGCTTTGCCTGCCGGTTTCTCCACGGCCTTTCCCGCCGGTTTTTCAGGTTTTTCGGCGGCCGGCTTCGGAACCTTCGGCGGCTTGGCCTTTGCATCTTGCGCCCAGGCAGGTGCGGCAACGCACAACGCCAACGATACGGTCAACAGCCAAACGTAGGTTCGATAACGGCGGGTCATAACAAGAGTTCCTTCCACCGCGCGATTTGTTCTTTTACTTGCGTTGCATTGGTCGAACCGTAGCTGGTCATGGCGGCAATCGCCTTCTCCGGCCCGAGCACGTCGTAGACGCCGGCATCCAATTCGCCGTGCGCCGCCTGAAAGTCGGCCAGCGCGAGGTCCGATAGCCGCACGCCGCGATCCATCGCCTTCCGCACCAGCCGGCCCACCAGTCCGTGGGCGGTCCGCTGCGGAACGCCGCGGCGGATCAAGTATTCCATCAACGCCGTGGCGTCGAGGTATCCGCGGTCCAGCCGTTCGGCAATCGCCGGCCGGTTCAACTCGGCCGCGGCCACCAGCGGCGCGGCAAGTTCCAGCGACGCCCGAACCGTGTCGAAGGCGTCGAACAGCGGCGGCTTGTCTTCCTGGAGGTCGCGGTTGTACGCCAGCGGCAGCCCCTTCACCAGCACCAGCAGCGTTTGCAGGCTGCCGATCACCCGCGCGGTCTTGCCGCGGATCAACTCCAGCACGTCCGGGTTGATCTTCTGCGGCATGATCGACGAGCCGGTGCAAAACGCCTGCGGCAACTTGAGGAAGTTGAACTCGGCGGTTGACCAGAGAATCCATTCCTCGGCCCACGTGCTGAGGTGCTCGGCAATCAACGCCAGCGCGAAGACAAACTCCAAGGCGAAGTCGCGATCGCTCACGGCGTCCAGGCTGTTGGCGGCGACCGCCTCGAACCCCAGTCGCGCCGCAACGTCGGCCCGGTCGATCGGCAGGCTCGTTCCGGCCAGCGCCGTGGCGCCCAACGGCAGCACGTTGACGCGCCGGCGACAATCGGCCAGCCGCAACCGGTCGCGCTGCAGCTTCTCGCAATAGGCGAGCCAGTAGTGAGCGGCCAGCACGGGCTGCGCCCGCTGAAAATGGGTATAGCCGGGCAGAATCGCGTCGGCATCGGCATCGCACCGGCCCACAAACGCCCGTTGAAGGGCCGTCACCCGCGCATCGACCTCGCCAATCGCCCAGCGGACCCACAACCGCAGATCGGTGGCGATCTGGTCGTTGCGGCTGCGGGCGGTGTGCAGTTTGCGGCCCACGTCGCCGATCCGGTCGATCAGCGCCTGCTCGACGTGCATGTGGATGTCTTCCAACTCGATGCGGAAGGGGAATTGGCCCTGCTCAATTTCTTGGCGAATCTGGCCGAGCCCCTGCTCAATTTGTTGGCACTCGGCCGCCGAAAGCAGCCCGACCTTGGCAAGCATCTGGGCGTGGGCGATCGAGCCGTCGATATCCTGCGCATAGAGCCGCCGGTCGAAGCTCACGCTTTCGGTGAACTCCTCGACACGGCGGTCCGTCGCCCGATCAAACACCCCACCCCAAGCCTTTTCAGCCACCGGACGCTCCCCAATGCCTGCAAAACCCCCAGGAAGTCTACCATATACACTGTAAAGGGGGCAGTCGGGGCTGTCAACGAGATGCCAGTCCGTTGGGGGGTATGTTCCATGGCAGCCTGACGGTAGCGCATCGGCTGGCCTGATTTCCAGCGAAATGACGCCCGCTGCTTGTTGGCCCATGAACGAGGGGGTAGGATGTTCGCGAAGAACGACCATCGCAAAGTAGGGACTTTGATGCCCATTAAACCGAGAAGTCCTGCCCGGCAGGCAGGACCTACGCAAGTCCTGCCCGGCAGGCGGGACCTACCAATCTACCGATCGTGACGCGGAAACCAAAAACAACGGCGTTTTGGCTGGGCCGGCTTCCACATTGGGAAGTGGAGGATGGAAGATACTTCATCACGATTCATCTTGCCGGAGCCATCCCGGCGGCGGGTCGCCTGCGCCTGATGAAACTGGCGGAACAAGCGCGTGCCATCGAAGACAAGGACTCGCCCCCATGGTTGTCGATTCAGCGCGCTATTTTTCGCGAAATGGAGGAGTGGCTCGACCGGGCGGAGTGGAACCCCAAGCTGCGGCATCCCCAAGTCGCGGCGATGGTGGTCGACGCCATCGAGCACCGTCGGCAGCGCGCCGACTGGCATGTTTACGAATATGTGCTTATGCCGACGCACCTGCATCTGTTCGGCGAGATCGGCGCCCTGGGATTGAAGGAAACGTTGGAGGACTTCAAACGCTGGACGGGACACCGAGCCGCCACAATTCTCGCGGAGGATGGTGAGCGCTTCTGGCAACGCGAATGGTTCGATCATTGGTCCCGTTCCGAAGAAGAAGATGAAAAGATCGCCAAGTACATTCGAGATAATCCAGTGAAAGCTGGGTTGGTGCAAAAGCACACCGACTGGCAGTACGGTTCGTGGAGTAAGTAGGTCCCGTCTGCCGGACGGGACTTTGATGCCCGTTAAACCGAAGGACTTTGATGCGCGCTAAGCCGAGAAGTCCCGCCCGGCAGGCGGGACCTACTGAACAACTTCCCGCCAGCCCCAAGGCGGAGCCGTTGACGCAGCTAGCCGAGGAACCGCCGAATCCGTGCAAGCAGCGTCTTTCGCTTTTGCGGGACCAATTGACATTCCCAGATGTCGAGCGTTCTCCATCCGGCCTTCCGCAGGGCGAGCCGCACCCGCTTGTCTCTTTCCGCATTGCGCTGCAACTTGGCGGTCCAATAGGGGCGTCGGGATGAGGGGATGCGGCAGCGTGGGCAGCCGTGCAGATGCCAGAAGCAGCCGTTGACGTTGATCACCTTCCGCAACCGCGGAAACACCATATCGGGGTTGCCAGGCAGGCAACGGACGTGCAGGCGATAGCGGTATCCCATCGCATGCACCAGCCGGCGGACGACCATCTCCTTGCTAGCATCGTGCGGCGTGCCGCGTCATAAAAAGTCCTCGTCGAGTACCACACCACGCTCGGTTGTTATCGTGGCGTGTGAGCTTCCAATTTCAATGAAGCAAATGGGATCGGTACACCCGGGGTGGACAAAAACTTTCCAATGGTCCTTTTCACGCTCAATGAGTATGTCCGGAACAGTTTCGTCATCGGATTCCCCCAGGATGACCCTCAACCCGCCGGCCTGCTCAAGCGTGATCGTGTGCATCTGTGAATAGTCGAAGTAGTCGTCGCGGTTCGGATCGAACGTCGCAATCTGAACTCTTGTCGTTAGCATGGGGTATCTCTCCATGACAATCATTCCGGATACGCGCCGACCAATTCGCCATGCCACCCCCACCCAAGTGGCTAAAGCCACCGGCCCGCGAACGGCATTTCGTACCGATTTTGGGAGCATTCTAGCATGTTCCGATAATTGGAGCAATGGAAAAATCAACTCACACTACTGAATACGCCTCCCTTCGAGCGGAACTGCGGTCGGCGAGAAAGAATGCCGCCCTCTCTCAACGTGACCTAGCAGCACGTCTCAAGGTTCCACATAGCTGGGTAGCGAAAGTGGAATCTGGCGAACGTCGGATTGATCTCGTGGAATTCTGCTGGTTCGTCTCGGCGTGCGGGCTCGATCCGCTCGTTGTATCCGAACGCCTAGTGCATAAGTGGCGGGCGCTGCGGCCAAAACGTCACACCAAGGAAGAGCGATCAAAGTGACGGCGGAAAGGGAAGAGCATTCGACTCAGGGCGAGCGACGAGACCGGGGAAGCGTAGATGGCCCAACCTAGCCTTCGAGGCGACCGTTTACACTGCGCCTCAAGGCCATCGTTGGCCGAACAATAAATGCCAAACGAAGTCATACCGTATCTTGAGATGTGCCGGCGCGAAGGCGTCAGTCTTCAGCGTGGGATGAATTACGAACTGCGGAATAATCACTCAGTAATCCTGATGTCGGTCCGTCCGGGTGCACCCTATTCCGACCGATTTGAGAACGACGGAGCCACACTAATCTATGAGGGACACGACATACTGACCTCACAGGAGAATCCCAACCCCAAAACCGTTGACCAACCCGAACGAACTGAGAATGGCACCCTGACCGAAAACGGGAAATTCCACAAGGCCGCGCAGGAATACAAAGCTGGCGAGAGAGAGCCAGAGCGAGTCAGAGTCTACGAGAAGATCAAACAGGGTATTTGGTCCTACAACGGCGTTTTTCACCTGGTGGATTCGTGGAGAGAAGCATCACATGAGCGCCAGGTCTTCAAGTTCAAACTGATCGCAGTCGAAGGCGAAGACGACTTCTCCATCCCTGTACCAAAGCAATCTCAGTCTCGACGAATTATCCCAACATGGGTGAAGCTCGAAGTATGGAAACGAGATAGCGGCAAATGCGTGCAGTGCGGAGTAGCCGACAACCTACACTTCGACCATGTCATCCCGTACTCCAAAGGCGGATCATCAAACACACCGGAGAATATTCAACTGCTGTGCGGTAAGCACAATATTCAGAAGCATGATAGAATTGAATGAACGGCCAACCAGCGCCGGTGGCTCTGCTGGATAAGCCAGCGGTGGCACCCAACGTGTCAACCGAGCACGGTCGGGGCACTAGAACGCCCAGGGCGCGCCGGGCACGGCCGCGGGGTAGAGTCCCGCGGCGTTGGGCAGCACCGGCGGGGCGGCGCCCCAGTCTTCGCGTTCCTGCCGATGTCCGTCTTGACCGCTTCGTTCAGGCCGTCGAGCAGGATCTCGATGTCGCCGTTGGTTCCTTTGGCCCGTTTGCGGGACGGCCCAACGCAATCGGGGGGGAAGAAATCGTAGTGCTTGCGGACGTAGAGGTGGCTGTTGCGGATGTTCCCCGGGGTAACCAGCAAGAGCCTTTTCTTCTTGTCGGACGCTTCGCAATCCACGGTCGCCCACCTCCATGCCATGCCCAACATGATAGCCGTGTGGCGAAGTCCTTTCAAGTAAGGGGGATTCCGCCGAGGAGAAAACGGGGCAGCCTAGTGAGTGGACTTGTGTCCGCGCAAGGTCCTGCTCGCAAGAGCACCCTCGGCGGCCCGCCAGCGGGGTCTACTTTCTTGCGACCGCCCTACCGGGCAATGCTCCCTCGTGGCAAACGTCATTGTAGCCTGGCGGGGAGTGGACGAAAGTAGACCCCCCGATAGCGAGTTTTCGGCCTTTTTTCGGACTTGAAATTGGGCCAGCCGTTCGGCTATGGTGAGGATGAGCGAAAGTGGAGAGTGGAGAGTCGAGAGTCGAGAGCGGAGAGGGGAGAGAAGGGGCGAAGGAATTGGAAGAACGGCCCTGTTGTTGACCAACACCAACGCAATGCACGCCGGGCGCAACTGATCCCCACTGGTTGTGAGGAACACTAATCGGCACTGATCGACACTTATGAACACTATCAGCGAGAATCAGCGCGGATCAGTGTTCCTCTGTTGTTTGGGGACTCTCAGAAGACAGACCTTCCCAACAGAGGGAGTTTTGCACCAGACCACCCCAATGACCTATGCGGCTTCGACGAAGACGTGTCGTCGCAAGTCTATGTCGCCCGAGAAGTTCCGATTGTTCCCAACCCGCTAGGCAAAACGGCCGATGGAAAGGGCGGTGCAAAACCTCGGCTCTAAAACGGTAATTTTGACCAACACCAACACGGGGAATGATGAAGGATGTATGATGAAGGATGAATGAGCGGCCGGAACCAGTCAAAAAAAGGGGGCGGCGGATGAAGAAATTGATTCTATGAAAGAGCGGTCCTCCTGGTACTATTTACGGTGTAGTTCGTGTGAACCCACCAAAAGTACAGACAGGAGGACCGAGAGATGTTATACCTGGCAATCGACCAACACC
>Ga0315287_10000436_pt1 | contig 36372 bp, 33 predicted proteins | sample YL17G11_0_MG_FD_205037 | JGI IMG/M metagenome (GOLD analysis project Ga0315287, IMG submission 205037) | Sediment microbial communities from Yellowstone Lake, YNP, Wyoming, USA - YL17G11_0 | ecosystem: Environmental > Aquatic > Freshwater > Lake > Sediment | place: USA: Wyoming | collected...
GATCCGCTGGAAGGCCCGGGCCTGCTCGTCCGACCAGAGGCCGAGGTCGCCGGGTGAGATACGGCCGTGGGGGGAGACCGCCGTGGCTTCCGCCACGACGAGCGCGGCGCCGCCGATGGCGCGGGCGCCCAGGTGTACCAGGTGCCAGTCGCTGGGGACGCCGTCCGTCGCGGAGTACTGGCACATCGGCGACACGAAGATGCGGTTCCTGAACTCGAGGCCCCGGAGCGTGAGGGGCGAGAACAACAGTCGCTTCATCCGTGCGTCTCCCTGGTCCCGTGGCGACGGCCAGCCGCGCCGTCGTCGTCAGCCCGTGATCAGCGTGTCGGTGCGCGGCCCGCTGCCGGCACCGAGAAGCGCTCCCGCACCTCAGGAGAAACCTCACAGGGCCGGCCGGTGCTCGGGGCGAGCGGTACCCATACGGTCCGGGCTCGTGCGAGCATCCGTTGGTCACGCACGCGCAGGATCTCCGTGTTCCGTTCGAACGCCAGGCGCGTCGCGGGCCCCACCCAAGTCCGGGCGAGGATCTGGTCGCCCAGGAGCGCCGGGTGCTTGTAGTCGATCTCGTGACGAGCCACCACCCAGACCAGCGCCTCCTGGGCCTCTGGTGGCGCCGCCGCCCGCCAGTGCGCAACCGCGACGTCCTGCACCCACCGCACGTAGACGGTGTTGTTGACGTGGCCGAGTTCGTCGATGTCCGCCGCCTCGACGGGGAAGACGTGCTCGAAGCGCTCGGGGGGCGGGTCAGGAAACACCGGAGATGGGCTCCTTGCGAAGGAGGCGGGACACGCGGCCTCGCGAGAAGGCTAAGCGGTTGAGCGCCCGCCGCGCCAGCGAGCGGCACCGCAGCGCCACACGCCGCGTCCGACGACGTTCGCGCTGCCCTCCACCCCGCACGCAGCACGGCCGCCCCGGTGAACGGAGCGGCCGCGCCGCCAGCACCGATCCCCCGTCAGCCGCGCCGCCGGGGAACCGAGAGCTGCTTGCCTACGCCATGTGCTTGCTCACCAGCTTGGTCATCTCGAACATGCTCACCTGGCCCTTGCCATTGAAGACGTCCTTCAGCGCCGCATCGGCGTTGATCATCCGCTTGTTCTTCTTGTCCTGAAGGCCGTTCTTCTTGATGTACGCCCACAGCTTCTTGGTCACTTCGGTGCGCGGTATCGCCTTGGAGCCGACCACCGCGGACAGCTTCCCGTCCGGCATCATCGGCTTCATGAACGCAGCGCTCGGTACCCGCTTCGTCTTCTTCGCGGTCTTCTTGGCCACCTTCTTCGCTGGCTTCTTCTTCACATGCCCTCCTTTTGAGGATGCGTCGGGTGGACTCGATTGCTACCGTGCGGCCGCCGAAAACAGACGCGGGCCGCCTCGCAACTCGACTCTAAGCTATAAGGAGCCGCGCGCTACGAAAGAGGGGAACCGCCGCGGACCCCGTTCGGCCCCCCGGGGGGCCGGCCTCCAGGACGCGCCCCGGCAGCCTGCTCGGGGCCCCGCCAAGCCGCGAAGTCCCCGCCGATCGCCTCGTCCCACAGCGCGTGCCAGACGCCGGCACGCGCCGCCGCCACGAAGTTCTGGATGTGGATCTGGTGCACCGCTAGAGCGCCGTCTCCTCGAGGATGATGCCGCGCTTCGCCAGGTCCTCGATCATCGGCTGCGCCGGCACGATCTCGTCGGGGGCGAACACCCCGGGCCTGGGGATCCGGCCGTCGAGCTGCATGATGCCCGTGATGGCGAGCGAATAGCCCGTCGTCCGCATCATGGCTGTCACCCCATGCTGTTCGTCGTAGAGATCCACCATCTGCCACCTGGTGCCCGCAGGCTTGCCGTTCTTGAGGCCCGTTGCGTCAACGCGCAGGGCGATGAGGTCCTTCGCCTGGGGCTTCACAAGGACCGGCGCGCTGGCCGCGATGAAGACCGCCCGCGGCCGTACCTTCACCCCCTCGACCTCGATGGCCTCGTTCCCGATGAGCCCCAGCTCGCGGATCGGCTTGATGATGGCGATATGCCCGGGGTAGCGCAGCGTCTTGTACTCCATCGTCTGCACCTTCCCCTCCCAGCTGAACGGCATCGTCGAGATGCCACCGCCCGTGTGGAACGCCTCCAGCTTCCCCCAGGGCGCCGGGAACTCCAGCTCCTCGAGCTCGCTGAGCGCCTCCACCTGTGTCCGCTTGCCGTTCCGCAGCACCCACGAGGGGGTCGTGTAGTAGTCGAGGCACCCCTCGAGCGAATACACGGCCATGTAGTTGAGCGGAGGCTCCGGGTGCTGCGGCAGCCCGCCCACGTAGATCTTCACCTTCTCCGCCACGTCGAGACGGCGGATGCCCTCGCCGGCGAGGATGTTCACCATCCCCGGCGCGACGCCGCAGTCCGGCACCACCGACACGCCCTTCTTCACGGCCAGGCCGTGCATCGCCTTCTGCTCGAGGACGACCTCCGTGTTCCCGCCCAGGTCGCAGAAGTGCCTGCCCGCATCGATCGAGAGCTTCGTCAGCTTGGCATTGAAGAAGTACGGCGCCGCGCAGCACACGCCGTCCGCGCGGGCGATGGCGGCCTTCACGGCCGCCTCGTCGTTGAGATCGAGCTGCAGCGGCTCGAGGTTCTTGCCGCGCCAAGGATCGAGGAACGCCGGCAGGTGGCCCACGTCCTTGTCGGCGAGGATGACGGTCTTCGTGGCGGTTTGCCCCAGGAGGTCGAGCGCGCACGCCGACCCCTGTTTGCCAGCGCCAATCACGAGGAAATGCATCGAGATTCTCCAAAGTCAGATTGAGCGGACCCGAGGATCGGACCCGGCTCTCAAGCGGCAAGAAAAAGATACCGGAGGGGAGAGGGAGGTGAAAGGTGATGGGTGATGGGTGATGGGCGATAGGTGATGGGGAGCGGCTGACGGCCGACGGCCGACGGCCGAGTCTAGGGAGCCTTGCGGATGGTCGCCGTGACAAGCAGCCGGGTATCGGGGTCGATCCGGAGCCCCGTCACCACACGGCCGAGTTCGAAGACGAAGATCTGCTCGGTCCGGTCCGGCTCGAGGGAAAAGGCCCGGTCGCCGGCGGGCTCCTCGAAACCGAAGAAGCGCACCTCCACCCTCGGCAGACGGAAGCGGCCCCACGCCGCGGGCTGAATCTGGCGCACGCGCAAGGTCGCCCGCCCCGCCGCACTGTCCACCCGGAAGTCCACGTCGAGCTGTGGGTAGCCCGGCTGGTAGAGCCACTGGTGGAAGAACCAGCCCAGGTCGCGGCCCGACCCGCCCTCCATCACTCGCTGGAAGTCCTCGCTCAGCACCGACGAGTCGCGGTACGTGCGATAGTAGTCGCGCACTCCCTGGAAGAACGCCGAGTCGCCGACTTCGCCCCGCAGCATGTGCAGGAGCAGGGCACCCTTGTTGTAGCTGTTCGCGTTGAGGAGGAACATCAGATTCGGCGCCGCCGAATCCACCAGCGGCCGGTCCACCACCCGCGAACGGAGGTAGCCTTGCAGGCTGCCGCGGATCCCGCGAACGAAGACGGAGTCGCCGTCCAGCGCCGCGCCGATCACGTCGTCGAAGTAGCTCGCGAACCCCTCCGAGAGCCACAGGTGGTGCCAATCCCGTTGCGTCACCGCGTCTCCGAACCACTGGTGCGCCGTCTCGTGCCGCACCACACCCTCTCCCATCCGCCGCGCCACGTACATCCCCTGGTCGTAGAAGATGGCCGAGGAGTTCTCCATCCCGCCGTAGCGCGTGGAGCTCTGCACGTGCGCGAGCTTACGGTAGGGGAAGGGCCCGATGAGGCGGATGCCCGCCTCCACGATCTCGGTCGCGCGCCGGAACGGCACGGAGTCGGCGAAGGCTGAGTCCTCGGGGTAGGTCCAGACCTCGATGGCCGTCGTATCGAAGCCGACCACCGCGGGCCGGTGCCGGCTCGCCGCGAACTCGGTGGCGCCGAAGACCATCGTGTAGGTGGGGATCGCCCGCGTCTCGACGTACGCCCAGCTGCGACGCCCGCCAGGCAGGTCGCTCACGCGGTCGAGGACGCCGTTCGCCACGACCCGCATCCGGCCCGGCGCCTCGATCTCCCACGTCACCGGCGCCTTGAAGGCGGGGTGGTCCACCACGGGGATGAAGTGGCGCGCGCGGTCCGGCCAGTCGTCGGCGAAGAACGACCGCCGGCCTCGCGCATTCGTGCCGGCCACCAGTCCGTCCCGCGGCCGCCCGCGATAGGCCACGGCGATCGTCTGCGGTCCCGGACGCGGCGCGGCGGGCAGCGCGATACGCAGCACACGGCCGTCGTAGGCGTAGGGGAGGGCACCGCCGGTTCCCGCGTCGCGCACCTCGCTGACGGTCATCGCCACCAGATCGAGAGGCAGGGTGTCCGCCGCGCCGGCGCGCCGGCGGAGGACCACGATGACCGCACCGCCCTCGATCGTGTCTCCCGTCTCCGGGATGCTGACGGCGAAGTGGTAGGACCCGACGCCGACCGTCAGCCGCGGCGGCGCGGCGCGGTCGTCAGCGGTGGACCGGGCGAGGGGGACGGACGGGGCGGGCGTTGGAGCCTGCGCGCGCAGCGGCGGGATCGCGGCCGCGAGGCCGAGCGCCGCGGCGACCACGACTTGGCGGTGTGCCCGTACGCTGGCGCGCACTGACGTCACGGTCCCCGGACCACCTCCCCGCCCTTCATCACGAACGCGACCTGCCGCAGCACTCCGACGTTCGCGAGCGGGTCGCCGGGGACGGCCACGAGATCGGCGTACCGGCCGGCGGCGATAGAGCCGATGTCGCCCTCTAGACCGAGCAGCGCGGCCGCGTTCGCCGTCGCCGTCTGGATGGCCTGCATCGGCGTCATCCCGCCGACGCTCACCAGCAGCTCGAACTCGTGCGCATTGGTGCCATGGGGGAAGACGCCGGCGTCGGTGCCGAAGGCGATGCGCACGCCGCCCGCGACGGCCAACCGCACCGACTGCTGCACCGCTTGCCACACCACGCGGCCCTTCGCCGCGGCCCACGCCGGCAGGCGGCGCTCCGAGCCCGGGCCGCCCACCGCCTCGGCGGCCATCAGCGTCGGCACCAGGAACGTCCCCCGCTCGGCCATCAGCTGCGCCCCCTCGGCGTCGAGGAGCGAGCCGTGATCAATGCTGTTCACTCCCGCGCGCACGGCGGCCTTGATGCCCTCGGTCCCGTGTGCGTGCGTCTCGACGCGGCGGCCCAAGAGGTGCGCCGTCTCCACGGCGACGCGCAGTTCCTCCTCGGTGTACTGCTGCGCGCCCACCGCGTCGCCCTGCGAGAGCACTCCGCCCGTCGCGCAGATCTTGATGACGTCCGCCCCGTACTTGATCTGCAGGCGCACCGCCTGGCGGACCTGGTCGGCTCCGTCGGCCACACCCTCGAGCGGCCCCGGCCCGTGCGCGAAGAGCCCTGGCCGGTAGCCGTTGTCGTCGCAGTGGCCGCCGGTGATGCCGATGGCGGAGCCGGCGGCGAGTATCCGCGGCCCCGGCACGCGGCCGGCGTTGACCGCGTCGCGGAGCGCGACGTCCGTGAAGCCGCCCGCTCCCGCGTTGCGCACCGTCGTGAAGCCCGCCTCGAGAGTGCGCCGCGCGTTGAGCGCGCCCCACAGCGCGTCGTCGGCCGGCGAGTCGGTCACGCCGGCATGCACCCAGTCGCCTTCGCCGACCGGCCGGCCGGTGATGTGCACGTGCGCGTCGATGAAGCCGGGGAGCACGGTATACCGCGAGAGGTCGATGACGCGGGCGCCTTGGGGGACGGCGACACCCGCGCCCGCCGCCTCGATCCGATCGCCGCGGATCACGATGATGGCGTCGCGCACCGGGGCTGCGCCGGTGCCGTCGATGAGCGTGCCCGCCCGAATGGCTATGGGCTGCGGCGGCTGGGCCCGCGGCGCGTCCTGCGCCACGAGGACCGGGACGCCGGCGACCAACGCGACCGCGGCGAGGGCCGAGGCCGCCAGGAGGCCGCGGCGCCGGAGCGTGGTCGGCATCAGAATATGCTCTTCAGCTTGCCCATCATCCCGCCGCCGGATCCGCCGCCGCCGACGCCCTCCTCGAGGGCCTTGGCGAAGTCGAGCGCCGTCTGGTAGCGGTCGGCCGGCTCGGTCTCGATGGCCTTCATCAGGGCCTTCTCGAACGCCGTCGGGAAGTCGAGGTCGGGACGCGCGCGCCGCAGGGGCATCGGCTGGCCGCGGAGCCGGGCGATCATCATGTCCTGCGACGTCTTTCCCTCGAACGGCAGCTTGGTCGTGAACATCTCGAACGCCACGAGACCCAGCGCGTAGATGTCGGAGCGGCCGTCTAGCGGCCTGCCGCGGATCTGCTCGGGACTCATGAACTCGGGCGTGCCGAGGATGATGCCGGTCGCCGTGAGCTTCGCCATCCCCGGCTCGGCGCGGCGCTCCTTGGCGAGGCCGAAGTCCATCACCACGGCGCGGAGCGTGCCGTCGGGCTGCGGCTCGACGAAGATGTTCTCGGGCTTGAGGTCGCGGTGCACGATCTGCAGTTCGTGGGCGTAGTGCAGGCCGGCGCAGACCTGGTTCATGATGGGCACGCCGACGGCGAGCGGGATGGCGCCCTCGCGCACCTCCTTGTCCGACAGCAGCTCGCCCCGCAGCATCGGCATCACGAGGTAGATGAGCCCGTCGGCCGTTTCGCCGAGGCGCTGGATGGGGCAGACGTTCGGATGCTTGAGGCGCATCGCCAGGCCGGCTTCGCGCCGCAGCCGGTCGGCCGCCGTCTTGTCCTGGGCCAGCTTCGGAGTCATGATCTTCACCGCTACGTGCTCGCGGGTGGAGATGTCCTCCGCCTCGTAGACGTACGACATCCCACCCTCGCCCAGCTTCTTCACCACTTTGTAGCGGCTGTCGAGGACCTGGTCCCGCAGCGTCTTCGCGGGATCGCCGGTCGAGGCCTTCGGCTTCACCGCCATCCGGATCTGCGTCGTGCTCGACCACTGGGCGGGAGCGGGCGCGGCGGGCGCCGCAGCGGCGGGGGCGGCGGTCTCGTCCACGAGCGGGGTGCCGTCCCGCGGGCAGAAGCGGGCTTCACCCTCGTAGGTGCGCTGGCAGGTCGGGCAGTGTCGCTGGGTCACGTTCGCACCACGTTGCGGCCGTCGGCCTTGGCGTGGTACAGCGCCGCATCGGCGAGGGCCAGGAAGGTCTCGGGGGACGTCGCGTGATCGTCGGGCATCGACGCGACGCCAATGGACACGGTGACGGTGATCGGGCGGGCCGGGGTCCCGAAGTTGATGGCCTGGATCCGCTGGCGGACGCGCTCGGCGAAGATCGTCGCGCCGTGGAGCGCCGTCTCGGGGAGGATGACGATGAACTCCTCGCCGCCGTAGCGTCCCACGGTGTCCATCGATCGCATCTCGCGCAGCAGTAGATCGCCCACCTGCCGGAGCACGCTGTCGCCGGCGAGGTGGCCCTGCGTGTCGTTCACCAGCTTGAAGTGGTCGAGGTCGATCATCAGCGCGGTCAGCACCAGGTCGTAGCGCCGGGCGCGGTCCCACTCGCGCTCGAGCATCTCGATCAGCACGCGGCGGTTCAGGCATCCGGTCAGCGCATCGTGCGACGCGAGGTGCTCGAGCCGTTCCTTGTCCGAGACGATGGTGGCGAAGTCGTGCGCCTTCTCGAGGGCCGCGACCGCCGCCTTGACCACCGTGTCCGCGAACTTCGCGTCCGCGGAACTCAGCGGCGTCTCACCGTGCACCGTCCGCAGGAAGAGAACACCCGACTGCTCGCCCCGCATCCGGAAGGGCAGCGCCACCACCGAGCCGATCTGCACGGTTACGCCGTCGCGCTTCCAGCCCGCGCGCACCTCGGCGAACAGCGGGTCCGTCGCGACGTCCTCGACGATGACCGGCTCGTCCGTCTCCAGCGCCCTGAGGATCTCCGGGTAGCGCTCCAACTGGATGCGCAGGTTCCGGAGCATCTGGTTCTCGAAGGCCGCGACCACCGTCCCGTAGACGTCGCCCGGCTTCGCGAGCACGAGCGAGCAGCGGGACTTGTTGAGCGCGCGGGCCACGCGGCGGGCAAGGAGGTGGTAGATCTCGTCCGGCTTGAGGGAATCCGTCACATCGTGCAGGATCTCCACCATCTTCGCCTGCGACAGGGCCTCGTCCCTCGCGGAACGGAGCGCCTTCCCCCGCTCCAGGTGGGCCTCGATCCGCGCCATCAACTCGCGGACCCGGAAGGGCTTCGGCACGAAGTCCGCCGCACCCAGGCCGAAGGAGCGGATCGTCGCCTCCTCCGGTGGCATCGACGACACCATCAGCACGGGCAGGTCGGCCCAGCGCGGGTCGTGCTTGATGCGCCGCAGCAGCTCGAGGCCGTCCACCTTCGGCATCATGATATCGAGCAGCAGTAGGTCCGGCGTGTCGGCGGCGAGCTGCTCCAGCAGGTGCTCGCCAGTCGGCAGCGAGACCACCTCCGCACCCTGCTCCCGGAGGATGTACGTGAGCGTGCCGACCAGCGCCGCGTCGTCGTCCGCGACGAGGATCTTCACGCCCTCGAGGTGCTGGGAGACCGCGGTCAAGAAGCGCCGCCGAGGAGGTCGGTGAGACCCTCCCATTCGATGTTGCCGCCCGAGAGCACGGCGACCACCGGCCCCGTCAGCGCGCCCATCCGCTGCGCCATCAGCCAGGCGAGCGTCGCCGCGCCGGAGGGTTCCACCACCAGCTTCAGGCGGTCGAGCGCGAAGCGCACCGCCTCGCGCATCGCCGCGTCGGAGACGAGGACGGAGCGGTCGGTGTAGCGCACGAGGTGGCGGTAGTTGAGGACTCCCACGCTGAGCGTGATGAGCCCGTCGGCGATGCTGGCGGTCCGCTCGAGCACCACGCGCTCGCCCTTCTGGCGCGAGGTGTAGAACTTCGCCGCGCCCTCAGGCTCGACCGTGATCACCTGCGCGGTGGGCACCAGCGACTTGACCGCCGTGGCCACGCCCGAACTCAGGCCGCCGCCGCCCACCGGCACGCACACGGTGCCGACCTCGGGACAATCCTCCACGATCTCCAGGCCCACGGTGCCTTGGCCCGCGATGATGGACTCGTGGTCGAACGGCGGGGCCATCGCGAGCCCCTGCTGCTCCGCGAGTTCCTTGGCGCGGTTGTAGCGGTCCGCGGACGTGCGGCCCGCGATGACCACCTCCCCGCCCAGCCGCTCGACGCCCTTCCGCTTGGCTTCCGGGACCGTCTCGGGCATCACGATGACCGCCCGCAGTCCCAGTCGCTTCGCCACGTAGGCGACCGCCTGGCCGTGGTTGCCCGAGGAGTAGGTGATGACGCCGGTGGCTCCCTCGCGCACCAGCCGCCGCACGAGCGTGTAGGCCCCGCGCAGCTTGAAGGCGCCGACTCGCTGGAGGGACTCCGGCTTCACGAAGACCAGCGTGCCCAGTTGGTCGCTGAGCGGGTCCACGGGCAGGAGCGGCGTGCGGACCGCCACGCCGACCAGGTCCGCGGCCGCCGCGCGAATGCTCTCGAGGGAGACGAACTCGCTGCTGGACGCGACGGTCACAGGGGTCCGAGAGATAGGGGAACCGTCAAGCTACGGCCCGCGCCGGAGACGGGCAAGGTCGGTCGGCACACGATGTTACGACCCGCGCGCGTGGCGCCGGAGAAGCCAGTGCGTCGCCGCGAGGTCGCCCACCATCACGGCGAAGAGAACTATCGTCCCCCGCGTGCCGATCACTCCGAAGACGCGCAGCAGCGCGACGAGGATCGAGTAGAGGAGGACCCCGGCCAGCACCAGTGGTTTGTTGAGGAAACCGGCGCTCACGCGAGCAAGATAGTGGTGGCGCCGTGAAAGCGAAGCGCCCGGGTTCCCACCCGGGCGCCTCGTCGGCCCGCCGCTCGCGCTCCCAGGGACGACCGCGTACCGGCCGCTACTGCCGCCGCACCACCACCGGCCCGTTCGTGGTCACGGCGCGGATCGGCGCCCCGCCCTGGCCGAGGTTCGTCGTGATCCGCCGCACACTGATTCGCCCCTGCATCACGATGGGGAAGTCGATCGACATCGGGCCGTTCACCGTGCCGGTCTCCAGCCGTGCCGAGTAATCCGCCGGGATGCTCAGGCGCACGGGCCCGTTGCTCGTCTCGGCGTCGAGCCCCTCGCCGTCCCATCGCATGCCGGCGAGAGACACCGTGAGGGGACCGTTCGTCGTGCGCGCACGCACGCTCCCCCCCAGCCCGCTGAGCGCGAGGGGACCGTTCGTGGTGCTCAGATCCAGCCGACCGGCCACGCCTTCCACTGCGACGGGCCCGTTCACCGTCTCAGCCGTGAGGTCGGTCCGGAGCGGCACGAACACCTCCACGCTCACCGACCACGATTCGCCGTTGCCGGCGTGCGGTCCGTCGGCGCTCACCCGGTTGGAGGCGACACCCACGCGCACCTCACGCAGCAGGTCCGAGGCGTCACTGTCGGTGCGCGCTTGGGCCCCTATCACCGCCCGCACGTGCACGCTGTCGCGGTCCCAGCCGGTGACCACGATGGCCCCGTTGGGCCCGGTCTCGATCGTGACGGGACGGCCCATGGGCCGGAAGCCGAACTCGCGCAACTCGCAGACCCGCGGACGATCGTGGTCGTCCCGGCAGTTGGCGAGCCAGTCCTCCACCGTGCGGTGGGTACGCTGCTGGGCGGTGAGCCCGGCCGGTGAAACGAGGCACCCGGCCACGAGCGGCAGGGCGGCGAGCAGACGGAATGGGATGGCCATGCTGACTCCAACGGAGGTGAGGGTCGGTCGGTGGGCGCGCGCGGCCCGTGCACCCTTCAAGAGCTTGGACAACGCCGAACCGCCCAGGGTTGACGGGATCCTACGAATCCGCCGCCGCGCCCGTTCCACCCGACCCTCCGACACGAAGCGCCCGGGGGGTCTCCCCGGGCGCCTCGCGGTCGTCCCTTGCCGCCGCGGCGCGCGAGGCCGCGGGGACCGGAACCCCGTGCTAACCGCGCCGCTGCGCCGGCAGATGGCACATCTGGCACGTGGCCAGGTTCCAGGTCCCGTGGAACGCCGGCGGGGCCGGGGCGCCCATCGGCGAATTGGCGACGTGGCACGTGCGGCACTGCTGGAACGCCTCGGTGGTCGCGTGCGGGACGGCCGGCGGGGCGTTGGTCCTGGGTTGATGGCACATCGCACAGGCCGTCACCGGGAAGCTGTGGCTCGCCGGCTGGCTACCGATGTTGGGGTTCGCGTTCGCCGCATGGCAGGTCAGGCACTGCTCCTTGCCGGCCACGGGGTGCGGCATCCGCGGCGGGGTCGCCTGCTGGGCTTGGACCGCGCCCGCGGTCAACGCTACCAAGAGAGCCAAGAATCCGACTCGAACGAGCTTCACGGTTCCTCCTGAAGGATTGGCGCCTGCTCGGGAACCGTCGCCAGCCGCTGCGGCCGCCGCGTCGTCCCGGCTCTCCCCTCGCTCCCAACCACGCCCGCTATCCGTAATAATGCGGACGTGCTGGCCAAAACTCAATGGCGGGCCGTGTCGCCCGATTCCGCGCCCACGGGCTCCGCATCGCCCGTCGGCTCCTCCTCGCCTCCCTCTTCCTCCTCCACGACCCGGGCCACGTCCTGCACCATGTCGCCGTCATCGAGGTTTATCATCTTCACGCCCTGCGTGTTCCGCCCGATGACCCGGATGTCGTTCACCGGCAGCCGGATGATCACTCCGCCGCGCGTGATGACCATCAGCTCGTCGCCGGGGATCACTTCCTTGAGCGCCACCACGTCGCCGGTGCGCTCCGTGCGCCGCAAGGTGATGATTCCCTTGCCGCCGCGATGCTGGATGCGGTAGTCCCCCAGCTCCGAGCGCTTGCCCAGTCCGTGCTCCGCCACCACGAGGAGCGTGGCCTCGCGGCGCACGACCACCATCCCGATCACCGCGTCGTTGGGTTCCAGTTCGACGCCCTTCACGCCAGCCGTGGCGCGGCCCATCTCGCGCACGTCCTTCTCGTGGAAGCGGATGCTCATGCCGTGCCGTGTGGCGAGCACGATGTCGTTCGTGCCGTCGGTGATCTGCACGTCGATCAGCTGGTCGCCGTCCTCGATGTTGATGGCGTTGATGCCGATCGTGCGCACGTTGCCGTAGGCCGAGAGGACCGTCTTCTTCACCGTGCCCTGGCGGGTGGCGAAGAGCAGGAAGCGGTCGTCGGCGAACTGGCGCACCGGCACGAGCGAGGCGATCCGCTCGTCCGGCTTGATGGCGATGCAGTTGACGATGGGCTTGCCCCGCGCCGCGCGCGCGCTCTGCGGGATGTCGTACACCTTCAGCCAGTACACCTGGCCGTTCTCGGTGAAGAACATCACGTAGTCGTGGGTGGAAGCGATGAACAGGTGCTCGACCCAGTCGTTCTCCTTGGTGCCCATCCCGTTCTGGCCGCGGCCGCCGCGCCGCTGCCGCCGGTAGGTCGTGACCGGGATCCGCTTGATGTAGTTGGTATGGGACACGGTGATGACCATGTCCTCTTCGGCGATCAGGTCCTCGACGGAGAAGTTCCCCTGGTCGGCCACGATCTGCGTGCGCCGCTCGTCGCCGAAGTCCGCGGCGAGGCCCTCCAGATCCTGCTTCAGCAGGGTGAAGCGCTTCGGCCGCGAGGCCAGGATGCCCTTCAGCTCCTTGATGAGCGCGAGGACCTCCTGCAGTTCCTCTTCCAGCTTCTCCCGCTCGAGGCCGGTGAGCTTGGCGAGCCGCATGTCCAGGATCGCCGCGGCCTGCTTCTCCGAGAGCTTGAAGCGCTCGCGCAGCTTCTGGCCCGCCTCCTCCGTGGTCTTCGACGCGCGGATGATCTTGATGACCGCGTCGATGTTGTCGACGCAGATCTTGAGGCCCTCGAGGATGTGCTCGCGGTCCTCGGCCTTCGTGAGGTCGAACTGCGTCCGCCGCGTGATCACGGTGTGGCGGTGGTCGATGAACCGCTGCAGCAGCTCCTTCAGGTTCATCACCTTCGGCACGCCGTCCACGAGGGCCAGCATGATCGCGCCGAAGGTGGTCTGCATCGCCGTGTGCTTGTACAGGTTGTTCAGCACGACGAGCGGCACCGCGTCGCGCTTCAGCTCGATCACCATCCGCATGCCGTCGCGGTCCGACTCGTCCCGGAGGTCGCTGATCCCCTCGAGCTTCTTCTCGCGCACCAGCTGGGCGATGAGCTCGATCAGCCGCGCCTTGTTCACCATGTAGGGGATCTCGGTCACGACGATCTGCGACCGCCCGCTCGACTCCTTCTCCTCCACCTGCGCCCGGGCCCGGACGATGATGCGCCCGCGGCCCGTCTCGTAGCACTCGCGGATCCCGTCGCGGCCGTAGATGATGCCACCCGTCGGGAAGTCCGGCCCCGCGATGTGCTTGACCAACTCACTGACCGGCGCGTCGGGGTGGTCGATGAGGTACGCGAGGGCGGCGCAGACTTCCCGCAGGTTGTGCGGCGGGATGTTCGTCGCCATCCCCACCGCGATGCCCGCCGAGCCGTTGACAAGCAGGTTCGGGAGCTTGGAGGGGAGGACGGTCGGTTCCTGCAGCCGGTCGTCGAAGTTCGGGACGAACGCGACGGTGCCCTTGTCGATGTCCTCGAGCAGCGCGAGCGCGATCTTCGTGAGGCGCGCCTCGGTGTAGCGGTACGCCGCCGCCGGGTCGCCGTCCACCGAGCCGAAGTTCCCCTGTCCGTCCACCAGCGGGTAGCGCAGCGAGAAGTCCTGCACCATCCGCACGAGCGAGTCGTAGACCGCCGAGTCGCCGTGCGGGTGGTATTTGCCCAGCACGTCGCCGACGACCGTCGCGCTCTTCTTGTACGCGCGGTTCGGCACGAGCCCGAGTTCGTGCATCGCGTAGAGGATGCGCCGATGTACGGGTTTGAGGCCGTCGCGCACGTCGGGAAGCGCGCGCTGCACGATGACGCTCATCGAGTAGTCGATGAACGACTCGCGCATCTCGTCTTCGATCAACCGGGGGAGGATTCTCTCGCGCTGATTCGGTGCCGTCATGAGCCTGGGGTGAGGACTGCTAAATGTAATGGGAATATGGAGTTAAAACAACCGGCCCCCGCCGAGCGACGGGGGCCTTCTGGAGTTGGCGGGACGGCGGAATTGGGTGCCGTCCGGAGTCAGCGCTAGCGTGGTATCGCGGGTCGAAGAACCGGCGCCGCGCGCTGGTCGTACGGGCCCAGTTCAACCGGTACCGTTGCCCCGGCAGTTGAGTTGAAGAGGACGACACGCGCTACAACCCCCGCACTCCGAACACGCTCTACCATGTCCACCCTACCCCGGCGGGCGGCGCGTCGGGACGGGCGCGGACCGCACGCTGTCGGCGCGCACCTCCACCGACACCTGACGCGGTTGGATGCGTCCGTTGCCCGGCACCTCCACCCGCACGCGGGCGACACCGGTGTCGCCAGCCGTGCGGATCAGCCCCACGGAGTCCACAGTCACGATCCGCTCGCCACCCGTCACGACGGTGAAGACGATCGGCACTTTCTCCGCGTGCTCGCCCGCCGCGTTCACGGTGCGGTACTCAAGTTGCCTGGACTCGCCGCGTCCCAGCACCACCCTCAGCGGGCGCACCACCAACCCTTCGGCGGGCCCCGATCCCTCGGGCTGGTGATCGTACGCGGCCGCGCCGGGCCCACTCGACCGGTTCAGCACGCTGCGCAACTCGGGCGGAGCCGGCCGCACCAGGACCATGGTCCACGCCGCAACAGGCGTGCCTCGCAGTACCGCAGGCACGAAGGCCAGGTCGCGGGCGAACGCCACAGCCTGGTCGGTGAAGGCCGCGCAGTTCGAGCGGACGGTCACGGATGCCGTCTCCACTCCGCCGGACCCGCTCACGCGCAGCATCACTGTTACCGGGGTCACGGGGTCCGTGCAGCTTTCCGGGACGGCAACAATGAGAGGCGCCCGGGGCACCGGCCGCTGGTCATAGCAGCTCCGGTTCGGGTTGAGACTCCCTATCGTGGCCGATGAGCAGTCTATCGCCGGCGCCGCCGCAACCCCTGGAGCGGGCAAGCCTTTCGGCGCAGTTGGAAGCACGGTGAGCGTCGCCGCCGCTGACTTCGCCGTGGCACCCGCACCGACGCGCGCCGTGATGATGACTGTGCCCACGCCGACACCTGTGGCGATGCCGTTGGCGTTCACCGTGGCGACGTTCCCGTTGCTCGACAAGAAGACGCAGGTGGCGGTGGGGACGGGGTTGTTCGCGGCGTCGTACGCCGTGCACAAGAAGACCTGCGGCCGGCCCACCTGGATCGCGGCGTCGGCCGGGGCGATCTCCACGGATGTGATGCGCACCCGCCGCTGCGCGGAGGCGGCGCTAGGGCTCATGGTGACGGCGAACACGACGGCGAGCGTGAGCGCCCAGGCCGGCTTGCGACTCATCGGTTGCCACCCTGGCCGCTTCCAGCCGCCAAAGGCCTGATCAGGACTGCGATCCAGGCGGGTACGGGTGCGCCGCCCTTGACGGCCGGAGTGAACACCAGGTCGCGGGCGAACGCCACAGCCTGCTCGGTGAAGGCCGCGCAGTTCGAGCGGACGGTCGCGGATGCCATTTCCACTTCACCCGACGCGCTCACGCGCAGCACCACTGTCGCCGGGGTCACTGCACCGGTGCAGGACTGCGGAGCCGGAAGGACCGGAGGCGTGCGGGGGGTCGGCCGTGTGTCGTAGCAGGCCCTGTTCGCGTTCAGCATCCCGAAGCCCGGTTGTGAGCAGGAAGCCGAGACGCTCGCCGGAACCGCCGTGCCGGCCCGCACCGCGACGTCCACGGTGGTCCACGCCGCCACCGGCCGACCCGCCTTGCGGGCTGGCCGGTACGTCGCGGCACGGACCGCCGCAAGAGCGAGGGTCCCGACCTCGCCTGAGGCCGCCCTCTTGATGCGCACGGGGTTGTCCACCTCGGCCACGCCGCCATCAGCGCTCACCCGCACGTAGAACGATGGCGACGGCGGCGCCTGCCCACCGGCAGCGTCGTAGCGCACCTCCAGCGGCGCGACTGGCCGCGCGGCGACGTCGAAACAGAGGCTCCGCGGGTTGAACTCGGGTTGCTGGCAGAACGCCACGGCGAGCGACTCGGCGAGCTGGTCGAGGAGCGGGATGAGGGCGTCCGGGCTCCCGTCCAGCTCGTAGTGGCCGATGCGCGTGTAGGTGCGCGTGTCATAGGCATCGACTCCGACGCGCAGCTGGCGACCCGCCTCGAACGCGCTGCCCATCACCAACTGGTTGGCGCGCAGAGAGTACGCGAACGCGGCCTGCGAGTCGAGGGGCGCCGCCAGGCTGCGCCGCTCCGAACCCCAGCGGCCGAGCAGCCGGTTGATGTCCACCGTCCCGACGCCGAAGCGGCTCGCGATCCGGTTGGCCACGCTGCGCGCCGACTGGCGCGCCAGCTGCGCCGTGTCCCCGGGCACGTTCACGTCGAACGGCAGGACCGCGACCATCGGCGCCGCGCTGCGGGCCGAGTCCTCCGCCGGAGCCTCCGGCCGTCCGGCCGAACGGCTCCCCGTGCGCCGCAGCACCAGCGTCCCCGCAATGGCAGCGGCGATGATCACGACACCAGCTACCGCGGCCGCGACGACGACCCGCCGCCGGCGATGTCGCCTCGGCGGCGCCGCGATCACGCCCGTCCTGAGCGCCTGGGCCACCTCTGCGGCCGACTGGAACCGGTCCTGCGGCTTCTTTGCGCAGCAGCGCTCGACGATCTGCGCCAGGCTGGGGCTGACGTCGCGCCGTCGCGATTTCACGGGCGGCACGTCCTTCGTCAGGTGCTGCACCAGGATGCCCTGCGAGTCCGGGCTATCGAACGGCAGCGAGCCCGCGAGCATCTGCCACAGCACGACACCGAGCGAGTAGATGTCGCTGCGGAGATCCACCTCACCCGAGCCGCCCGCCTGCTCAGGACTCATGTAGTGGGGCGTCCCGATGACCACGCCGGTGCCGGTGAGCTTGTCGCCCTTCGAAGCGGCGGCTTTGGCAATACCGAAGTCGGTGACAAGCACGCGGCGCTTCGCACCCTGCAGGAGCACGTTGGCGGGCTTGACGTCGCGGTGGACGAGGTCGTGGCCGTGCGCCTCCGCGAGCGCGTCGGCGATCTCGGCACCGATCCGGGCCACATCCCGCTCGGGTAGCTGCCCTTCGCGGGCGAGCAGCGCATCGAGCGATTCACCCTCGACCAGCGACATCCCGAAGAAGACGAGCCCCTCGCCATCGCCGACGAAGAAGATGGGGAGGACGTTCGGGTGACTGAGGCTCGCCGCGGACTCCGCCTCGCGCACGAAGCGCTGCTTCGACGAGCGACTGGCCGTCAACTCGAGCCGCAGCACCTTCACCGCGATCCGGCGGGAGAGCTTGCGGTCCTGCACCGCGAACACCCACGCGAAGCCGCCCTCGCCGAGGAGGTGCTCCACGATGAAGTCGCGGCCCAGCGCCTTCTGGAGCCGGACCTTCAGTTCATCGATTGGGATCTGCTCGGTGAGAGTGGCGCCCCCGGTGGGCGTCGGGATGGTCGGGCCTTCGGGATTGGGCGTGCCGCAGCGCGGACAGTATGCCACGCTGGCAAGGATCTCCTGACTGCAGCCCAAGCACGTTGACATCGGCGGCTATCATAACGCTAACCGCGCGGCCCTGCCAATGCTCTCAGGCGCCGCGCGGTGCCGCCTGCGTCAGCCCGCCACTTTCGTGCCGAGGGCAGTGTCCGCCGCGACGGGGCCCGGAGCGGCTGCCGCCGTCGCGTCCGGGGCGGTTTCCCCCGCGCCGGGTTCCGGCTCCGCGTCGTCCGCCGCCGGCCGTATCCGCCCCGCCTCGTACCACCGGCGAGTGACCTCGCCGGCCAGCTTCATGTTGCCGATCCCGAACGCCAGCGCGAACGCCAGCGCTCCGGCGCCGAGGATGAGGGTGAACGCCGTCGTCACGATGTCGGCCGCGACTCCGAGCTGCTGGAGCGCCATGAAGATCGAGATCGTGATGACCATGGCCTTCGCGATCTTCGAGAGCGTCGGCACTCCCTCGACCGTGCCCGCCGAGGCGAGGATGAGGGCCCGCACGAACTCGCCCAGCAGGATGCCGAAAACGATGACTATGATCGCCGCGAACACGGCCGGGACGGAGCCGACGAGGTTCGCGAAGACGTCGTTGACGTTCTGGACGCCCAGCGCCGAGGAGGCCAGCAGGATCACGATCAGCATCACCAGCCAGAAGAGCAGCTTCCCCACCACCATCGTCGGGCGGAGCCGCACGCCGGAGCGCTCCACCGCCTCGCTGACGCCCCACTTCTCGGCCGACCGGTCGAAGTGCATGCCGGCGAGGAACGCGTCCGAGAGCCGCTCCACCATCCGCGCCACCACGAACCCGGCGAGGAGGATGACGGTGGCGAAGAACAGCGGCGGCACGATCTGCCCCAGTTGCGCGAGACCCATCCTGAGCCGTTCGAAGAACTCCACGATACTCTCCCTGCGGCGCTAGGCCGCGATGTTCAGCACGACCTTCCTGAACTGCCGCCCCGAACGCTCCGACATCGCGAGGCCGGGCATGCCGCCGAGGACGAAAAGGTCGAGGTGGTTGAGCGCGGCGGCCCGCGGGGCCACGACGACATCGCGGGGCCCGGGCGCCGAAGGTCGAGGAAAATCGGCGAGATGGATCTGCTCCGGGCCGCCGTGGGCCCGGATCGTGACGGCCAGCATAGCCCCGTAATCTAACGAGGCGGGCGGGCTATCGGGGCTGCGGCGTCGCCGGCCGGAAGATCGGCAGGCCCAGCTGCTCGCCCGGACCCAGCACGACGGGGGTCATGGCCTGGGTGGCAGGGTTGAAGAGCATAACCCGCAGCACGTCCCCTTCGCCGCGGACGTTCTCGAGCCTCGTGAGCGCGAGCAGGCCGCCGTCCGGCCTCACGCTGAACGCACGCACCAACAGGCCCACCGGCGTGATCGGCTGCGCGGCGGTCGTGTCGGTGAGGCTCTGGCGGTAGACGCGCTGCGTCCTGGGGGAGCCGCCGTCATCGCGCAGGAAATAGACCGATCTGCCGTCGGCCGAGTACTGGGGCGAATCCTCGTTCCGCGGGCTCGTGGTGAGACGGTGCTCCCCCGTGCCATCGCGGTTCATCTCCCAGATGTCGTAGCTCCGCGGAGACCCCGGCACCTGCCGCCGCGACACGAACACCAGCTTCGCGCCATCCGGCGACACGTCGGGTGCCGTGTTCTGGTCGTCGCCGGTGGTGAGCTGCCGGCGGCCCGAGCCGTCGAGGGCGACCTCGTAGAGCTGCGGGCGGCGGTCCTTGCTGGACTGGAAGACGATGCGCTCGCCGGCCGGCCGCACGAACACCGGGGAGCCCACCGTCGCCGAGTCGTTCGTCAGGCGGCGCGGCTCCGAGCCGTCGGCATTGGCCACGTACAGCTCGAGGTTGGTCGGCCGTTCCGGCGGCGCCGCCACGTACGCGATGCGCGTCAGGTCCGGCGAGAACGTCGGCTCCAGTTCCACGATGGAGTCCGACGTCAGGCGGTCGAAGCGCGGGACGCTGTCGGCGCTCATCCCGTAGAGGTCCGAGCGCCCGCCGCGCCGCGCGGACACCAGCAGTTGGCCCGCGACGAAAACGTCCACACTCACCGTGGAGTCCGACGGCGCGCGCGCCGTGAGCCGCGCCCGACCCACGCGAATGCCCTGCACGTGGCCGTCCACGAACCGGGCGACGGAATCGTTGCTCGAGGTCCAGCTGAGCCCGGTGGCCGGGCCGATTGGCTGGCGGCGATCGTCGAGCTGCTGCACCGCCACCGGGAACCGCTCGCCGACTCCGAGACCAACGCGGGTCCGGGACGTCGCGAGACCGCCGGCCACGACGCGGATGCGCCACGACCGCGTGATCAACGAGTCGCGCCCGAACGGCGCCGAGACCGCGAGGCGCGCCTCGCCAATCCGGATGCCGCGCAGCGTCTTCGTGGCGGTGTCGAACCGTGCGATGGCGGTGTCGGGCAACGTCCAGCGGAGCGGTGCCTCGGTCACCGGCGTGGAATCGCCCGCCAGCGGGCGGATCGTGAACGTCTGCGTCGCAGACATCGCGATCGTCAGTGTGCTATCCGCCGGCGTCGCCGCGATCTGGACCACGGACCGGTGCACGCGCACTTCCGCGGACACCGTGAAGTACTGGCTCTCGCCGATGATCCGTGCGACACCGGGCGCGACGGCCGTCACAATGGGCAGCAGGGACGCGACGCGCACCTTGGCGGCGTCCGATGAGCTGAACTGGATCTCGCCGCGCACGTTCAGCGCGCGGTCCTGGCCCGACACTTCGATGACCAGCGTGTCGATGGTACCGGGCGAAAGCCAGGTCGTGGCCTGCCCGAACCGCACGCTGTCGCCGCGCACCTCGACCGAGACCTGGCGCGAGGGAATCCGGGGAATGGTCGGGACCTCCACGCGCACGATTGCCCGGCCGGTGTCGCCAAACGCGCGGATCAGCCCCACGGAGTCCACGGTCACGAACCGCTCGCCGCCCGTGGCGATGCTGAAGACGATCGGGACCCGCTCCGCGGCCTCGCCGGCCCCGCGGGCCGTGTGGTACTCCAACTGGCGCGACTCACCCCGCACCAGCACCAGCCGCAACGGATTCACAACCAAGGCTTCCGCCGGGCCGGTACCTTCGGGTTGGTTGGCGAAGGTCGCGTTGCCGGGCCCTGCGGGCCGGGGAGCTTCCTCCCGCGCCGGAGTCACCGCCTGCTGCTGAGGCTGGGCCTGCTGCTGAGGCTGGGCCTGCTGCTGAGGCTGGGCCTGCTGCTGCACGACGCCCGTGGCGGCACTCACCGTCAACGTGGCCGTCGCGCTCTTCGCGGCGGAACCCGTACCGGTTCGCGCCGTGATGATGGTCGTGCCCACGCCGACGCCGGTGGCGATGCCGTTGGCGTCCACCGTGGCGATGCGCGGGTCGCTCGACGTGAAGGCGCAGGTGGCGGTGGGGACGGGGTTGTTCGCGGCGTCGTACGCCGTGCAGAAGAAGACCTGCGGCTGGCCCACCTGGATGGCGGGATCGGCCGGGGTGATCTCCACGGATGTGATGCGCACCGCCCGGCGCTGCGCGGAGGCGGCGTCCGGACTCATGGCGACGGCGAATATGCCGGCGAGCGCGAGCGCCCAGGCCGGCCCGACTCGGAAGCGCATCATAATAGCGAAAATAAACGGTTTGCGCCGAGGGCTGTCAAGCACGTGGGGCTCCCGTGCTTAGGGCCGGAAGCGCACGACTCTCCCGACGTACCCGTCGCGGGGGTCTCCGCCCTCCGCCGGGAACTCCACGACCTCCCGGCTGGACCGGCCACCCGGCCTCACCACGCCGATCTCGTAGCGGGCCCCCGCCCGCCCTTCGAAGGCGACGACGAAGGTCCCTTCATCCACCCGGGCATCCAGCACCTTGAGCGCCCTGGAGCGCTCTCCGCGCTCCGTCGGCACCCCGTCGAGTCCGAGCCGCCACCCCGCGCTGTGCCGGACCACGATGTCGGCACCCTCACCCAGCGGCACGTCGAAGGAGACCAAAACCGCCCGGCCATTCGAGGTCGTCCGGAAGGGCACCGCCCTCCCGCCTGCCGTGACGCCCTGGACCCGGGCACCGGGGGCGAGGGCCGGCTCGAACCGCAGCGTCAGTGGGGAGCGCCCGCCGGTGCGCCGCACGGTGGCGCGGAACGCCGTGTCGGCGATCGTGAAGTCCACGTCCAGGACCACGTCGCCGACCCGCACGTGTCGCACGCCGACCTCCCCCGGCCGGTCGAACAGCCGCGGCGCCACGGCAAGCACGCCTCGCGGCGCGTCGGCCTCGAGGCCCAGCGCGCCCCGGACATATGGCGTCAGCACCATCGATGTCGCGAAGAACTGCTGCGGCACGGCCGTCTCGAGGGGCTCGTAGGCCGAGCCGGAGAAAACCTCCGGGTTGCGGCCCAGGCCCCACAGCGATCCGGTGCGCCAGATGGCCTCGAGTTGCTCGCGCGCCGAGTAGGGGTTGTGGTAACGGTACTGCGCCAGCGCGAGGAACCCGGTCACGAAGGGCCACACGGTGCCGTTGTTGTAGTGCAGCGGGTCGTAGAGACCGCTCTCCGACGCGAGCGCCCGGCCACCCCAGTCGGTGGAGATCGTCGCCCGCGCCAGTGCGCTGGACATCTGCTGGCCCCGCGCGTCGTCGAACAGCCGCCAGCTCATCGCCGTGGCCGGCCAGACGGTGAGGTTGTCGTTGAGCGAATCGCCCTCGAGGATCGCGAAGGCGAACCGGTTCGCGTGCGGGAGCCAGAAGCGCTCCTCGAGCGTCCGCCGCGCCAGGGGGAAGCGCCGCGCCGCGTCGGCGGCGAGGGCGGTGTCGCCCACGGCGCCGGCCAACTCACCCATCCGGCGCAGACCCTCCACCCAGACCGACGCGAGGTAGATGTCGCTCTTCACTCCGACGCCGAGGTCGCCCACCTCGATCGCGCCGGCGCCGGCCCGCGAGTTGTCCATCAGGCCGTTGCCGTCGCCGTCGGTGGTGAGGCACCACTGGTACGCCCGCTGGATGTTCGGCCAGAGTGACCGCACGAACGCGGTGTCCGCGGAAGCGCGGAACAACTCGCCCACGGCCAGCAGCCAGAACGGCGTGGTGTCGCCGTGGTAGTAGGCGTACGGGTAGTCCTCGAACCAGCGCACACGCCCGGCGGCCTGGGAGATCTCGTGCGTGATCTTGCCGTCGGCCCGCTGGTAGCGCGCGAAGAAGCCGAGGTACCGCCGGGCGAGGTCGAAGGCGCCGACCGACGCGAGCGCGAACGAGTTGATCGCCGCATCGCCGCCGAAGAACCAGCCGAAGCCCGGCCGGTAGTTGCCCGGCCCCGCCGCGGCGTAGCCCGCCACCGGCCCGCAACCGAGGTCGGGATTGCAGACCATCGCCTCGTCGAGGTTCAGCTCGGCCCAGCGCACGATCCCGTCCACGCGCGGATCGTCGACACCGAGCAGGGCGCCCAGCAGGGAGTCGGCGTGCGCCACGCGCTCCGCATACAGGCGCGGCAGGCTCGCGAGCACGCGGCGATACGTGGCGACCACCGAGTCGCGCGGCGCGATCTGCCCGACGATGACGATGGGAATGCCGCGGGAGACCACGTTCACCAGGCGGCCGGCCGGCTCGCCCGGCCGCGGCATCGGCACCGGCGTCTGGTCGCCCACGGCGATACGCATTTCCGAGGGCGCGTCGGGGAGCGCGTGCGCCGGGTTGGTCGTGGCGCGCGTCGCGAACGGCGAGCCCACCAGCGCGTTGAACTGGCGGCGGCTCTCGGAGACGAGGAAGGCGTTGAGGTCGTCGCGCCAGTAGAGGTACTGCCCGCCGATGCCCCCGGGCCACGCGAGCTGCAGGTCGCTCTTGAACTGCGCGACGATCTCCATCGGGCGGATCGCCTCGACCTCGAGGACCATCGCGATCGCCGGCTCGTTGAGCGGCGCGAAGATCCGCTGGCGAACGGTGAACGCGGGATGCGCGTACGTGATCGTCGCGCCGGCCGGCGTCACCTCCACCGAGCGGGCGACGTCCCGGCCCCGGACCGGGTCGGCGTACATCGGCGTCTGGAAGGACAGTTCGAAGCCGCGCAGAATGCGCAGGGGCCAGGCCCAGACCTCGAACTCGCCGACCTCCGTGCCGAAGGCCGCGGCCTTGCGGCCCTCAACGCCGAGGTAGCCTCCCGGGCGTGCCGGACCCCGCAGGGCGAGGGGTCCCGCCACCCATCCGAGGGGGGTCGGCTGGAAGGCGCCGGGGGTCTGGCCGGGCGCGGACCGTGGGCTGAGAAGGGCGGCGGCGAGGAGCACTCCGGGGAGCAGAAGTCGGGCGGACATCGGTACCTCGATCCGGCAGAGAGCAAAGAGCCGCTTGCGCGGAGGAGAGCAGGGCGCAATGTATATGTCCGCTCATACGAGCGGCAATCGCGCCACAACCGTCGGAGGACACGCTACGATGTTCGATGACACCACCGGAGCACCTTGGGACAGCCCGTGGACCGGCGGCCAGCCGGCGGCTCCTGCGCCCACACCACCCACCCCCCCACCGCCCGCGTCGGCACCCGTGAGCGTTCCCGCTCCGGCGCCGAAGCCCGCGCCGAAGCCCGCGCCGAAGCCCGCGCCCAAGCCCGCGCCGAAGCCGGCCGCGAAGCCGAAGAAGAAGGCGGCGAAGAAGGTCGTGCGGAAGAAGGCGGCGAAGAAGGTCGTGCGGAAGAAGGCGGCGAAGAAGGTCGTGCGCAAGAAGGCGGCCAAGAAGACCGCCAAGAAGGTCGCCAAGAAGGGCAAGAAGGCGCCGAAGAAGGCGGCCAAGAAGGCCAAGAAGCGCTAGAAGATCTCCACGGTTCCTCGGATGGCGCCTCGCGCGCGGTCGGCGATCGCTTCGAGCCGGTCGCGCGCGACGCGCTTGATGGAGGGGTCCGCCGGCTGGCGGTCGAGGCTGTAGATGTGCACCGCCGCCGGCTGGATGCACCTCAGGTTCCGGAGCCACTCCTCGAGAGCCTCACCCGACGCGCCGCTCCACCCCGGACCCTCCACCACCATCGCCTGGATGATCAGGTCGGTGAGGCCTGCGTAACTGCGGATCAGCTGTTCGCGATCATACGGAACCCCGTTCACCAGCTCCGGCGGCCCCGGATCGAGCTTCATCATCCGGGCGTCGAGCCGGTTCAGGGCGTCGCGGATGGCGCTCTTGCCCGCCGCGAGGCCATTGCAGAGGATGCCCACCCGGACCGCCGGCTCCAACGCGTCCCGCACTGCCAGCACGCGGTCCACGACGCCGGGGAAACGGGGGTGCATCGTCGGTTCTCCGTTGCCCGCGAACGTGATCCAGTCGGGCCGGACCTCGAGCCCCTCCAGCGTCTTGGCCAGCGCGTCGGCCACGATGTCGGGCGAGGGCCAGCGCGCGCCCTCCGCCTTGGGGGTGCTGAGGCCGCATTCGCAGTAGGGGCAGTGCATCGTGCACAGCTTCGAGCGGGGCGGCGCGATGTTGAGACCGAGGCTGATGCCGAGGCGGCGCGAGCGCACGGGGCCGTTGATGATGCCGGCCCAGAGGGACGTGCCGCCTATCTTGCCGGGCCTGGGGATCGAGACGGGAAGATCGGTCACGGAGGAAAGCTAGTCCGGCCTTGCGGCCCCTGCCACGGCTCATAGGTTGACGCGCGTGAAGCGCCCACTCGCCGCCATCGCCCTGGTGTTCCTCGCCGCCGGCCTCCTCGGCCAGGCGCGCCCCGAGTACGACGTCGTGTTCCTCGGCGGGACCGTCGTGGACGGTTCCGGCGGGCCCCGCCGCCAGGCCGACGTCGGCGTCATCGGCGACCGCATCGTCGCCATCGGCGACCTCCGCGGCGCCCCGGCGCGGCGCACCGTGGACGCCACGGGACTCGTCGTCTCGCCCGGCTTCATCGACATGCTGGGCTGGTCGGAGATGAACATCCTCGTGGACAACCGGGGCGTCTCGAAGGTCACCCAAGGCGTCACCACCGAGATCACCGGCGAGGGCTGGACCGCGGCTCCGGCGAACGCCAACACCCTGCGCGACGACAGTGCGCAGTACGCGGCGTGGGGCCTCGTGGTGGACTGGCACGACCTCGACGGCTACCTGCGCCGCCTGGAGCGCTCGGGCACGCCGTTCAACCTCGGCACCTACGTGGGCGCAACGCAGGTCCGCAAGTACGTGATCGGCGACGTCCGCCGCGATCCCACCCCGGTCGAGCTGGCCTGGATGGAAGCGCTGGTGGACACGGCGATGCGGCAGGGGGCGATGGGCCTCTCCACTTCGCTCGGCTACGCGCCGGCCGCCTACTCCCACACCCCGGAACTCGTGGCGCTCGCACGGGTCGCCGGCCGCTACGGCGGCGTGTACGCCAGCCACATCCGCAGCGAGGGCGCGCAGATCCGCCAGGCGCTGGCGGAGGCGTTCCGGGTCGGCCGCGAGGCGAATATTCCCGTCGAGATCTGGCACCTCAAGCTCTCGGGCCGCCGGCAGTGGGGACAGATGCGGTTCATCCTCGCGCTGTTCGACTCGGTGCGCTCGTCGGGAGTGCGCGCCTGGGCGAACAGCTATCCCTATACGGCGTCCGCCAACGACCTCGCCTCGATCATCCCGGCCTGGGCGCACGAAGGCGGCAAGGACGCGCTGGTGCGCCGGCTGCAGGATCCCGCGATACGCTCGCGCCTGCGCCGCGAGATGCTGCGACCGCCGCGCGGCGAGGGGAGTTCGGCGAGCGAAGCGGGCGGCTTGAACGCCGTGGTGGTGCTCGCCGTGCTGGACAGCTCGCTGCGGCGCTACCAGGGGCGGCGCATCACCGAGATCGCGGCCGCCGAGCACAAGGACCCGTACGCCGTCCTCTTCGACCTCATCGTGGCCGATCACGCCAACACGGGCCGCGCGACGTTCTCGATGAGTGAGGCGGACGTGCGGCTTGCCGTCTCCACCCCGTGGATCGCGGTGGGCTCCGACTTCGGCGCCCGCGCGCCCGACGGCCCGCTCGCCGAGCCCGGACACCCGCGCGGGTACGGCACCTTCCCGCGCATCCTCGGCAAGTACGTCCGCGAGGAGCACGCGCTGTCGCTCGAAGCAGCCATCCGCAAGATGAGCGGACTCGCGGCCGAGCGAATGGGGCTGCGCGAACGGGGACTCCTGCGCGAGGGCCACTTCGCCGACATCGCCGTCTTCGACCCCAACACGGTGCGCGACCGCGCGACCTTCGCGGACTCGCGAGCCATCTCCGAGGGCATCCGCTACGTGATGGTCAACGGCCGGTTCACTCTCGACGAGGGACGGCTCACGAGCGAGCGGCCGGGCCGCGCTCTGCGGGGACCCGGCTGGAGGGCGCCGTGACGCTCATCCGCATCGCCCTGGGCTTCTTCGCCGTCGCCGCGCTCTTCGTGGGCTACGCGTGGACGATGGGCCAGCGCAAACGCGGAATCGCAGTCGTCATGTCTGCGGAAGCGCTGGCGCTCACGCTGTTCGCCGCCCTCTGGTTCGGCTCTCTCGGCAAAGGCGGCTGGCTGCTGGTCTTCCTCCTCACCGGGCTCTTGGCCTCGGGCGTGGAACGCTGGACCGGAGCCGTGTCCCAGGGCGCGCCCCTCAAACCGCTTCTGCGTCCAACTCTATCGACGACAATAAGATACGCAATTGCCGGAGGCGTTCTCGCCCTCATCATGGCTTGATTCTGGACGGTAACCGACACCGTCCAGGTGGTCCGAGAACAGCCATCGTCCCCCATCCCAGTACCTTCTGACCCGTCAACCGTCTACCTTTTCCGCGCCGATGAATCCCATCCACCGGGCCATAGAGCGGGCGAGCGCGTACTTCGACGTGCGCGATACCCGGGCGGGCGTCGTGGCGCGCCAGCTCCTCGGCCGATCTCGTGCCGACGACGAGCGCCTCACCGCGCTGCTCGTTCGCGAGCTGCGCGCGAAGATCCGGAGCGATGGCAGCGTCGGCGGCGACCTCGTCGCGACGGCGTGGCTCGCGTGGGAACTGATGGATCTCGGGCTCAGCCTCGGCGACGAGCCCGTCCGCCGCACGGTGAAGTGGCTGCTGGGCCGCCAGGACAAGGACGGCTCGCAGAACTGCCTTCCGCGGCGGCACGAGATCACGGCGAACGCGCACAGCATCGGCGGCTTCTTCTCGTACCGCTCGTCCGGGCGAACGGTGCGCCGGCTGGTGTTGCCGAACGGCAGTTCGGCGGTCTCCGATCAGGGGGCGCGGTTCATGGCCTCATGCTACGCGTTGCGGACGGTGCTGCGCGCCGGCCAGCTCGAGGCGCAGGCGCTCGCGCAGCAGCCGGGGCCCGGCCGTCCCGTCATCGGGACGCCGGCGAAGGCCCCGAGACCCAAGCCGCCGCTCGGCATCCTCGACCTGTCCCTGGTGCGGCGGCACGTCGGGAGCCTGCTCGCGCTGCCCAAGATGTGGGACACGTGGGGCGGGCTGTGGCAGCCGACGCTGACCGTCGGCGCGCTGGCCGCCATCGCGTGGGGGCCGATGCCCTTCCGCGCCCAACTGCCCATCCTGGCCGAGCACTTGGCGCTCAACCAGAAACCCGACGGGTCGTGGCGGAATCTGGACATCGTCCCCGCCGTGGACGCGCTGGCGTCGGTGCAGGTGCCGCAGGCCCGCGAGGCCGTGGCGCTCGCCGCGCCGAAGCTCGCCAAGCTCCAGTCCCCGAAGGGCGCCATCTGCAGCGGCCCGCGCGCCGAGGAGCGTTCGCTGGCCGCGCTGCGCGGCTGGCTCGTCGCCAGGGTGTACGCCTAGCCCTCCTCCGCGTTCACTGATCACGGTGCCGGTGCTACATTGAGCCGACCTCCCCAACGAGGCTCTGGTGCCGGAACATCCCGAAGACCAACGGCCGCGTATCCGCCTGAGCACGCTCTCGCACGGCGCGGGTTGAGCCTGCAAGCTCGGTCCCGCTGAGCTCGCGCAGGTCCTGCGCGCCATCCCCCCGACCAACGACCCCGCGGTCCTCGTAGACGCGTTGGGCGGGGACGATGCCGCCGTCATCCGGCAGGCCGACGGGCGCGCTCTCGTTCTCACGACCGACTTCTTCACGCCGATCGTGGACGACGCGTTCACGTTCGGCCGGATCGCGGCCGCCAACGCCCTCTCGGACGTCTACGCGATGGGCGGGCGGCCCCTCTACTGCCTGAACCTCGTGGGCTGGCCGCGCGAGAAGCTCTCCCTCGAGCTACTCGGCGAGGTCCTGCGCGGCGGGGCGGAGGTGGTGCGGCAGGCGGGCGCATCCATCGTGGGCGGCCACTCCATCGACGACCCAGAGCCGAAGTACGGCCTCGTGGTCGTCGGCGAGGTGGACCCCGCTACGATGACCACGAACGCGGCGGCGCGGCCCGGGGACTGGCTGGTGCTGACGAAGCCGATCGGCACCGGGATAATCGCCACGGCGCTGAAGCGCGAGGCCGCGCCGGAAGAAGTCATCGCGTCGGCCGTCGCCACGATGACCACGCTGAACGAGGGCGCCGCCCGCGCCGCGCGCGCGGCCGGCGTCCGCGCGGCGACGGACGTCACCGGCTTCGGGCTCCTCGGCCATCTGCGGGCGATGCTCGCGGCGAGCGGCGCGGCAGCCCGGCTCTGGGCGGGCGCGGTCCCGCTCCTGCCCGAGGTGCGGACCCTGGCCGCGGCGGGCCACGTGCCGGGCGGGTCGCGGCGCAATCTCGACTCCGTGGCCGGAATCGCCATCTTCGACGCGGCGCTGACGGAGCTGGACCGACTGATCCTGGCCGACGCCCAGACGTCCGGCGGCCTGCTCCTCGCCGTCGGTCCCAAGGCGGGTCCGGCTCTCCTCGAGGGGCTGCGGCGCGAAGGGACGCCGGTGGCGGTCGTGGTCGGCGTGGTGACGAGTGGGACCGCGGGCCGGATCGCAGTGCATGCGGGAAGCGAGGTGGAGCGATGAACGGCAGGGAGAATCCCATGTGCGTCTACTGCGGCGCGACGGACGACCTCGTGGCCGACGTGGATCTCGAGGACCTCTACTACTGCCGGACGTGCCTCGAGAAGCACGTGCGTCACGGCCAGCAGATCGAAGAGCGGGGCGAGGCGGAGCCGCCCTTCGACGGCTGAGGTGATGATCCATCGCTGACCTGCGCGCCGTCATCCACGCCGACGAGGCGTGCCTCGGCAACGGACAGGAGCCGCCCACGCCGGGCGGGTGCGGCGGGCTGATCGAGCTACCCGGACCGGACGCCGTCGAGCGGTTCGACTACTTCCTCGCGGAACCCGACACCACCAACAACCGGATGGCGCTGCGCTCGGCCAGCGCGGCGCTCGACCTCCTCGGCACGCGCGGCGGTCCGTGGACCATCACGTTCGTGTCGGACTCCACGTACCTCGTGCTCGGGATGAGCGAGTGGGTCCCGGCGTGGCGCGCCCGCGGCTGGCGGCGCAGGGGCGGCGCGATCGAGAACCTCGACCTCTGGCGGGAACTCGTGGCGAAGGCCGGCCCGCACGCGATCGGCTGGAAGTGGGTGAGGGGCCACGCGGGACACCCGAAGAACGAATACGCGAACGAGCTGGCCACCAGGGCGGCGGCGGGGCGGCTCGATTCGGGAGGGCTCGTGGCGTCGGGGTTCCTGACGTGGCTCGACGCGGAGCGGCGGCGCGGGCGATACCGGAGTTTCGAGCCGGATGGCGAGTTCGAGCCGAGGTCCTGAGACCCGCCGACCTCCTTCTGCTTGACAGGGGCATCGGTCCGAGCCTAACGTGCCGCCGTGACATCCACCAGTCCGCCCGCAGGACCCGACGCACTCGCGCGGCTGTTCCGCCGCCTCGTGCTCAACGTCACGCAACTCGACCCGTCCCGTCTCGACGGGCCCCTTCCAATCGTCGAGATCCACCAGAACCTGGTTCCCTACCGGACCCACCGCGCCATCCTGGCCATCGACACGAACCAGGACTACGAGATGACGGTGCTCCGGTTCCTGGCCGGCGAAGGCGGCTTCGCGCGGGTCGAGCCCGACGAAGTACGTGCCCTGTTCGAGCGCGAAGCCGACGCGGTGAATCCGGAAACGGGCATCTTCCGACGTTTCCCGAGCGCCACCGTCCGTCTCGAACCCGACCAGGTGCGCGGCGTCCTTGACGGGGTTGACGCCGCGCGGCGCGAGCCGGATCCGGCCGGATCCGCCGACGCTCCCGCCCCGGTGGTGGCCACACCACCCGTCCGCGCGGCGGACGTGCCGGAGCCCGCCTTCGAGATCGTGGCGCCGGTGCCGCCCGCGGCCCTGGACGAGGAAGAGGAGCAGCCCGAATTGCCGTTCTCGCTCGAGGACGAATCGGACGGGTCCCCTGAGACGACGGGACGAGACGTCACGCTCCCGGGCGCACAGTGCAGCTACTGCGGCGGGGAGTTGCCGGTGGGGCGCACGGTCATCTTCTGCCCGCATTGCGGCCAGAACGTCGGCGTGATGCACTGCCCGATCTGCGGGACGGAGTTGGACGTGGGCTGGCGCTTCTGCCTCACCTGCGGCCGCGAGATGGCGGGCCTCGGCTGAGGGCATCCTCGCTTGCTGCCCCCCTGAGCGGGGGCCATATTCCGCGAGTTCCCCGCATCAGGAGCCTCCCGTGGGCGTCATCGAGATCGTGGCCATCGTCGCGGCGGTCTACACGCTGTCGAGCCTGCGCATCATCCGGCAGTACGAGCGAGCGGTCTCGTTCTTCCTCGGCCGGTTCTGGAACACCAAGGGCCCGGGACTGATCTTCCTCCCCTCGCTGATCGCGCACATGCACCGCGTCTCGCTGCGGATCGTGGCGCTCGACATCCCGCCGCAGGAGGTGATCACCCGCGACAACGTCTCGCTCAAGGTGAACGCCGTGCTGTACATGAAGGTGAAGGACCCCGCAGCGGCCATCATCGAGATCGAGAACTACCTCTACGCCACCAGCCAGCTCGCACAGACCACGCTGCGCGCGGTGCTGGGCCAGCACCACCTCGACGAGCTGCTCGCCGAACGCGAGACGATCAACGCGACGCTGAAGGCCATCATCGACGCCCGCACCGACCTGTGGGGGATCGAGGTCTCGGCGGTCGAGGTGAAGGATGTGGACCTCCCGAAGGAGATGCAGCGCGCGATGGCGCGGCAGGCCGAGGCGGAGCGTGAGCGGCGGGCCAAGATCATCAACGCCGAGGGCGAGCTGCAGGCGTCGGAGAAGCTCACGGAGGCGGCGCGGATCATCGGTACGCAGCCGGTCGCCATCCAACTGCGCTATCTGCAGACGGTCACGGAGATCGCCTCGGAGAAGAACTCCACGATTGTCTTCCCCCTGCCGATCGAGCTGTTGGGCGCGTTCGGGGACATCTACCGTCGCTCGCTGCCGCCCGGCGCGCCGGGAGTGGTGCCCTCACCGGCGGCGCTGGCGAGCGGCGCGGCTACCGCCCTCGCCGCGGGCCTGCCCGTAGTGGCTCTCCCGGCCGCCGGGGCGACGCTGGCCGCGGAACCGGCGACGAGAGGCTAGTCCGATGGCTGGCGAGCTGACGCCGCGGCGGCTCGACCGCAACGCGCTGGAACGGATCATCCAGCGCGCGGCCGAACTGCAGGCCAGCGACATGGATACCGGGGAGGGCCTGAGCGAGCAGGACGTGCTCAAGCTCGGCGGAGAGGTCGGCATCCCGGGACGGTTCCTCCGACAGGCGATCTACGAGGAGACGACGCGCGGCGGCGCGGAGTCGGAGCACGGCGCCCTCGCGCGGTGGGCGGGCCCGAAGCTGGTGGGCGCGTCGCGGGTCGTGCCGGGCGAGAAGGCGATGCTGGACCAGGCGCTCGACGCGTGGATGTCCGACACCGAGGCGCTGGCCGTGAAGCGCCACCTCCCCGACCGCACGCTCTGGGAGCCGCAGCAAGGGCTGTTCGCGCAGATGCGGCGCGGCCTGTCCCTCGACGGGAAATCGTACCAACTGGCGCGGGCGCTGGAGGTTTCGGTCTCGGTCACGCCGCTCGAGGACGGCTATTGCCACGTCGCCCTCTCGGCCGACGTCTCGAACACGCGCCGCAGCGCGATGTGGGGCGCGGGCAGCGTGGCGGCGTCCGGCGCCCTCGTGACCACGGTGCTCGTCGGGGCCTCCATCGTGGCCATCCCCGTGCTCGGGTTCATTCCCGCCCTGATCGGCGCCGGCGTGGGTGCGAGCATCCCGCGGGTGCATCACCGCGCGGCCGCGCGCATCCAGCTCGCCCTGGAGCAGGTGCTGGACGGCCTCGAGCGCGGCGAGATCCGCCCCAAGCAGCGGATGCCGGGGCCGCGCGCTTCCGCGTTCGTGCGGATCGCGGACGAACTCAAGAGGTCGCTGACCGACGTCGCCGACGCCGTGCGGCAAGTGCCGCCGGGGACACCGCCCAAACCACCCTCCCAGCCCTGAGGCGCTGAACGATGTTCGGCTACGATGCGGCGCGCCTCCACGCGGCGCTGAACGACCTGCCTTCCGTCCTGCTGCCGATCTCGGTCCTCTTCGACCTGCTCGGCGTCTTCCTGAAGCGCGAGTCCCTCAAGGCCGCGGGGTTCTGGACCCTGGTCCTCGGGGTCGCCGGCAGCGGCGTCGCCATCATCTCGGGACTCGTCGCCGAGGATGCCACGGCGCACGGTGTCGAAGCGCACGGCCTCATGGAGACGCACGAGACACTGGCCTACATCGCCGTCGGCCTGTTCGCGATCCTCGCCATCTGGCGGCTGGTGCGGAAGGGCATCTGGAACGAGAAGGAACAGCCCATCGCCCTCACCGCGGGCGTGATCGGCGTCGCGCTGATCGTCGTGACGGCGATGATCGGCGGCAAGCTGGTCTTCGACCACGGCGTCGGCATCCCCACGCCCGCCCTCCAGTCGGCGCTGCAGGACCGGGCCGCGGCGACGGCGGCTGAACGCGTCCCCGAGAGCGCTGCGCCGCCCGCGGCGCAACCCGTGCCGGGCGACACGGCGGCTCCCGCGGCGCAACCGGACACCGCCAAGCGGGACGATGAGCGGTAGGCGGCGCAGGGGCCTCCTCGCCGCCGCGTGCGGACTCGCCCTCGCGGGCTGCGCCGGGCTGGGCGGCGTGCGGCCGGTCTACGGCCCGGTGCCGGGGAGCGTTGACCTGCGGTTCGACGCACCCCCCGACGCGGTCACCCGCGCGGCGGGCGAGGAGATCCTCCACGCCGGCCTCATCGTGCAGTGGATCTCGCCGGAGGAGGGCTACGTCGAAACGCAGTGGTACCACCTGGCCACGAGGGAGTCGTCGCGGGAGCCCGCGTTCCGCGACCTCGACCGCGTGGTGAAGATCCGGTTATTCGCCGACCCGACCGCGGGCAAGACGCGCCTCGCCGCCGAGTGCGTCACGGCGATGCTGGTGGATCCCAGCCGGCCGCCGCGCGAGCTGGAGCGGATGGTGCCGGAGGGGCATGCGGGCCGCGAAGTGCTGACGCAGATCCTCGACCGGTTGAGACAGCGGTTTCCGACGGCGGGGGGAGATAGTGTGAGAACTGCAAGGTGAGGGGCTAGGGGTCAGGGGTCAGGGGTCAGGGGCCAGGGGTCAGGGGTCAGAGATCCCATCACCTATCACCCATTGCCTATCACGCATCACTCATCACGTCCTTTCGACGAAGTTCCTAACCCAAGTCTCAAACTTCTCCAGATCGATCACCGCGTCCTTGCAGGGCCCCGCAGGCAGCTGCATCGTAAGCCCAAGCACGGGAATTTTGCCCGCAACATCGTGGAGCCCCGTCACCATGTCGCGCTCGCAGGCGACCGCCACGACGGCGCGCGGCCGGTGTTCGCGGATGGCGCGCCGCGCCAGCTGACCGCGCGTGGCCACGAAGGCCTTCACGCCATACCGCTCGACCACGCCGAGGACCTCGTCCAGCGTTTCCTTCGAGAGGCAGCGCGGGATCAGCACGAGGAGTTCGCCCTGCCCCACCTTCCGGCCGCGGCGCAGGGCGAGGGAGTCGAACACGTCCACCGCCGCGTGCTCCACCCAGTCGCGCTGGCCGAAGCGCCGCGCCACGTGCGACGTCCACTGCATCAGCTTGAGGAATGGCCCCCGCTCGGCAAGCCGTTCGGGCAGGAAGAGCACCGGGCCGTAGAAGGACGCCACGAGGAGTCCGAACCACACCCAGACCAGCGCCGACGCCGCGCCGAGGCCGATGAACAGCACCGCCCGCGAGGGGGCCCAGAGCTGCTCGAGGCGGGGCACGAGGAGGAACGCCGCCAGGAAGGCCGCGCCGATCGCCACCGCGATCGTGAGCGCCGCGTACCAGAAGAACCGGCGCGGCGGAGCGCTGTAGTCGCCACCATTGGGCAGCGGCTTCCCGTCCCACTCGTCCCACTCGTGACCGAGCCGGCGATCCACCTCGAGGTGGATCAACTGGGGAGACCTGCCGTCTTGAGGCATGGATGCGTGAACGTCACGGGAGCCTGCGAGCTTGTCAAGCCGAGAAACGGGCCGCCCCCGCACGGGCCAAGCTCTGGCCAATGCAGGGGTTGTCGAACAAGACCGTAGCCGTGGTGTCTATTTGACGTTACCCCGACGAACGCCTGCCGGTCGGTGACCGGGCAAGCCTTACCCTATGTCACATTCCCGCGTACTATGGTCCGTCCCAGTAGTACAGACGCACCTCTGAAAGCGCGGATGTCAACGGGCGCATGTGCCCCTCGGGTCGCCGAAGCGGCCCTCTGGTTGTGCGCCTGACGAATATGCCAACAGCTCCCTCGACTTCAAGCGCGGCACGAAGCCGGCTTCACGCGCCTCTGCGGACGCCTCGGTCCAGGAGCATCGTTCGAAGGAGGTGGCCCATTCGAGTTACCGGGTGGACGGCTTACGCCGCCGAGCCCAGCGTTTGAAGCGGGCGCACCTCCCGACCTTCATGTTGCTGGAGCCACTGCTCGTAGCTCCAGCCCTCCTTCAGACACCAGTACAAGTAGCAGCACAGCTTGCGCGCTGCGGCGACGGTCGCCTTCGCCTTCCCCTTGGCGCGCAGCAGCTTCTGAATAGTGATGCCCGATCGGCCCCGGCGCGAGCTTGAGACTCTGCACGATCTCGATCAGGATCCACTTGAGCCACGGGTTGCCGGCCCGGCCGACGCCGCCGTGCGTCGTCTTGCCGCCGGAACTCTGGGTGCTCGGGATCAGACCCGCGTACGCCGCCAGCTGATGGCTCGTGGTGAACCGGTCGATCGTGCCGATCTCCGCCAGCAGCAGCGCGGCCCCGAAGGTCCCGATCCCCGGCCAGGTCTGGAGCAGCTGTGCGGCCGGCTCGTCCTTCACCACCCGCTGCACCCGCTTGTCCAACCGCACGACGCGCTGGTCCAGCACGTCCACCATGTCGAGCAGCAGATCAACCTGCACGCGGGCCATCGGGGACAGCGGCACCGTGTGCAGCCACGCGCGGCCAGCCCGCCCGTACAGATCGCTCACCTCGATGTGATGGTTCTCCGCGGTCAGCAGCCCGTGGATCCGGTTCTTCACGCCGGTCCGCATCCGGACCAGGTACGCCCGGCCCCGCAGCAGCGTGCGCTGTGCCCGCACCGCCGGCGTCGGCACCCAGATCGTCGGCAGCAGATTGGCCCGCGCCAAGTCCGCCAACTTCCGCGCGTCGATCGGATCCGTCTTGCACCGTGCCTGCCAGATCAGCTTCACCTGGTAGGGATGGGCGGCGACCGCCGCAATCCCGGCCTCGCTCAGCCGGTCGTGCAGCCAAGCCCAGTACAGGGTCGCCTCCATCGCCACCATCACCGGTCCGCCCAGCTCCCGCAGCCACGCCAGCAGCACCTCCGGGTCCGTCGGCAACCGCCGATGCTCGGCCACGACCACGCCGGTATCATCGAGCGCGCAGGCGGTGACGTACCGCTTGTGCAGGTCCAGCCCAACCCAGATCATCGGAGTCTCCTTGAGGGGCACCTCGGTGAAGGTGCCGCCCGCGACGAAACTCCGCGAAGACCTCAGGAGCCGCCTCCGGGCAGCTCCGCGCTTTCATATGGTCG
>Ga0315287_10000438_pt1 | contig 36357 bp, 23 predicted proteins | sample YL17G11_0_MG_FD_205037 | JGI IMG/M metagenome (GOLD analysis project Ga0315287, IMG submission 205037) | Sediment microbial communities from Yellowstone Lake, YNP, Wyoming, USA - YL17G11_0 | ecosystem: Environmental > Aquatic > Freshwater > Lake > Sediment | place: USA: Wyoming | collected...
GAGACGGAGATTAAATTGGATTTTGCAACTGAAGAAAACACACCACCCCGACACAAATCGCGCGCACCTCTCACCCCTCTCACCCCTCCCCCGCATCGATGGGGTACGAACCCAGCACCCGCATGTAGGGCGCGACCTCCTGCAGGTGGCGCAGCGCGTTCTGGGCGGCGGGCGAGGCCAGGTTGGCCAGGACATCGAAATAGAACAGGTACCGGAAAGGGGAGGCGGCTGCCACGTCAGCTTCCGTGCCGGCCCCACCGCCGCCCATGCCCGCGGCCGCCGCGGCGTCGGGCGTGAGCGGCCTTGACTCCACCTTGGAGAGGTCGATGTCGCGGAGGGCGAAGGCGGAGAGCGCCTTGAAGAGCGCGCCCGGCCCGTCGGGGAGCGCGCACACGAGCGAGGTCCGGTAGGGCCGGGCGTCACTGGGCGAGGACACCGCCGGGTCACGCCCCAGGATGAGAAAACGGGTGACATTGTCGGCCGAATCCTGGATGGCAGACCCCAGGACGTCCAGGCCATACAGTTCGGCCGCCCGGGACGAGGCGATGGCGCCTGCCGTCGGGTCGCCCGCCTCGGCGACCGCTGCCGCGGCCCCGGCCGTGTCGTCCGCGACGACGGGCGTGACGGCCGGGCCCAGGGCCCGCAGGTACCCATCGCACTGGGCCAGGGCCTGGTAGTGCGAGGCGACCGTGCGCAGGCCGCCCAGGCTCGCGCCCGGGACGCCCAGCAGGCAGTGCGAAACGGGCAGCGCGACCTCGCCCACCACGTGCAGGCGGTGGGCGAGCAGCAGGTCGTACACGGCGTGGATGGACCCACCAAGGCTATTTTCGATGGGCAGGACCGCCCGGTCGGCCAGGCCGGCGGCCAGGGCCTGGAAGGCGACGTCAAACTGGGCGCAGGGGAGCGGGGTGCCAGCCGGGAAGGCGGCCAGGGCGGCCGCCTCGCTGTACGCGCCCGGCGCACCCTGGTAGGCGACGCGGCAGGCGCCGGCGTGTGGGGAGGCTGAGGAGTGCGGCTGGTCGCCCGGCCTGGGGGCGGCCACCTCCGGGGCCGGGACGGCGGGGGCGGAGGAGGCGGCGGCTGCCGGCACCAGGTCGGCCAGGGGTCTGGAAAGGAGGACAGAGCGACAAGGGAGAGTGCCAGTCATTTCACTTGTAGTGAGTAATGGGGGCCCACTGGCGGCCGGATAGCAGCCGAGCACGCGCAGGTAAGGGGCCAGCTCGCCCAGGTGGCGCAGCGCGTTGCTGGCCGCCGGGTCGGCCGCGTGCGCCAGCACGTCCACGTAAAACAGGTAGTTGAAGCGGCGGGCGTTGGAGGCGTCGTCGGCGAGGAGGGGGGCGTCTGAAGAAAGAGAGGGTTGGGTTTCACATAAGTCGTTTCTTCCATTCCCTCCTCCTCATCCGTCCGTCTCTGTCTTTCTCTCCCATTGCTTACCTCTCGCCGGCCGGCTCTCGATCTTGGTCAGGTCAATGCCGCGCAGGGCAAACACGGACAGTGCTTTGAACAACTGTCCCGGGCCGTCGGGCAGGGAGAAGGCGACCGAGGTTTTGACGGGCGGGCCGTCTGGGTGGGCCGGCACGGGCGAGGGGCGGGCCGGGTCGCGGCCCAAGACCAGGAAGCGCGTCACATTGGCGGCAGCGTCCTGGATGCCCGCATCGAGGATGTCCAGGCCATACAGTTGCGCCGCCCGGGCGGACGCGATGGCCGCCACGCCCGGCCGGGGGTTGGCTGCCAGGTCGCGCGCGGCGCCCGCGGTGTCGTCCGCAGCCTCCCGTGTGATGGAGGCCGAGGCCGAGGCCGGGGGCGGGGACCCAGCGTTGGCCGCGCCAAGGCGGCGCAGGTAGCCCGCGCACTGGGCCAAGGCCTGCGGGTGCGAGGCGACCGTATGGATGTCGGCCAGGGCGGTCCCGGGCGGGGCGAGGAGGCAGTGCGAGACCGCGAGCGCGACCTCGCCCGTCAGGTGGAGACCCGAGTACCGCAGCAGCAGGTCGTACACCGCGTGCACGGAGCCGCCCGCGCTGTTTTCGATGGGCAGGACCGCGGTGTCAGCCATCCACTGGGACAGCGCCTGGAAGGCGACCTCGAACTGGGCGCAGGGCAAGGGGTCGGCGCCCGGCGCGGCCGCGGCAGCCGCGACCTCACTGTACGCGCCCGGCACGCCCTGGTAGGCGACACGTGGGGGGCCCTGGGAGGCGGCCGCGGCGACAGACCGGGCGGTCAGGGCCGCGACGGTCATGCCCGCAGCCGCGGCGATGGCCCGGGTGGTGAGCGGGGTGGCGAGGGCCGGGCGGGGCGGAGGGGGAAGGCCGGTGGGGGTGGGCCGCTGGCTAGGTGAGGTGCCCACATCGGATGCCACCGCTGTCGGGGCATCAGTCGTGGTCGTCACAGCGGCCGAAGGAGCAGGCAACCGTGTCCTACTAGGCACGGCCCCCATGGCGGGTGGCCGGGCGGCGCGCGGCGGCGGTGGAGGGACGGCCGACGCGGCGCTGGCGGTGTTGGCGGCGGCGGCCGCACGCATTGCTTCTCTCTCTAAGTGTGCGGTAGGGGCGCACGCTACCTCCTTTTCACGGCAGCGCCAGCTCAAGCGTATAGAGAGGAAGGACCGCGTGGGTGGCGGGTGTGTGGGCGCGCACCTGTCCTGGAGGGGAGTGCTCGGCCCGTTTGCTGGAGTGAAGAGATGAGAGAAACCGACCTGCTCCTCTACTCAAAGTCACATTCTTTCCTTTTCTCAGTATCATCCATACCCATCCTCCAACCATGGCCCCCAAAAAGAAGCCGGAGGTACCCGCCGAGAAGCCCATCATCGGGCGGTTCAAGTCCAACTTGAAGGTGAGTGTGTGGGGTGACAGCGAGCGGCGTGCCCACGCCCGCGCCCGCCTGCGCCGTCGCGGGTTGAGCGCGCCGCCCAGCGCGGCCTTACTACCCATCCCTTGACCTGATGGCACGTGTACACGGGTGACTAAGTCGACAGAGCACACATGCACGCGGCTTGATTGGTCACGAGACCAACGCAGGCGGCGGGAGCGGAGAGCGCGCTGATAATCTCTCGATCGGCGCGAGCGCGCTCGCTCTCAGACCAGCGCTCTCCGACCAGCTCTCAATCATTGTCCATCTTTTTGTCTTCCTCTAGATCGGCATCGTCGGCCTACCCAACGTCGGCAAGTCCACCCTATTCAACGTGCTGACCAAGATGGGTATCCCCGCCGAAAACTTCCCCTTCTGCACGATCGAGCCCAACGCGGTAAGAAAGAGAGAGAGAATGATAGTAAAACCAAACCTCTCGAGGCGCACACACACGCACACTCTCGTTCACTCTCCTTTTCCCAGGCCCGCGTCAACGTGCCCGACGACCGCTTCCGCTGGCTGGTCGACCTGTACAAGCCCAAGTCGGCCGTCCCGGCCTTCCTGGAGGTCGTGGACATCGCAGGCCTGGTGAAGGGCGCCGCGACGGGGGAGGGCCTCGGCAACGCCTTCCTCTCCCACATCGCGGGCGTGGACGGCATCTTCCACGTATGCCGGGCGTTCGAGGATGCGGAGGTTGTTCACGTGGAGGACCGGGTGGACCCGGTCGAGGATTTGGAGATCATTCACGGGTAAGAGAATAAAAGAGAAATGATGAGAAGAGTGGGGGATGGATGGTGAGAGTGCTTTCTCTCGCTTGCTCACATGCCCCGTTCTCTGCCTCTCTCTTCCCGTCAGCGAGCTCCGCACCAAGGACCTGGAGCGGGTGAACAAGGCCATCGCCGAGCTGAAGGCGAAGGAAATGCGGGGCCTGACCAAGGACCAGAAGGAGGAGCTGGCGGCGGGCGAGAAGGTCAGGGCCTGGCTGGAGGAGGACAAGGACGTCCGCCACGGCGACTGGTCGGCCCGGGAGGTGGAATGGCTGAACGCCAACCCGCTCATTTCCGCCAAGCCCGTCGCCTACCTGGTCAACCTGACGGAGAAGGCGTACACGACCAAGAAGAGCAAGTGGTTGCCCAAGGTCGCGGCCTGGGTGGCTGAGCACGGCGGCGGGCCGGTGATTCCCTTTTCCGGCTCGTTCGAGTCCCGCCTCACCGACATGCCAGACGATGAGGCCGCCAAGGCGCAGGAGGAGGCGGGCGCGCCGTCCGCGCTGCCCAAGATCATCCGGACGGGCTTCTCCCACATCCAGCTCATCTACTTTTTCACGGCGGGCGAGGATGAGGTCAAGTGCTGGCAGATTCGCAAGGGGTGCAAAGCCCCGCAGGCCGCGGGCGCCATCCACACCGACTTTGAGCGGGGCTTCATCTGTGCGGAGGTAATGCATTACGAAGACCTCAAGGAGCTGGGCAATGAGGCGGCTGTCAAGTCGGGCGGCAAGTACAGGCAGGAAGGGAAATTATACACCGTCCTGGACGGGGATGTGATTTACTTCAAGTTCAACGTCACGTCGACCGGGAAGAAATGAGTGCATGCATGCTGCGCGCGTGTTTGCTGGCGGGCTCTGTGTGGGGTGCTGCGTGTGATGAAAGGACCCGTCGTTTTGTTTTTTGTTTTTGTTTTGTTTTTGGACTCGAATCAAAATCTAGACTCTCCCTTCACTTCGAATCAAAATCTCTCAAAATCAAAATCACTCATCAACCATAGCCACTCCCTTCGGGCGGCGGGTAAGGCAGCAGGCTGGCCGCCTCCACGCACCCCCCGTCCTCATCCGACAGGCGGCCGGTGAAGGGTGGTGGGGGCGGGGTCATCATCCCTCCCCCCCCACCGTCGTCCTCGTCGTCGCCCGTCTCTGAGGTGAGGCGCGACCCGCGGCTGCCAGGGCCGCCGCCCAGGCGGACGCCCACCGCACCCGCCGCCGCGCCCAGCAAGGCCGCCGGCGCGCCAAACGCGGCCACGCCCGCCGTGCGGGTCGCGCCCCACGCCCCCAACCCCGCGGCGCCCAGCACGTCGGCGGCCCGCCCGGCGGCCAGGCCAGCCGCCCCCGACACGTCGGAGACCACGTCGTCGACTGAGAACATGGCGCGCAGGGCGCCCATGCCGCCCCCACCCCCGGACGGCCTCCTGATGCCGCCCCAGGCGGGCCCGGGCGGGGCGCCCGGGTCGGCGTAGTCGGAGGCCGGGAAGGCGTGCGCGTGCGCGAGGGCGGCCGCGAACATTTCCAGGCAAATCAACCATTCCTGCAAGCCCGCGGCCACGCCGTCCACGTCAAAGTCGCCCTGCCAGCCCGGCGGGGCCTTGATGAGGCCGGCCCAGACGCCCAGGGCGATGGCGATACCCTGCCAGTAGGACAGAAAGACGACGGCCTTGACGACCGCGAACTTGGCGAGGGGGCGGAGCGGCGCCAGCTCATGGCGGGTGGCCGTGTAAAAGAGGACGAGGCAGTATAGCGCCCACAGCTGGGACACGTTGTTCGCCAGCGTCGCCCACACAAATGCCCGGTCCGCCCGGAGTTCGCCATCCCCCGCCACGCCCACCGCCGCGGCCAGCAGGTTGGCGGCCGTCATGAGCGGGCGGACGACGACGTACGCGAGGACGCCCTGCTGGCACTCGCGGAAAAAGGGGCCGCCCATGCGCCAGGGGGGGAGGAGCCGGGCGAGTGGGCCGAGGTGGGGGACATCATCTTTCGTGGCAAAGTAGGCGTCCAGGTCGCCGTACTGGGCGAGGAGGGAGAGAAAAGAAGGAGAGTGGAGCGTGACAGAAGAGGGCGAAAGGTAGGAGAGGTTGGTGAAGGGATGTGTCCATGCCCCCCACCCCCCTCCTCCCTGTCTCTCTTCTCTCTCCATGCCATTGCTTGCTCACTTCATCCTCCAGGTACGCGCGCAGGTACATGAAGAAGTTGTAAATGACGTAGGCTTCGTAGCACTCACGGATGGCGTCCAGATAAAGGCGGGAATTCTGAGGGGATGAGAGGAGGAAAATGAGATGATGCACTGGATAGATTAGGCTAGTGTGTGTGCTCTGCTGCTGAATTTCTCCTGCGTTCTCCTGCGTCTCTTACCGCAAACCTCAGGGCAAACCAGGAATTGAGGGCGTACACGGGCACCATCCACAGGATGCGGATGACCCGGATCTGGAGGCGGGGCCGGGCGTAGAAAGCCAGCTGCATGGCAACCTCATAAAACGAGGCAGGGAGGGCAAGCCCCACAAAGACGCCCGCCGTTAGGCAGGCCTGGGCCCGCAACGTCCAGTGGGCGGCCCGGGCGGCCCGGACAGCGGCGGGGAGGGTGGCCAGGGCCGTCAGGGCGACCAGGGCGTAGCCCAGGCGCAGGAGGCGGCGGGTGGTCGGGGTGCACATGATGCAGAGGGTGAGGTTGAAAAAAAGAAACGCCGCGCGCTGTGTTGTTTTGTATTTTTGAGGTTGCTTCAAGGGGTGCACGCGTGCTCAAAACGCTGGACGCGCTCGCCGGGCGTGTTGCACGTGTAGTCTGCTGCTTCTCGAAGCTGGGCTCAACGCGCTGACACCGCGACGCGAGAGGTGAAGGCAACTCGCGAGCGTGCGCCGTGTTGCGAATGCTAAAAAAACACGCCCGTGCAGGCGAGAGCAAACAAGCACGCGCTGAGGCCCTGGTGCAGCGGGCACAGGCGATGGTACAACCCCTGTGTGCGAGGGAGTGCACGCAGGAGAGCCCCGGGCCGTCCGTGTGGAGGACTGCTGTGCAGGCCCCCCTCTCTCTTTCTTTGATGATGGCGAGAATGAAGGTGGATCAACCTCTCACAACCATCTCATTGCAAAACGAGACTCACGGCAACGCACACACCACACCCCAACAACACACACCCCAGTCACAACATCTACCCCCAAGGCGACGTCTCCGACCCACCGGGAGCCGCCATCGGCACGGGCGGCGAGGTCGTCGTCGTCGTCGGCGAGCACACGCCTGGCAGCGTGCCCGCGGCCGCCGCAAAGCGGGCCGCCCGGTCCGCGGCGCCCCCCATCGGCACGCCCACGGGCGGAGCGGCGCGGCGCAAGGGTGGAGCGGACGAGGGGGACGGACCCAGGGAGAGACCACCCAGCAGGCCGGCGAAGGGGTCGGCGGGCTCCGCGGCCGGCGCGGCGGGCGGGCAGGGCGGGCTTGGAAAGGCGGACAGCGGCGGGGCGGCGGTGGAGGGGGTCCACGCGGCCGACGGCGGCGGCGCCCGGCCTGGAGAGGCTGTAGCGGGTGCCACGACGGGCGGGGCTAGGGCAGACGCATCGCCAAACGGGTTGGAACCCACCAGGGACAGGGGAGCGGAAGTGGCAGGCGGCGGGGCGGGCGCGGCGCCGGCGCCGGCCACGGGCGCATGAAAGGGGTCGCACCCAAATCCACTCCCCTGGGCAAACGGGTCGACCCCGGCCGGCCCGCCCGGGACGGCCGCGGGGAGGACGGAGGCGGACATCTCACCCCCCCCACCAAACAAGTCAAACAGGGCGTCAACGGGGGCGGGCCCGGGCGGGGCAAAGGGCGGCCCGTCGCGCCCGGGCGGCGCGATGCCTGTGGCGGGCGTGGCCGGGGTGGGCGGTGCAGGGGAGGCGGCAGGGGAGGCGGCAGGCGGCGCGCTCACGACCAGGAAGCGGGGGGCGGCGCCGCTGCCGTCGCCCGCCAAGGAGGGCGCGGGCCGCGCTGGGGCCCGGGTACCCCGGCGTAGGGGCAGGCCGACGGTCGGGCAGGGCACGGGGCGGGCAGGGGCGGCGGCGGGGGAGGCACCCGTTGCTCCCGCTGCCGCGACAGCCGGCGCGGCCACCCGCCCACCGCCACCACCGCCGCCGCCCCCCCCTCCACCACCATGCCCGCTCGACACGTCGCCCAGCGATGCGGGCGCCCCGCCCTCCTGGATGTACGCCTCCATCTGGGCCAGAAAGTCCGGGGGCGGCGGCTCCAGGCGCGGAAACTGGAGCGCCGCCGCCAGCCCCGGCATCCCCTCCGCCGCCCGGTAGAAGGCCTGCAGGCGGGCCGCGACCGCGGCCGCCTGGCGGTAGGCGTCCGCCCCCGCCGCCGCGTCGGCCGCGTCCATGTCAAAAAACCGGTCCGCCAGGTTGATGAGGCCTTCCGACGCCGCCCGGTACGCGCGGAAGGATTCCTGGGCGACGCCCAGGCAGGCGGCCTGGACGATGGGGTCGGCCGCGGCGGGGCCGGCGGGGACGCAGTCGGCCAGGCGGAGCAGGAGGCGCTGCAGGCGGGGCAGCTGGAAGAGGAGGTCGGGGCCGGGCAGGGACCGCAGGCGGGCGGCCGCCGCGCCGCCCGCCCCGCCGTCCGGGCCGCCCAGGTAGAAGTTGATGCCCTCGTACACGTCCAGGGTCTCGTCCAGGTAGCGGGCGAGGGCGCGCACAAAGGCGGAAGCCTCGAACCGGCCCGCGATGTTGGTCGTGTCGACCCACCCGTCGAGGCCAAACCTCGGCAGCGTCGCGGCCGGGCCGCCGCCGCCACCGGGCGGGCGGCGGGAGGGGCCGGGGGCTTGCCGCCCGGCCGCTCCATACCCATTATCACCGCCGCCACCGCCGCCGCCGCCGCCGCCGCCGCCGCCGCCGGCCCGGCCGCCGGCGCGCCCGCCCCGGACCCCCAGGCGGAGGAGGTCGTCGAGGTACGAGGCATCACTCTCCCGCATCAGGCGGTGGAAGACCATCAGCGTCTTGAGCGCCGTCACCCAGTCCGCCGCGCCCGCCAGGCGGTCCCAGAGGGCGCCATTGACGTAGGCGACCGTGCCGCGCGGGGAGCGGGCGGAGACGGCGGCCTTGAGAGCTGATGCATGGGAAGAAAGTTGTAGGGGTTGTGCGTGTGAGTAGTGGATGGACAGAGAGAGAACACGCAGCGGCGCCCGCCCGCGCCCGTTCTCTCTCTGTCATCACATCACACATTCTCCTACTCACTCTGGACGTGCTTCTCCTTGGGGACGACGTGGAAGGCGGAGGAGGTGGCCTTGATGACGGCGACGTCGACGTCCTGACAAGGGAGAGAGGGGAGGGATGATGGGCATCAAGGGAGAGACCCGCGCTGGCACCCGGGGGAGGGAGGGAGGGGGGAGGCCTCTTTCCTCTCTTTGGCCGGCCGCGGGCATGCGGAGCGCTAGCCGTGCCCTCGACCTGGCTCCAGCACCTGGTAGCCCAACACATGGACCATGTCCAGTGAGGGTGGAGAGGCATCGCCCCGCGACCCGCGGTTCTCGGCGGACAGTCGGCCCCCCCCCCCACCGCCGCGCTGGCCCTTGGGCGCGCAAAACCAGCTCCCCTCCCTCACCCACCATCGTCTCCGGCCGCCCCAGGGCCAGGCTGGCCAGCTTGGCCTTGTCCGCGCCGACGACCAGGGCCCGGCGGCCTTCCTGCTTGAGAGCATCCGCCGTGGAGAGGGCGGCCATGGCTGAAGCGTTAAGAAAGAGTGCGGGAGAGGAGAGCAGCGCCCATTTGGTGTGTGCTTCCTCAATCACTTACTCCTCTGTTACATAAAATGCGACCGCATACCCAGCCTAGTCCCGCCCCGTCCACGTCCGGCCGGGCGCCGACCGCCGCCTGTGCCTGCTCCACTCCCGGGCGGCGTGGTGTGGCCGTAGCGGTGAGTTTGAGAGAGGACGAGAGGATGAGAGTTTGGGGCGCTGTGCCACACGCTCCGACGCCGAGGACGCTCGCACTCAACCTGGGCCGTGCTCACACACGCTTCGCCACACGCTCCGATCCGCCGCGCCGCTCTCTGAACCTGGGCCGTTCTCCACTCCTCCTTATGAATTCTCACACGGCGCCGTTTCTCTCTCCACTCTCGCTCTCTCTCTCTCGCTCCTATCCCCAGGCCCTCCCGGCCACCCTCGTCACCACCGTCCAGGACGCCATTGTGGGCGGGGCCGTTTTTGCGGCCATCGGCGCGGCCGCCTGGGCGGGCACCAAGGGTGACCCGGAACCATGTAGCCTCTGCGCCGGCACGGGCGGGTGCGGCTGCTTTGCGTGCGGGTCGTCGGGGGCGACGGCCGTGCCCAAGCCGGCAGCGGACGCACTGCCCGCCGCCCGCCCGCCAAAGCGGGACATCTTGGGGCGGGTTCCTCCGCCGGCCGGCCAGTGCCGGGTGTGCGGTGGGACGGGGCTGGTCTTCTGCTCATCCTGCCGGGGGAGCGGGTACCGGAAGCTGCTTTGAATGATTTGGTCGAGAGCGTTTGCTGTTGTGTTTGTGTAGTAGACAAGGGAGGTTCAAGGGGAGGTGTAATGGTCGAGAGGGTTTCAGTCAACGCTTTCTTTTTTCGCCCGGCTCGTGCACAGATCCCGCGCGCTCCGCGGGCCCGGACCCACCCCCACAGAGGCGTGTGCGGTCAGCCCGACACTCACCCATCAACACAGCAGGCGCGATGGCGGGGCAGTGGGCCCCGTGCGAGCAAGCAACCTCGCCTGCTGCTGTGCTGGCCCACAACCTCAACCTGCCCTTCCCACCGGCCGCGCACGCCTTTATTTTTTCGGCGGCGTTCACCTTGGGTGTGGCCCTGACCGGGGCCCGGGCTGCTGCTGGGGAGGCTGGGACGCGGTTGGAGGAGGCCCGGCCGTCACTGGTCGCGCCTGAACGGCCACCACCACCGGCTGCTGCGGCGTCGGCGCCTGAACGGCGTCAGCCTCGGCCACCTCGGCCACAACGGCAACCTCCACCCATGGCCATCGCCGGCGGCGAGGCCGCCGCCGCCGCTGCGCCTGCCGCCGCTCCGCCCCCACCCTCGGCCTACATGCACCTAACCCAGAGCGTGCTGGCGAGCCTGTTCGAGGTGGCGTACGGCCGGACGGCGGACTCCAAGAACAAGACCTGGCTGACGCGCAAGCTGTCCGAGGCCGGCGCGCCGATGGTGGTGCCGCCCGGCTTTGTGCCGACCGCCCGGGTCCGGGCGGAGGCGTGGCGGGTAATACAGGCGGCTGAGGGTGGTGGCGCGGGCGTGGCCACCCGGCTGCGGCGTGGTGGTGGGGGTGAGGGGGGTGGTGCTGGGGAGGCTGCGGCCGCCGCCGCCGCTACCACCACCACCGCCCCACCTCTGCCTCCACCGCCACCACCGGCCGAGCGCCACCCGGCGCCTCCCCACGCGGCGCCGGACACCCGCCCTCCCCGGGCGGTGCCGCCACGCACGGCCCGCCTCCGCATCGGCAAGATGTCCGTCACGCACAACAGGCAGGGCCTCCCCACAGAGCTTGTGCACGACCTGCTGGCGGGCGTCAACTCCGGTGACACGGTCACACTGGTCAGCCAGGGCGGCGCGGCGCCCGGCGCACCACGCACTTTCAATGTCGTGTACCGCATCAATCGGGCAAGCAAGTCAGCAAGTGGGATTGCGTCCTATTTCACGGCCGGCTGGCACCAGTTTCTGGAAGCGCACCGCCTGAAGGTTGGTCAAAAGGTTGTCTTTCAACGTTTGGGGCGCCGCGGCGGCCACGTGGTCCTGGACACCCGCATCGTCCGGAATACCAAGCCTCTCGGTGGTCCGTCGGTGCCCCGGGCGCCGCAGACACGCCCCGGCCGCCTCCGCGTCGTTAAATCCACGCAGGTCCTCACCGTCCAGTTTGTGAACGACATACTCGCAGGCGTGCACCCTGGTGACATAGTCACCCTGGTCGGCCTGGTCGGCGCGGGCGGCGCTGTGCCGCTCACTTTCGACGTCACGTACAGTCAGAGGCTTCGTACCAACCACGGTCCGGGCATCTGTCACTACTTCATATCCGGCTGGTCCCAGTTTGTGGAAGCGCACGCCATGAAAGTCGGGCAGGTTGTTGACTTCGAGCGTGTGGGGCGCCGCGGTGGGCTCCTGGTCCTACGCGTCCGGCGGATCATTCGGAACCCCGTCCAGCGCCCTCAATGATTTTGCAATGAGGCGGCTCAGGGCCGTGGGTGATGCGGGATGCGCGCGGTGCGGGTGGTCTGGTGGGGTGTGTAGCGGGGGGGGTGCCTGCCTGTGGGGGTGCGTTGAAACAGAGGTGGAGAGACTTTTTCACTCAATTCATTTCTCATTGTCGTCGCCCAAGTACGCGCCCAACGCGACCCTGACCTCACCCAGCATCTGACTAAACACACTCATCGCGTACGAGCGTGCGCGCGCGTGTTTGTGTGTTTGTGTGTGAACCTTTGTTGCAAAACAACTGTGACTCCGAAATAATGGCGGCGGCTTTGCGCTCCTCGTCGGCGGCACCAGCCGCCCGACCCGCCACCCCTCCAGTGGCCGTCCGCCTGGCCTCGCACGCCAGCCGCGCGCGCCCTGATCCCACGGGAGCGCCTCTGCCTCGCTTACTCCTCACCCGCGGGCCACCCGCCCCGGCCGCGGAAGCCTCCCCCTCCTCCTCCCCGCCCCCGCCTCCACCCACCTCCCACCTCCTCGCCCAGGTGAAGGCCTTTTTCGCCCGGGACAAGGTGGACAAGGCCGCCATGGCCCGCCTGGGCCTCGGTGCCGTCGCCTCCTACGGCTTTGTGAGCAATGTCACCTACGGGGGCGGCCTCGCCGTCTCCTGGATCGCGTTCTTCAACCAGAAGGGCGTGTCACCCTTGGCGCCAGGGAAGTGGCCGGCGTTCCTGGCGTTTTACGCAGGCTTTTGGATGGCCCAAAACTTTGTGCGCCCGCTGCGCCTCTCCGCCGCCCTCGCCATGGCTCCCCTGTTTGACAAGTTCATCACCGCCGTCGAAAAGTGGGCGGGAATGAGCAGGGGCGCCGCGTTTGGCGTCTACATCGCCTTGCTCGGCCTCACCACCTGCACGCTCGTCTTCGGATCCATCTTCTTGGCGTGCGGTCCGGGGGCGTACGCGAGGGGTTGACCGAATGTATAGGCGGTGCGTGTGTTTGTTAGTGTGTGCGTGTGGTGGTGAGCAACGGAGATGTGTCTCTCATGAAAGGTTGGCTTTTTTCTATCCCCCCCCCCCCCACACACACACGCATGGCAAAAAAACCTTGGCAACCGCGACGGAAAGAAAAGTCTGACGAGGGTGCTCCACCCCCATTTCACTTCCGTTCAACCGCACCAGTGAATCGATCAGGGTGCATCAGGTTTAATCGACCCATTGAGCTGTGGCAACGATCCACGGCGCAGGCCGGCTTGCGCTCGCACTTTTCGGAGAGGAGAAGCGCATCGGCGCGCTGCTCGCGCTCTCGCTACAAATGCTTTTCCTACTTCTCGCTGCTGTAGCGGTGGCTACCGCCGCCGCCCTACACACCTTGTGGCGGAGGCGACAGACACCAGGTGAGTGGCGGCGTATGTGTGTGTGTGTGTGTGTGTGTGTGTGTGTGTGTGTGTGTGTGTGTGCGTGCGGAATTATTGGTGTTTGTCTTTCTCCCACTCTCCCCACCCACCCTCCCACTCCCACTCAAAACCCCTCTATCCGTCCATCCAGCCGGCCTCCGCCCGCTCGCCGACCTGCCCGGCCCGCCCGCGCACCCTGTTTGGGGCAACCTCTGCGAGTTTACGGCCATGCCACCCGGCCAGCCCCGCATACACGCCCTCTGGAATCGCCTCGCCCGGTCGCACGGCCCGCTGTTTCGGGTCCAGGTGCCCGGGAAAACGTTCGTGGTGTGTACCGACCCCGCGCTGCTCCCGTCCATCCTCGGCCGCCCAGGCCTCCCCAAGACGCCCATGTACCGCATTACCCGCCCCCTGTTCAGTGCTGCCGGGGCGGACAACATGTTCACCGTCCTCTCGATCCACGACCGCGGGTGGTCCGACGCGCGCAAGGCCTTTGCCTGCAACGTCTCGCCCTCCAACGTCGAGGCCCGCTTCCCGGGCGTTCTGGCCGTCAGTCTGCGGTGCGCGCAGGCCATTGCTGAGTGGTCGGCGAGCGGCGGCGGGGCGTTGGATGCCCAGGACGCCTGCCAACGCCTGGCGCTGGACATGATTCTGGGCGCGGCGTATGGGCAGGACCCGGGCGCGGCGGCCGACCTGGCCCGGCCCTGCGCCCTCCTGGATGCCTTCCACACCGCCTTTGACGAGATCTACCTCTCCCTGACCAACCCGCTGCGGCCTGCCCTGCACCGCGCCGCGCCCTGGCTGGCCGGCGCACGGAAGGCGGGGGCGGCGAGGGAGACGATGTACGCGGCGTGGGCGCGCCTGGTCGCGGTCACGCGCGCTGTGGCGCCCCCTCCCCCGGGCGACACCTCTTACCTGGCCTGCCTCAACCGCCTGCGCGACCCCGTGGGCGGGGGCCCGTATTCGACGCCTGCCCTGACCTCCCAGATCGGGGCGACCGTGATTGCGGGGACGGACACGACCGCTCACGCGGCGGCGTGGGCGCTGTGGTCGGTGGCCGCGCACCCGCCCGTCCAGGCCCGGCTGGCGGCCGAGCTGGCGGAGGCCGGACTGGGCGCGTCGCCCTCCAACCCCCGCCCCCGCCCTCCTGCCTATGCCGATCTGGCCGCCGGTAGGCTGCCCTACCTAGACGCGGTCATCGCGGAGTCCATGCGCATGTGGCCCGTCGGCGGGGCCGGGATCGGGAGGTGGGTGGACAGGCCGGAGGGCGTGTCCCTGGGCGGTTTCCACCTGCCCTACGGCACCGAGGTCGCCACGCCCCTGTTTGCCCTGCACCGGGCCGCCTGGTGCTGGGAGCGGCCGGACGAGTTCTGGCCGGAGCGGTGGCTGGACGGGGGTGAGGACGGGGTTGGCGGGCCGGACGCGCTCATCCGGGCGGGCTGGCCGGCGGCGGGGGGGGTGGCGGGGGGACGCGGGGAGCCCGCGCGCGCGCCCCGGCCGCCACCAGTAGCCAAGGAGGCGGCCACCAAGCAGCCCAGGCAGCCACCGCCCACCCCCTGTTCCTCGGGCGAGGTCGCGTCGCACTCCTGGTCGGCCAAAGATGCGGCGGCGCACCGGCTGGCCACCACGGGCGAGACACTGACAGAGGCGTGGGCGCGCGGAGGGGCCTCCGCGGCGTGCGCGGGGGCCGCACCCGTGACCAGAGCGGCCTACCTCCCGTACGCGGGCGGACCCCGGGAGTGTCTGGGTCGGCGCTTTGCGGCCATGGAGCTGGCGACGGCTCTGTGCGTGCTCGTCGGTGCCTTTGAGTGGAGCCCAGATGAGGAGAGGATGGGGGGCGATGGGGTTGAGGCGAGGGAGGTGTCGCGCTTCACGCTGGCCGTGGAGGGCGGGATCTGGTTGACGGCTGTGCCACGGAGTGGGGGGAGTGGTGTAGGGTGGGACGGTTGTTAAGATTTCATTGCCCGCTGCCTCTTTGCCCGCTGCCGGGTTCGTGCTGGTTCGTATCCAGTCAAAAAAACAGAACAGGGGTGCAAAGCAATAAAAAAAAAGAAACAACAGGGGTGCAAAGCAATAAAAAAAAAGAAACAAAGCGGCCTTTGATAAGCGCACGCCGTGAGCCACCCTTCTCGATGGCCGGACCAGCTGAGGGACAGCCGAAGACACAGCCCATTGGCCTGGCCGTGATCGGCGCCGGCATCTTTGCTCAATCCGCGTGGGCGCCCACGCTGCGGTGAGAAAAGATGAAACATGTCGGGCGGCGTGCGGGCCCTGCTGCTCAACGCGGGTCGGGCCTTTGCCTTTTCGACGACCCTGCCCGCACCCGCCATCGCGGCCGCGGCCACCGCCCTGCACGTCGCGACCGTGACCGTACCCTGGCGGCGCCAGGCGGTGTGGGCGCACGTGGCGGCGGTCGGGGCGGCCCTGGGCGACCCGCCCGTCGATTTCGGGGCCGCCAGGTTTGGGCGGGTCGACTCGGATTATGATCCCATCGCTGGGCGCCGCGCCGTCCGCCGGGCCGCCTCCCCGCCCATCATCCCCATCTACGAACGCGCGACCCAAAGGCACACTCTCTCTCACGGGTCGTGAGAGACCCAAAATCACCCTCTCCCTCTCTCCTCCCTCCTCCCTCCCAGCTCCGCCGCCGCCGCCGGCCTAATCACCCTGACCTCCGCCTGGTCGCACTCCTCCACTGACACGGCGAGCGCCCTGGCTGAGGCCCTGGGGGCTGGCGTGAGCGCACACACTGGGGAAGCTGGCCTGTCCTCGATCCTCGCCGACCCTGCCACGGCCGCCGTCCTGGTCGTCCTGCCCGTCCAGGCAATGCCGGCCATCGTGGAGCGGGCGCTGGGCGCGGGCAAGCACGTGCTCCAGGAGAAGCCAGTCGCGCCGACGGTGGTGCGGGCGACAGCCATGGCGGCGGCCGCCCTCCTGGCTGCAGGCGCACACCGCCCGGGCCGTGCGCCCCCCCCCGCCCTCTGGTGCCTCGCCGAGAATTACCGGTCGGAGCCGGCCGTCCTGGAGGCGGCCGCCCGCGCCTCGCCGGCCAGCATGGGCCCGGCGCTCCTGGTCAGCCTGGACGCCAAGATGCCGATGAACGCGGCAAATCGGTACCACGGGTCCGCCTGGCGCCGCACCTGCCCCGGCGGTTTCCTCATGGACAGCTCCGTCCATTTTCTGGCAGCCCTGCGCGCAGTGACGGGGCCGCGGGGCACGGCCTGGGGCGAGCCAGTCTCCGCATCCGCGGTGGCCTACGGCGCGGACGAAGAAGAGGCGGCGAGCGGGTTGGCGGGGCTGGAGCGCCCCGCCAACCCGCTCCCCTCGCCCGACACCCTGCTCGGCCGCCTGGTCTTCGCCAACGCCAGGGCCGCCTCGCTGGCCATCACCTTTGCGGGCAGTCTGCCACACTTCAACCTGGCCGTGGAGGGCCGGCGCGGAGCGGTCAGTCTGTCCCGCGGCGGGTTTGGCGGCGCCGCTACCAAAGGGAGCGCGGGCAGGGGCGGGGGCTACGACGTGGCGTCCGCCGGGCGCGCCCCCGGCGGTCGTTCAGGCCTGGACACGGCCCACGCCTTTTACGCCTTTGCCGGTCTGGACCGGGAGCTGGCGTCGTTCGTTAGGCTGGTGACCGGGGTGGGTGGGGAGGACGACAGGAGCGCGCTTTCTCCAGCCGCGGCCGCGCGCGACCTGGCTGCGGTCGAGGCCTTGCTGGCCTCCTCGGCGGCTGGCGGGGCGCCCGTGCCCGTAGCTTCCCTACCCGCCGACCCGTGGGACGAGCTTGAAAAGACATGGGGTGTGTAAGGCATGAAAAAAAGGGGCCAGCATTCACACATCACAACCCTGCCGCGGCCTCGCCCGCCCGCACCCGCACCCCCTCCCCATTCAGGACACCCCCCCCCGGCGGGAGGGGCGGCAGGACCTCATACCGCAGCAGGCGCGCGTCCGCGCCGCCGATGCCGAGGGGCGCCTTGGAGGCCGCCCGCATGCGCAGGGCCCGCGTCGCGGCCGGGTTGCCACACACGACCCAGGCCGTGGAAGGGGCGGCGGACGAGCGGAGGAAGGCGCCCAAGTCAGCCCAGGCGGCGGCCAGGTCGTCCGCCCCGGGCGCCTCCTGCCGCTGCCCGGCACTGGCGCCGCTCCCGCCGCCATCCCAGTCCAGTTCGCCGTCGGCGTCCGCGTAGGGGCGGCGGGAGCCGTGGTCGGCCGCCCGGGCCGACCGACCCTCACTGTCCATCCCCCCCAGCCGGCGACCCCACGGCGGGTTGGTGACCACCATGTTGGGCCGGCACTCCGGCGCCCACCCCCCCGCCGGCCCGCACGACCAGCTGATCATGTGGCCGACACCCGCCCGGTCTGCGTCCCGCATCGCCAGGTCCAGGGCGGGCCGGTGCGTGTCATTGCCCAGCAGCACGCCGCCCTCCCAGGCCACCCGCGCGCGTGCGGCCGCGCCCTTGGCGGCCGCCCAGGAACGGGGGTCATGGTCCGGCCACCGCTCAAAGGGCCAGGCCGTGCGGCGGAACAGGCCAGGGGCGGCCTGCGTGGCGGCCAGGGCGGCCTCGATGAGGAGCGTCCCCGACCCGCACATCGGGTCGGCCAGGACGATCGGCGGTTCAGAGTGGGAGGAGGAGGACGGGGTCGTCGACGTGGCCGCCGACCCCGCGCGCGCGGCCGCGGCCGCCCAGCCCGCCGCGGCCAGCACGCCCGCCGCGGCCGCCTCGTTCAGGGCCGCCGCGTGGACGGCCCCGCCCGCCCGGTACCCACGCTTGTGCAGGGATGCGCCGGACGTGTCCCGGTACAGGGTCACGGCGTCGGTGCCGTCCGCGGCGATGAGCAGGGGAAGGTCGACGGTGGCCGCGAGCGGTAGGCCGGGCGGGGGCGGGGGTGGGGGCGGGGGGCGCGCGCCTGTGGCATCCCGGATCGCATCGCACACCGCATCCCGCACGCGGGCGCAGGCCAGGGCGGGCGTAGCAATGTCGGTGACGCCCCCCAAGCGCGCGTCCACGGTGAGCGTGCCGCCAGGCGGGAGGAGGGCCGGCCAGTTGACTGCCCGCCGGGCAAACAGGTATAGGCGGTCGCCGCCCCGGTCGCCGCCGCCCGAAGCGTTGCGGGGCGGGGCGATGGAGCCGCGGGCCAGGACGTGGAGGACCCGGATTCCGACGCGCGACCAAAGGTTGGCCCTGTGCATGACGGCGGAGCCGGCCTCACCGGGCGGGGACGTGAAAGCCACGCCAGACCGCCCCGGCCGCACGTTGGCCGCCTTGATGCGGGGCCCGGCCAGCTCGGCTGCGAGGTGCACTTCATTGCCAGGGTGGCAGGTGGCAAAGTATTCAAAGGTGCCGGGCGGGAGGGGCGGGAGGGGGGGCGCCCGCGGCACGGGGCGGCGGGGTGGGGAGCGGTCGTCCCAGGAGGGAGAGGACGAGGAAGGCGGCCGGGTTGGCGGCCCGCGGCCGCTGTCGTCCATGCGTCGGCTTCCGCGACCGCCATCGGGCGCGCCCCACACTCCCGGCTCTTCCCTCCTGCCCGACCCGGTCGGGCGGCGCCCTGAGGAGGGGCCAGGCCAGTCGCCTGGGCTGCCCCAGGCGGGGCGGTCGGCCCGGCCGTTGTTGTTGTTGTTGTTCTTGTTGGACCGGCCGCCGCTGCCGCTACTGCCGCCTCCAGGCCCCCACCCGCCGCCCGCATGGGTGGCGATGGAGCGGGCATGGATCGGTGAAGCTAGCAGGCGGCGGCTTAGGGCGACTAGGTGGCGGGGAAGGGACGAGGTCGCACACGGCGGTGCCATCGCGGGCGGAGGCATGCGGGGGAGCGTGGGAGAGACAACAAAAAATAAAAAAGTGGAGCAAATTTGCGCACTCGTTTCATTATTCGGGGGTGTGCACCCACGAACACGCGCGCACCCCCACGCACACCAGCGAGCGCACGCGGGTGTCGTCCCGACCCACCCGCACACATTACTAACGCTTACGGCGCCGGGCAACCTGGCGTTGAACCTGAGGGTCCCTTCACAATACTTCTCTCTCATCCATCGAAACTTTCACGCATCATCAACTCCTTCTCATGTTCTCCGCCATCAACGCCGCCCCTCCTGACGGCACCCCCGCCGGCGCCGCCCCCGACGATGCCTTACCCTCCACACGCCGCTTCGTGGCAGGTGGCGAGACTCTAGAAGCAGCCAGCGCGCGCGCGGCGGCCGCCCACCAGGCCGCCCTGCGCGCAGCCGCGGCGGGCCAAACCACGGCCGCTGCTGCTGGGTTTGAGGACCTGCTCGCCCAGCCCCTGATGCAGGCGGCCGTGGACGGGGAGGTCGCGCACTCGTCGGCCCTGGCCATCGCCCTGCGCGCGTCTGCCCTGAAAAACCTGGCCGGCATCCTGGCGGCCGCCGCGGGCGAGGGCGGGAGCGGCACGGGCGGGGCGGGGCGGGCACTCGCACTCTACGCCGAGGCCGCCCTCCTGGACGCCTCCGACGTCACGGCCTGGCAGCGGGCCGCGGAGCTGGCGGGCGGGCTGGGTATGTGGGGCGCGGCCAAACGGGCGGCCGAGTGCGGGCTGTCCCTGGCGCCGTCGCACCCGCTGCTGCTGGAGGGCGCGGCCGAGGCGGCCCTTCGCCTGGGTGACTGGCCGTCCGCCCGCCAGGCTGCGTCCCGCCTGGCCGCCGCCCGGGGTGGGGACGCGGCCCGGGCGGCCCTGCTGGCTTGCGCTGCCCGCGTCCAGAGCGGAGAGGGCCTCAACTTCCGCTTCCCGCCCCGGGTGCTGGCCGAGGAGGCGTGCGCGGCCGCGGCCGACGAGCTGAGGTCTCTGGCGCCCGACCCGCTCCCGCCCCACCTCCTCCTCAGGCGGTCGCCGCCCGGGGGGCCGCCGCCCCTGGACGTGCCGTCCCCGACTTGGGTGGCCCTACTGACGACTCTGGCAGAGGCGGTAGACCCCGGCCCGGGCGGGCCGCCGCCCTACCTCGGCGGCGCGGTCGCGGTCACGCTGGGCGGCCGGGCGGTGAGCGAGGCAGACGCGGTTGCGGCCGCCCGCGCCATTGCCGCAGCAGCCCCGCGGCCGCCGCCTCCACCCCCTCCCCAGGCGCCGCCTGACGCCGCGCCCACCGCTCCACCGCCAGCGCAGGGCCGTGGGCGTGGGCGTGGGCGGGGTCGCGGGCGCACGCCTGCGACTGCCCCCCGCACGACGCGGGCGTCGTCAGCGGGTGGGCCGCGGGGCGGCGGGGGGGAGGAGGTCGGGGGCGGGCCCGCGCTCCCGGCCGGGCCGCCCCATCAACCCCGCCCGTCCGCCCCGGCCTTCCCACCGCCGCCGCCCGGCCACATGGACGCCCTGGCTGCCATCCTGCCCTCCTTGGGTGCCCCCCCGTCCGTGGTCACCCCGCCGGCCCGGCCCCAACCAGCCCTCCCCTCCTCGCCGCCCCGCCCCGGGTCGGCTGCGCGCCCGCTGCTGGCGCCCTCTGAAACGGCCGCCCTCGCGGAAGGCGCCGGCGTGACCCGCCTCCTGGCCGGGCCGTCACCTGCAGCCGGCTTGGGCGCCCTCGCCTCGGCGGCCCTGACTGCTGCCGGCGCGGCCGCGTATGCGGGCACCCCGCTGCCTCGGGCCGCCGTCCGGGCGGCGGGCCGCCTTGACGACACGCTCCGGGCCTGGCCCCGCCCCGACCCGGCCGCGTCGCTCGCGCTGGCGGAGCTGCGCGGCCTCGCCGCCGCTGACCCGACCGCCTGGGATGAAGAGGGGGAGGAGGCTGGAGTGCCCGCTGACAGGCAGCAGCAGCAGCTGACGGGCGCAGCCGGCCGGGCGGCCGCTGCCATGGCGGCCCGGTCAGCGGAAGCGTTGCTCGCGGCCGCCGCGCCCACAGCCACCGCCATCGACCGGCGCCTGGCTGCTGGCGCCGCCGCCGCCGTCTCGCCCGCCGACATGGCCTTCATCGCCCGCTTCCACTGGGCGACCGCCCTCCTGGCGGAAGCGGGGCGCCAGGCCTCGTCCGCGACGGCTCACTACGGCGCGGCTGCGGCGGCGTGCGAGGCGCTGGGAGAGCTCGACCTCCCGCACCTCGCGGCCGGGCGCGGCCCTGCCGCAGAGGGCGCGGCCACCCTCTCGGCGTCCGCCGCGGCGGGCCGGGCCCGGGCCCTGGGCTTGGCCGCCGTCCTGGATGCCGGCCACGCGACCGTGGAACGTGGCGACGTGCCCGGCGCGGGGGAACTGGTGAAAGCGTTGTCTGACCCCGTCCTTGGCGGCGGTAGCGGGGCCAAGGGGAGTGGCGGCGGTGGCGGCCCGGACGCACGCCGTGTGCTGAATGAGGCGGCCCTCCTGCTCCACGACGCCGCCTTCCTGGTCGGCCCGTCCGCCGACGGCGTCCGCTTCCGGGCGGGGCTGGTCGTGCTCACCGCCATGCTGCCCCGGCCGGCGGCGCCTCCAGGAGCCCGGGACCCGGCCCGGCTGGCGGCGCCGGCGGCCGGGGCCCACCCACCAGGCACGGCGGACCCGGCCCGGGCGACCAGGCCGCGCCTGGACAAGGCGATCACCCGGACGACGGCCCTGGCGCGAGCCCTGGCGGCCCAGTGCCCGGCCGGCCGGGACGCCGTCCTCGGCGCCACCTCCACCTCCTCCTCCGCCGCCCTGCTCATCCATGAAGCGACCTGGGCGCTGGCCTCCCACGTCGAACGCTGTTTCTGGGCGCTCTCCCCGGGCGTTGCCCCTAAAGACGACGCGGCCCGCGTGGCGGCGCTCCAGGGCGCGCTGGCGGCGGGCGCGACCAGCCTCCTGTCCCTCTGGCGCCTGGACGCGTTGGCGGACCGGGGCCCCGCGGCGGCCGCCCGGCTGACGACGGGCCTGGCCGCCCTCCTGGCCAACCGCCACCTGGCCGCCCCGCGCTGGCTGCCCTTCCTGTGGTCGGCGGCCGGCGTGCTCGCGGACGCGCGCGAGGGGTTGCCCGCTGCTGAGGAGGAAAACGCAGAGGAAGAAGACGATCCTGCGACCACTCTTGTCGTGGGCGCCCACGGCGCGGCCCTGCACGCCTTGTTCGGGGCCGACCCGCCCGGGCGGGACCCGGGCTGGCCCGCGCCGCCGCCCCCACCGGGCGGCCTCGCCCGGCTGAGCACGCCCGAAGACGCGGCCGCCGCCTGGCGGCTGCTGGCGGCCCTGGCGAAAATAGCGGACAAGCGGCGCCTGGTCCGCCTGGGCCCGTCCTTGCGATCCATTGCTCGGGCCCTGCCCGGCCCTAGCGCGGCCGTGCTAGGGGCGTCGCCGGACCCGCTCCTTCTGCTCGACGGGTGGACCCAGCCCACGGATGCCGACCTGGTCGCGTCCTCCTCGCCCCTGCCCCCATCGCTCACCACCCAACCCGCCCTGGCCGCCGCCATTGCAGCCGACCCGGCCGCCCGCATCTCGGCGCGTCTCTACACCTTCCTCCTGCCCGAGGGCGGGGAGCTGGAGGCGGCGGCCTGGGCTCCCGGCGTGCTCGCGAACCCGGCTGCAGGCGGCGTCTCGCCCAGCGGCCTGGCCGCGGTGGAAGAGTCCGCAGCTGACGCCCTGACGGCCCTGCGGTATGACCCGGGCTGCCGGCCTGCCTGGGCGGCCCTGGCACTCCTATACGGGGGCGCCGCTGACGCGCTCCTGGCCGACGCGGCCCGGGGCGGGATCGTGAGGCCGGGTGGGCGCCGCGCTTGGGAGGCGGACCCACCCCACCCCGCCGTCGCGGCCGTCTGGACGCACGTTCGGGCCTGGCGCCGCCGGTCCGTGCGGGCCCACCTGGCGGTGCGCGCCCTGGCATCCGCGGTTGGGGATGGGGCGGCCGCGGCGGCCGCTGACCTGGGCGTGGGCCGGGCGCACCTGTCAGCCCTGAGCCGAGCGCCGCCCGCAGGCCCGCGCACCCGCCCGCTCCCGCCCGGCGTCGCCCAGGCGCACGCGAGCGCCGCGGTCGCGGCCTGCGCCCGCGCTGCGAATGGGGCTCCATCAGACTGGCAGCCCCCCTTCTGGCAAGGCCGGGCAGTGGAAAAGCTGGCGGTCGCGGCCAAGGCGGCCGGGCGGGGGCGGTGGTGGAGAGGCGGTGGCGGCGGCGACCCATCCCCTCCACCACCCTCCTCCTCCACCTCCCGCCTGGACGCCCTCCCCCTCTACGCCCGGTCCTGCGAGCTGGCGTGTGCGGGCTACGGGGGCGCTGCCCTGCTCGACCCGCTCTACCGCCTGCATTCGGCCCGGCTGAAGGCGGCGGTCGCCTGCGCGCGGCGGGTGGCAGGTGCTATCGCGGGGGGTGCTGGTGCAGCGGCAGCGGTCGCTGCGCGCCCGACCCTGCGCGCGCTCGCTGCCCACTGCTTTGACGCGGGGGCAGGGGCGGCGCTGGCACCCCTCCTAGCCGCCGTCGAGGCGGAGGCTGCTAGATCGGGCGGCGCTGTACCCGCTGGCCTGGATGAGGAGGCCTCCTTCTCAGACGATGCCGACTCGGAGGCCGACTTTCCGGCGCCCGGCGCGGGTGGAGGTGGAGGGAATGACGCGCGTGCTGCCGACCCGGCCGAGCCGCCCCGCCAAAAGCGGCGCCTATCGCCACCTGCCTCCTCCTCGCTCGCCGCCCTCGCCCTCCTCCACGGCGACGCCCTGTCCGCCCTGCGCTGGATGGTAGGCGCGGACCGGTACTACCACCGCGCCCGCCGCCGGGCAGCCCGCGGGATGGCCGCGGGCGTGGCTGGAGCGGAGGAGGAGAGTGGTGGTGGTGGTGGTGGTGCTGCTGCTGCTGCTGCTGCTGCTGCCTCCCGCGCCGCCGCCGCGTTAGCCGAGTTGCGACCCTTGTTTACATCTGGCAAGTCAGCCTTTTGCGTCAATCTATACCAGGGCGTCGCCATGGCGAGCGAAGGCGGTGGTGGCGTGCGGGTGCGGGGTGGTGGGGAGGCAGAGATGGAGGAGCAGGCGGCGGCGGCGGCCGCTCCAACCACCACCACCACCACCACCACAGCTCCCTCCGCCGGCTGGTCTCCTCTCACTGCCGGCGGCCGGCCGTCCTCGGTCGCGGGGGCGGGCCTAGACGAATCGTGGTCCACATATGCCCGCGCGGTTGCGTCAACCGCCCGCGCCCACGCCCGGGCGGCCGCGGGCGCGCGAGATGGTGCGGCCCTCGCTGCGGCTGCCGCTTTCCTCACCTCCCGCACCGCCCGGGAACGGGAAGGGTTGCCGGGGTTGGAGGCTCCCGGGCGCCTGCACCTGGGCCTGCACTTCCGGGAGGTGGTGTACGCGGTGATGGAATTGAGTGCCGGGTGGTTTGTGGCTGGCGGTGGAGGCGAGGGAGAAGGCGGCGGTGCGGTGCTGCCTGCCACCCCCACCGCAGGCGGTGCGGCCTTCCTCGCCCTCGCCCCTGCTCTCACCCGCCCACCACCCACCCCTGCCCCGGCTGACCTGTTTGCCCGGGCGGCGGTTCTGTACTTGGAATACGCGCTGGCCGACCCGGCAGCAGCACCTGCGGCCCGCGGCGGTGGCAGTGGAGGCGGCGGCGGGGGCGGCGGCAGTGGCCGGTCCTGGGCTGACTTGGCCTCCGCCGCCCGGGCCGCGTCCACTGCCCCCGCCCCCGCCGCCACGGAGCCTAGTCCTTGGGCAGACGTCCGCTCGTTCTGGTCCTACGCCCGGGCGCACGTGGCCTGCCTGGAAGCGGGCGGCGGGTTCAAGGCGGCGACGGCCCTGGCCGGCACGCTCCGCCGGCGGTTCCGTCCACTGCGGGACGCGCCCGCGCCAGCGCAGGCCCTGGCGGCGGCCGCCTTTGCTGCTGCCGGGCGGGCACTAGCGGTTGGGGTGGTGGGCCTGGAAGGCGTGGCCCTGGCCGGCGTGGCCACTGAAAAGGCCGCCTTGGCGCAACCGCCCAGCGGGGATGATGAGAGGGCCGATGCGGGCGCCGCGCGCGCGGCGGGCGTGGCCACGGCCGAGGCCGCCGGCTTTTCCGCCGAGACCGGGTGGGCCCTGCTCTCCGGCATTGCCACCCTTCGCCGCCAGGGCTGCTGGACACACGCGGACGGCGATGCTGGGGTAGCCTTCGAGGCAGGGCCGGGCGCGGCGGCCCCCCACGCCCCGACCTCCCAGCAGGACCTCGACAACCTGCTCGTCCGTGGCTACACCGCCTACACCTCCCTCCGCCTGGGCCTGGCCGCGGGCGACCCGCCGAGGCGGGCGTCCCAGGCGGACGCGATGGCAGGAGTCGAGCACCTTGGGCGGACGGCGAAGAGAGGGGGTGGGCCTCCGGTTCCGGTTTTATGAAAATATTGTGTCTGCATCTCCTCCCCTCCCCTCTCTTCTCACTCACCCCGCCCGCCCACCACCAAACAGCGCGCCCACCAGCTGCCGCGCCAGGGGCGGCGTGCCCCCCCTGTCATCGGCCGCCATGAAGCCGACCAGCTTGTCGTGGACGTCGAAGCGCAGCTTGCGCCCCTTGGACGCCCGCCGGTCGACGGCCTTGCGCCGACGGTGCGGGCTGGTCGCCGCCCCACCGCCGCCCCGCCCGTTCATCAACGCCGCGCCCGGCCCCACGCCCGCGGCCTCCACATACTCTTTCAGTAGCTGGGCATAGAATTCACCGTCGTCAAAGGTGTCCGGGTCGCGGGCGAGGGTGGAAGCCGGGTGGGCGGCACCGGCGCCGTCATCCTCGCTCTCCTCCTCTCCAGCTCCACAGACCCGGGTGGGCAGGACGTCTGCCCCGACCCTCACCGGCGTCGCGTCGACCGTCAGGCACGCCCGCTCGACCATGCGGGCCACGTCCACCATAGCTGCCGCAACCTGGGCGGACGGGGGCTGGCCCAGGGCGCGCAGGCCGACCCCGCCCGCCGCTGCGGACGCTTTCCCGCCCGCCACCCCGCCCCCACCGCTGAGGAGGGCGGCCTTGCGGTGCCACCGGTCCAGGGCGGCGTCTCGAAAAGGCGCCGCCGCGGCCATGGCAGCCTCGCCCCGGGCCCACAGCCAGTCGACGCGGGACCGCTTCCCTCCGGAGAACGGCGGCGTCCAAGGCTCCGGCGCCGGCAGGGCGGCGGCGGCCGGTGCGGCCGCCCCGCCCCCGCGGGAAGACACGGCAGCGCCCAGGAGCGCGTCCGCTGTGGCCCACAACTCCGCCGCGAGGGCCGCCGCCGCGTCCGCCAGCGCGGCCGCCTCTGCTTTAAGGGAGGCACTACCCTCTAGGGCGCCAAGCGGGGGTGGCCGAGGCAGGCGGTTGCTGCCTGCCACCGCGCGCTGCAGGCAGATGCGGGTCTCCAGCGCGCGCCCCCACACGCCTTGCTGGGCCGAAACGGCCGCGCCCTTGGCCGCTTCGATGGCGGCGCGGGCGGCCAGGGCAGCCGCGACAGCGCCGTCCTGGGCTTCAGCGGCCGCGTACTCGGCCTCCATGGCGGCGACGTCCTCGTCCTCGGCCGTGAACGGGTTGACGGCGGGAGGAGAGGGAGAGGGAGAGGGGCGGGTCAGGTCGGCGTCGCTGCCTCCTTTGCCTCCTTCTTCTTCGTCGCTCCACCCCTCGAAGCCGGCGACGGTGGCAGTAGTGGCCTTGACGCCAACGTCGTCTCTGCCAAACGCGGCGGCTGCTGACACCCTCCGCCCCGCATACTCTGCCCCGACCTCCGGCGCGGTGCCCGGCATGCGGCGGCGTTCGGGCGCGGCACGGCCGGCCGTGCGACGGGAGGACGGCTGCAACTTTTCATCGTCTGAGGCGTCGATGAGGGGGGCGGGGCCGAGGTGTTCATCGTCGACGTCGTAGTCTGGAGTGTGCGCGGTGTGTGAGTGTACGCGAAAGATGATGAGAGGGCGATGTGGAGAGGCGAACGAAAGCCGGCTAGCCGCCGGCAGCAAAGCGGCGCGGCGCATTTCGCGTCGCGCTTTCCCATGGTTTTACCTGTCGCCGGCGTCACCGTCGCCAGGTCGGCCAGCTCTTCGGCCAGTGTCTTCTTCTTCAGTGGGGCCATGGCTGGGAGGTGGTGAGGAGGGTACGAGAGGGGGGCTCTCCTGTTGCGCTCCCCTTTGTATTCCTCGCCGTGAGTGAAGCACGAGTGAAAAAGCTTCTCTTTTTGTCTACACCTTGTCTTCACCAAATATCCCTGGGGTCGCCCTCCTCCGCCACCGGCATCGCGTCCCGCAAGAATACCTCGACGCCCACCGGCGCCCAAGCGCGCACGGAGATACCATCCAGGGAGTCATGCCCCGTGTCGCCCGCCGGCGGCCGAATGGCCAGCCACCCGGGCAGGCCGGACACGCACACGTCCACGGCCCGCCCCTTGAGCACCGCCTCCCGTGCCGGCCTTAGCCCGCCCCGCAGTGTCACCGAGCCCACCCCAAAGGCCGTGTGCCCTCCCATCATCTCGGTCAGGGCCCCCCCTTCCAACGCCATGCTCACGAGCGGCCCGGCCCCCACCCTCAGCGCAGCCGGCCCATAAAAAATGAGCCGCGTCCCAGGGGGCGCGCCAGACACGTCCACGCGCGCCACCCCGCCCCACGCGTACGTGGCGGCGCCCATGCCAGCCGCATCCGTGCCCACGCTCGCCGGGTCGGGCGCAAACCAGGCGCGCAGCGCTTTCTTGGGTTGCAGCTCGACCGCCTCGGCCGGGGACAGGCAGTGGATGAGGCGGTGGTGCAGGTGCAGGCCGGGGGTGTCGACCAGGCGCCCATCCCCCGACGCGAACGCGCGCAGCGGGATGCGGGCCAGGGTGGTGCCCGGGAGGGCGGCCTCCAGGGGCAGGCGCCGCCCGACCGCCGCGGCGGCCGGGTCAAAGTGAGGGGAGGTTGCGACCTTGGTCTCCTTGACGAACGCGCGCACGAAAGCGGACTTGCCGACATTGGCGGCGCCCAGGACGACCAGGTCCCGGCCCCGGCGTTCCCGGCGCAGCGCGCCAACAGCGGCAGGGACGCCGGACCCGGACTTGGAGGACAGGGCGGCCGCGCCCGCGACTGTCAACCCCCGCCGCGCCGCGACGTCCGCCAGCCACGCCGCCAGGGCGCGGGGGCCCGGGCGGGACCCCGACGGCGCGCCCGGGCCCCCGCCCACGATGCTGGAGGGCAGCAGGTCGCACCGCGTCCCGATTAGGAAGACCGGGTTGCCCCCCACCAGCGACCGCACCCGCCCGCCCAGCAGCGAGCCCGGCACGTCCAGGGCGTCCACGACCAGGGCGACCAGGGCCGGTCCGGAGGCGGCGTCTGCCAGTTCAGCCCGCAACTGGGCCGGCGTGGCCAGGCGCTTGGCCGGGGGGCGCGGCGAGGGGGACGCGGCGTGAGGGGAGGGCGGCGCGGGCGAGGGCAAATGGTCTTCCGCGACCGCGACCTCCAGGCCGCCGTGCGCGAGCGACCGGCACCGCGCGCACATCAGCATGCCCGCCTGCCGGTGGGAGGCCTTGGCGGTGACGGCCTCAATCTCCACGTAGCCGGCCTCGCCGGGGGAGTGGAGCTGGACAGGGGCGCCGCAGCCGAAGCACTTGCCGGCCTGAGAGAGGGGAGGGGAGGACTTAGTGTTGAGCGCGCGGTGCCCGCCGCCGACGGCTACGGTGCGCGCTGCTGGCACGCATGTGGGGGGGACGCGAACATGTGGCAAAAGCTCCGCTCCATCTGAACCACACTCACCCTGCGAGCACGGGGGTCGACCGACACAGCCAGGGGGTCCAAGAGGCTGTCGGCGTCAAGGAAGGCGGCGGGCGGCAGACCGCTGCCGGATGAATTGGTGGCGGCGGCGGCAGGCGTGCAACGCGGGCGCGGGACGATGGGGACGCGTGCGGGCGATGGCCGTGGAGACGACACGCCGGGCGTGGAGGGCGCCGTTGCCAGGCGACTAGCTACAAGTCGCGCGCGTGCGGCCGCCATGGCAGGGCGAGGAGTGGATGGGGCGACGGAACTCAGAAACAAGAGGAGTAAGTCAACACGCTCTCGATCCCGACCCACACACCCTTCTCCCCTCTCTCCATTACGCCAGCGCCGTCCACGACTCCTGGTCCACCCCACGCGCCTTGGTCCCCAAGGGCTCCGTGTACACGTTGCGCCACAGGGCGTCCGCTGTCGGCGGCACCCCGGCCTTGGCGCTCTCGACCGCGGCGTCCACCTCTTTTTTGACCTCGCGCTCGATGGCCTTGAGCTCGGCCGCATCCACGCCGCCCTCCTCCACGAGCAGGCGCCGCACGAGCTCGATCGGGTCCCGCTGGGTGCGCACGCCGCTCACCTCGTCCCGCGTGCGGTAGGAGGAGCCCGGGTCGGACATGGAGTGGCCGTGGTAGCGGTACGTGTCCATCTCCAGGACGATGGGGCCGTGCTCGACCGCGTGCGCCTTGGCAAAGGCGACCCCCTGCTTCACGGCCAGCACGTCCATGCCGTCCATTTTGAGGCCCGGCATGTAGTCCCCGCGCGTGTAGTAGGACGCGGACTTGGCGCCGCGCCAGTCGGCGGTCCCCATGCCGTAATGGTTGTTCTCGCACACAAAGACCGCGGGCAGCGACCAGAGCGCGGCGATGTTAAAGGCCTCAAAGATTTGGCCCTGGTTGGCCGCGCCGTCGCCGTACATCGCGTACGCGACACCGCCGTCGCCCCGGTACTTGTGAGCAAAGGCCAGGCCCGCGCCGACGGGGACCTGGGCGCCCACAATGCCTTGGCCGCCGTAGAAATTGAATTCGCTGGAGTAAAAGTGCATGGACCCGCCCATGCCCTTGGTGCCGCCGTTGGCCTTGCCCATCAGCTCCGCCATCACGCTCAGCGGGGTGCCCCCCCGGCCCAGGTACGTGCAGTGGTCCCGGTAGGACGTGATAATGGAGTCCTTCTTGGTGGAGGCCGCCTCCAGGCCCACGATGACCGCTTCCTGCCCATCGTACAGGTGGCAAAAGCCGCGGATGAGTTTCGACTTGTACATTTGGTCGGCGGCAATCTCCAGGCGGCGCATAAGGACCATGGTCTTGAAGTAGCGGGACAGCTCGCCGACGGTGGTGGTGACGGTCGTGGAGGGCGGGTCGATGCGGTGGGCCGCGAAGGGGGTGACCTGAAAGGGGGGTGGATGCAGGGACGATGAGGGGCGGTCGCAAAAGGGGCGGCCGGACGCGGCGGCGGACCCCTCTTCCACTGACGGCTTCGCGAAAGGGAGGGTGTATTCGGCCTGGCTCAGCCCCAGGCACCGCCAACGTACGCGTGCACAGTCAGGGCTTCTTCCAGGCGAGCGGGAGGGCGTGGGTCACGCTTCCTGGAGCGGGGCGCGGGGTGGCATAAAAGGAGCGGCGCGGCGCACGCTTCTCGCGCCATCGGCGCGCGAAGCCCTACTTTTTTGTCCACAGCCCCGCGCGCGAACTAGGAAGCACGCCGTGGGTGTAGCCATGTCCCCTCTCTTTCCCAGTATGCGTACAGACACGCACCTCGTGCTGGATGACCTTGCCGTCGTCGCCGCCGCCAGAGGCGAAGGAGCGGGCCTGCGCTGCGGCGGCGGGCGCGCTGGTCAGGCTGCTGCTGATGCCGCGGCGGGCCAGACCGGCCGCCAGATGGGCGGCCAGGGCCATGCTGGGAAAGTGTGTGGGGGTGGGGGTGGGCGGTATGTGCGACTGAGAGTGGAGACGCGTGCGAGAGGGGAAAGAAGTAGTTGCTGTTTGTTTCTCCGGCTTTTCAGTTCTCTTTTTTTGGCCGCTGGCCGTGCCTCGCGCAGGAGGGAAACAAACATGCACAGCCGGGATTTTGCCGCCCTCGCCCTCTCCCTGCTCGCCATCCACCTCAGTCTCAACCATGATGGGCCCGTCAGCCTTAGGAAGGTGAGAGGATTGGGCCGAGCATAGCTGAGCGAGGACGCGCCCGATAATGCCCCGATCGCTTCTTTCTCATTTTTTTTCCCACTCTTCCCCAAGGCCTGGTTCCACCACACCCCGCCCGACACCGTCTCCACCCTCGACGGCGCCACACCCTACATCCCGCCCCCGCCCCTGGCCGCCGACCTGAACGGAGATGGCGCGGTGGAGGTGGTGGTCGCGTCCGCGGACGGCCGCCTGACCGTGCTGGCGCCCCGCCCGCCTGCTGGGCGGGGCGCGGGCTTTGCGGCCGCGCCCGTCCTCGCGTCGGCGTCCCTCGCCCCGCCCGGGCCTGCCATGCCGGGCGCGGAGTGGCGGGCGGTCGCCCTGGGGGCCGGGTATGTGGACCCCCCTCCCGCGGCCGTGGGTGTCGCGAAGCCGCGGGCCCGGGTGGTGGTCGCCCTGACGGCCGGGCTGGAGGTGGTCGCCCTCGACCACCGCCTGCGCGAGCTGTGGCGGGCGCCCCTGCTGCTGGGGGGCCATGATGGCCGCCGTGGGCAGGCCGCCCTGCCGGCCGCGGGCCCGCCTTCGCACGCCTCCATCCGGGAGGCCGCCATCCTGGTCACCCCGCACCCGCTGCGCCCCAGCGACCGGGGCAGCGTGTTTGTTTCGGCCTCCCTGCGGCACGGCGGCGGCGGGCGGGAGGCCTCAGACTCTGCCGCTGCTCCAGACGCGGTCGCCGCCTCGGTCGCCGCGGACGCGGCCGGCGGCGCCCGGGGCCACGCCCCGCCCACGGGAGAGGAGGATGGAACGGTCAAGGCGGACGTGCTGTCCCCGGACGCCTCGCACGCGCCCTGGACGGCGGCCTTGGCCGGCCAGTCTGGCGCCCGCAGGTGGAGCGCAGGCGGGCCAGAGGGGGATGGCAGCACGAAGCCCGCCACCCCGACCCCGCCCGCCCTGCGCCGCCAGCACGACGTCCGTCTGGACGCGGCCGCCGTCGCGTCCGCCCGGGCCACGGCGGACGCGCACGCGGGCGCGGCCTGCCGGGACCACCGGGAGGGCGTGCTGAGCGTCCTCCCGCACGGGTGGGCCGGGCGGGGGGACACCCGCGTCCGCCTCGCCCACTTCGCGCACCGCCGGGCGGTCGGCAAGGGCGGCGGGGCGGGGGGCAGCACGATCGGGCCCAACATGCGGCGGGTGGGCGAGCTCGGGCGGGCGGGGTCGACCTCGCCCTCCCTGGCCCGCCCGGGCGGGGGTGGGGGCGGCAACGCTGTCGTGGCCGCCGCCGCGCGCGCGGCGTCAGCGGCTGGGCGGGGCGCCGCCCGCGGCCCCGGCGGGACGCCCCCCCCCCCACCCCCCGGCGCGTCAGGCGCCACTCTGGCCGCCTGGCACGCCATGCACAAGCCCAACGCGGTCGTGCTCCACTTTTCCGGCGGCCTGGAGGTCTTCCACCTCCACTCGGGCGCGCGGGTGTGCGGTTTGAAGGCGCGGTGGCCAGGCGTCACGGCCGACCTGGACGCCGACGGCGTCCCGGACTTCGCGACCGCCGTCTCCACGGCCGGGCATGGGGCCCGGGTGCTGGGCGGGGACACGGCGCACGCACATGCGCGTGCGTGCGAGGGTGTGGCCCTGGGCGGCGTGCCCCCGACGCTGCCCCTGTGGAACGCCTCGCTCTGCCACCACCACCAGGGAGGCGGGTTTGGTGGTGGCGCCGGCGACCTGTTTGGTGGTGGCGGCGGAGGCAGCGCCGACTCGGGCGGCCTCTTGGGCGGCGGTGCCTCTCTGGCGTCCCTGGCCGGCATCGAGGCGTCCCCGCCCGCCGTCCTGGCCCTTCCCCGCCGCCGGGGCACGAGCGGTGGGCCCACCCGCGATGCCAGCCTGGTCGCCTTTTTTGTGTCCACCGGCGAGGTCACGGCCGTCCGCGGCGCCGATGGCCACCTCGCCTGGCGAGCCGCCGTGCCCGGCCTGAGCTGGCGCCCGCACTCCTTGCGCGCGTCGGGGTCCCAGCCCGCCACGCCCACGCTGGCGGCGGTGGCGCTGCGCCCGGGCGGCCCGCCAAGCGCGCTGTTGGTGGCAGGGGACAGGCGGTGTGCGCTGCTCTCCCCGGCGGGGCACGTCCTCGCGTCCGTCGACCTGCCCGGCGCCCCGCTCATCCCCTTGGCCTCCCCGGCTGACCTGGACGGGGATGGGCTGGCCGACGTTGTCCTGGTCACCCGGGAGGGCGTGTTCGGCTACTCCCAGCAGCGCCGGGGGGCGGGGGGCGGCAGTGGTGGTGCGGGTGGCGTGCCCCTGTCCGCGCTCGTCGGCTGCCTGGTGGCCGCCATGGTGGTGGTGTGGTGGACGCAGCAGGCAGGGGGCAGGGTGAAGGGTGGGCGGGCGACGGACCGAGAGGATTGAAAAAGAAAGGCGGCAGTAGCTGAGAGAGATAACACACGGAGAGAAAAAAAAAAAAAACTAATTCATCCCCGCCGCGGCCGCCTGCACAGCCGCCACCTGCGCCGCCACGCTCGTCGGCGCGGGCGGCGACCCCTCCGCCGCGGCCGTCGCCGCTACCGCCTCCGCCTCCCCACCCGCGACCGCCCGGTAAAAGAGGAGGTACGGCTGGGCCGACCTGGCCGCCGACTCGCAGGCTGGCAGGACGGCCGCGTCATCGCAGGCGTACCACCGCCCGCCCGCCTTGACGAACGCCGTGTAGTGGCCGCCGTGCAGGGACCCCCGGTGGGCGACGACCGCGTACAGTTCGTACAGTGGAACAGGCGGGGTGGTCGTGGAAGCGAGGGTGGCGGCGGTGCCACCATCGCCTGCAGCGGCGGCCGCCGCTGCGCCGGCCGCCGCGGCCGCCGCGCTCAAGCTCCGGCCGAAGGCCGCCACGCCCGCGCCGCCGCTCCCGATACACGCCCCGGGCGGCTTGCCCAGCCGGGCCGCCAGGACGGACGATGACGTGAAGGGCGTCGGGTCCAGCCAGGCCGGGAAGAGTAGGGGCGTGTCCAGCTTACGCTCCCATAGGCGAGGCCGGCCGCCCGGGGCCGCAGTCTGTGCTCCAACCGCGCCCGGCCCCAGCGGCCCGCCCGCGCCGCCGCCCCAGTCCCCTCCACCTCCACCCCCGGCCACGCCCGTCGATCCATCCGGCCAGATGACACCGTGCTCGAACCGCTTGACGTGTAGGCAAAGGACGGGCGGCAGGCGGCGGATGGAGAGCTGTTTTAAGGCCGGGCGGGGGCCACCACATGCCACGCAGTGCCAGGACGCCAAAGGCTCGGGCCGCACAAACCGGCGCAAGCAGCCGAGCAGGGTGGCGGCCCCGGGTGGACGGGTTGGCGGGGGCAGGCCGCTTGGGGGTACGAGCCGGGGCGGCAGGGGCGGCGGCGGCGGCGGAGGGGGTTGGAGGGCAGCCGACCCGCGCGCTGGGCCTGCTTGCCCGCCGCCGCGGTCGCCTTCCGACCCGCCGCCGCCCGAGGGAGAGCCGTCCGTGCCGCCGCCGCCGCCGCCGCCCCCGGCAGCCGCGGGTGGGGAGTCTGTGCCCAGCAGCCCCGCGGCCTCCCGTTCAGCCGCCGCCGCGGCGGCCGCCTTGTTGGCTTTGGCAGCGGCGGCGGCGGCCACCGAGGCGGCGGCCGCGCCCACCACGGGCGCCGCCCGCGGGCGGAGGCACGCCTTCTTCGACCCCGGCCGCAGGCAGGGCCCACACTCCCCGCACCGGCGCTTGGGCGTGCGGGCCCGCTTGACGTGGCGCCCCGTGCGGGAAGGTTTAGGGGGTGCGTCTCCGGCGGGCCGTTTGTGGCCGCCAGGGAGGGAAGGGGGGGGCGAGGCGGAGGAGGTGCCGCCACCCGCCGCACCCCACGCGCCGCCCCCACCGCCAACCGCCGGGCTGCCGTCCCGCAGCAGCGATGCGGTCGCCACAGCCGCCCCACGTGCCGCCGCCGCCCGGGCCGCCGCCGCCGCGACCACGCCGGGCGGTGGGGGCGGGGGCGGGGCCGCGGACCCGATGTCTAAGGACAGGTCCAGGAACGGGTCGTGCGCGGTCGAGGTCGCCCCGCAGCAGGTGCACGTGACGTCGGACCGCAGGGCCCCTCCAAAGGCGGCGGCGGCGACGGAGGCGCCCCGGGCGGTGGACAGGGGCGATGGGCGGCCAGGGGAGACCGGGCGGTCCTCCACTTTCGCCACGGCCATGGCTGGTGGCGGTGGTGGTGGCGGAGGTGGTGGTGGCGACCCGCGGGCCGCCGCCGCTTCCTCTTGCTGTTTTCGCACGGCCCCCGCCGCGGCGGTGGCGGTCGCCGCGTCGGCCGCCGCCGCCGCCGCCGCCGCCGCCGCCCGGGCGGACGCGGGCAGGCGGCAGCCCGCCAGGGCCGACAGGGCGACCAGGAAAAATTCGTGGGCGTCCTGCTGGGCGGGGCCTGCCAGCCCGGCCCCGCCCCCGCTGCCCCCGCCTGCCGCTGCCCGCCACCAGGCAGCCAGGAATGGGGCGGGGCGCATGGGCGACCGGTGGCCGGAGTAGGCTTCGGAGAAGACGGACGCCATTTCGCAGGAGAGGCACGCGCCGCGGGGGGCGGTCGCGGCCGCGGCGGCGGCAGCCGCGGCCCGGGCGGCCGACGCGGCAGCGGACGCTGACAGCGGTCCCGACGGGGGCGCCCCCGCGGCGGCGACTGCAGTCGCGACTCCGCCCGCCGCTGCGGCCGCCGCGACGGGGCACGCGTGCGCGGCGTGCCCCCCGCCCAAGAAAAAGTCGCGCAGGGGCGGGGCGTGGATCAGGGCCTGCATCGTGGCGTTGATATAGCAGGTGTTGCCCAGGTTGGCCAGGCCGCGCAGCCCGGGCGGCATGCCGTCGCCGGGTGTCCGGACGGCCGCGCCCGCAGCGGACGCGGCCGCGCACGCGCCCGGGTCACGCGGCGCGTGCGGGGGCGGCGCGGACGGCGGGCGTGGGGGGAGCTCGCACGGGGTGGTGGGTGAGGGATCGCCACCGCCGGTGGCTGATGATGGGTAGGTGGACGTGGACGTCGGGCTCCAGGCCGCGGCGGCCGCGCCCTAAGAGAAAAAGGAAGAGGTCGGTTGGTGAGGATGGGTTTGTGGGAACGCTCTGGTCCCGCCATCTCTCTCTCCCTTCCTCCCTGCTCCCTCACCAGGGCCGCCCGATCAAAGGCTGGGTCATACACGTAGTCGCCGCAGGCCCGGCAGAACAGCTCGCCCCGGCCGGCGTCCAGCCAGATGGTGTGGGCTGCGCGAACGATGAAATGAAATGGAAATGAAGAGGGGCAAGTAAGAGCGGGTCGAGAGAAGCGCGCACGGCTGGGTCCTGCACTCAGCCTCCTCATCTCTCTCTCCCTTCCATTTTACCTCCCTCGCCACACGCGTCCGCCATGTCGACCCGGCTGTCCGCGGCTGCGGCACAGGTGAGGCAGGCGAAGAGCGGGTCCGGGGTGGTGGGGCGTGGGGGCTGTGTTGTCGAAGAGGGTGAGTTAGAGAATCGGCGCGTCGAAAAAAAAAAAAAAAAAAAAAAAAAAAAAAAAAAAAAAAAAATCGCGGCCCGGGGGGGGGGGGCAGGAGGAGATTGACGGCACGCCCCAGGCACCCCGGGCCCGCCCC
>Ga0315287_10000439_pt1 | contig 36348 bp, 30 predicted proteins | sample YL17G11_0_MG_FD_205037 | JGI IMG/M metagenome (GOLD analysis project Ga0315287, IMG submission 205037) | Sediment microbial communities from Yellowstone Lake, YNP, Wyoming, USA - YL17G11_0 | ecosystem: Environmental > Aquatic > Freshwater > Lake > Sediment | place: USA: Wyoming | collected...
ATCAAGAACCGCCTGGGGGAAATGGGCAAGCCGGTTGCGGAAGTCAACATCCGAATCGTGAAGAGTTATTCACCGACGATGAGATTCTACGCCATGGATATCTCGATCACATGAGCTTCTTCGGCTCCAAGGTTATCCCTCGCTGGTCCTGGTAGTTGCCGCTTCTCTCCTCGTACCCCTTCTCCGATGCTGACTGCATCCGGATAAAGATTATCTGTGCGAACCTTGCACCAATGGGGATCTCCACTTGCGAACCGGATGCGTTGAAAGCGGACAGGGTCAGGTTCCCCCGGAATCCCGCGTCGACCTTGCCGAAGGAGCCTATCACTCCCTTCCTCGCCCATGAGGTCCTTATCCATAGCTGGCCAGTCACCCCTTTCGGAAGCTCGACGACCTCCTCAGTCCCGACAAGGAACCAGGTCAGGGGAGGTATCTGGGCGGCCCCCTGTGTCGTCTTATCGTTCGTCGAAGGCACAAGGATTTCCCCGATGCTGAGATCGTACCCGTTCGGGGTGAGGTTCTCCCGTCTGAATCCCTGGAGCACGAGCTCACCGCTGTCCATCAGCATCATTATGTCTCTATCAGAGAGCATATTGGGTCCCCCCGCGGACGATTCTCACGCTCAATATGCGGTGAAACCATCTACGGTCTTCTTGTCCAATCGTTTGACCAGCTCGAGAACCAGTCTCACGCAGTTCTCTAGGTCGATCATGCTGAACACGCCCACGTGCGAATGGATGTGCCTGGTCGGAACGCCGATCACTATGCTCGGGCAGCCCGCATGGGAGAGATGAATGACGCCTGCGTCGGTCCCGCCTCTGGCGATCTGCGAAAGCTGGTATGGAATCTTAGACTTCTCAGCCACTTTGATGACAAACTCGACAAGCCCGGCGTTCGGGATCATCGACCCGTCATAAGTGGTGATCGAGGGGCCGTCGCCCATCCTCGTGGGTGCCTGATGGGGCTCTATCCCGGGAACATCGCCGGCTATATCGACCTCGAGGGTGAGGCATACATCGGGTTTGACGACATAGCCGGTCGTCCTTGCGCCTCTGAGCCCGACCTCCTCCTGGACGGTCGCCGCTCCGACGACCTTGTTCGGATGCTTGATTTTCTTCTTGGCGAGTTCCTTGACGACCTCCGCTGCCGTATAGGCGCCCAGTCTGTCATCGAAGGCCTTCCCGAAGCAGATGGTCTCGCTCCCCTTTGCCTTGCCGTCCTTGTACTTCTTCTTGACAATCGTCGAGAAATGCGAGATCGGCATGGCGGGATTGCCAATCCTGATGCCCATGGCTTTTGTCTCGTCATCGTTGGAAGCGCCGACATCGATGAACATCTGCTCCTTCTTGACCACTTTGGAGCGCTCCTCGTCGGGCAGCAGGTGCGGAGGTTTGGCGGCGATGACGCCGTCCACATCGCCCTTAGTGGTCCTGATCTTGACCCTCTGTCCCAAAAGGACCTGGTCGAACCAGCCGCCGAGCGGGTTGAATGTGATGAATCCTTGCTTGTTTATCCCTGACACGATGTATCCGACCTCGTCTACGTGCCCGGGAAGCAGCACAACTGGGGTATCGGAAGATCCTTTCTTTTCGAAATGCAGGGAGCCCAGTTTATCGACGGATATCTTGTCGGAATACGGCCTCACGTAATCCCTCACCATTCTGAGCGCATCCCGCTCAAAACCCGAAGGGCCGAAGCAGTTCGTCAGTCTCTCCAGAAATAGAATCGAATCCTTTTCCATTTAGAACATCTCCATCGCGTCAGTATATTGCGAGGAGAAACTGATGTGTCGCTTAAATAAGCTTCTAGATTTGCCGCGTAATTGTCTAGCAACTCTCCTCAAACGTTCAGTCGCTGTCCTCCTGAAGCTATAAATTCATGCAGCCGAATCCCCGTCACGGTGGCTTTCTTGGGCAAAATCCCCGATGATCTCAGGTACACGAAGACCCATGAGTGGATCAAGGTCACTGGCCGGACCGCAACGATCGGAATAACGGACTTTGCGCAGGAGGAACTTCATGAGATCGTATTCGTCGAGCTTCCTGATGTGGGTAAGTCTGTCCAGAAGGGGTCGGAATTCTCCGCGGTGGAGTCGGTCAAGGCCCGTTCCGAGATATTCTCCCCCGTCAGCGGCAAGGTCACCAAGGTCAACGGAGCTCTTGTAGAGAGTTCTACACCAGCGAGGCCAGAGCTCCTTAACGACGATCCTTACGGGGGAGGATGGATGGTCGAGATCGAGCTGTCCGACATTGAAGAAATCAAAGGCCTTCTGTCGCCAGATGGTTACCGGAAGATAGTCGAAAAAAAATGATTCTGGTCTGGCACAGCTCAGGCTCGTATGTGGACGAGAATTTTTATCCCCCAAGGACGGTAACACGGCGTGGGATTGAAGAAGACGGCCGAACATCTATACGATCAGAGGGCAACTCAATGAACGTCATCAACGCCTGCACGAGGGACTGCTTCGACGGGTGCAGCATTCTGTCCCGCGTTAGGGACGGCGATATCCTCAGCGTCGAAGGCAACAAGATCCACCCGGTCACCCAAGGGGTGGTCTGCCCCCGGATGAAGCTCTTCGCGAAGAACGTCCAGTCGGAAAAAAGGATACGGACTCCTCTCAAGCGGACGGGCCCAAGAGGTTCCGGCTCATTCGAGATAGTCTCCTGGGAAAGCGCCCTGAAGGAAGTTGCCGACAAGATCATGGAAGCGTCGAGAGACTCAGGGCCATCGTCGGTCGTGCTTTACGACACAGGAGGCAACTGCGGTCTGCTCGCCGGATATTTCCCGCAGAGGCTAATCAACGCCATTAACGGGTCTTTGACCGATCATACGATATGCTCGGCTGCTGGCAAGGCCGCCCTAAGGATTAATTTCGGCAGCGTTCATGGATATCCAGCCGAAAAGATACCAGAAGCGAAGATGATCACGCTCTGGGGCATCAATTCCAAATGGACCAATATGCACGGTGCGATGCTCGTCCAGAAGGCGAAGAAGAAAGGCGCCTCCGTATGGGTGATCGACCCGATTAGAACACCGACATCCGAGATGGGCCGTCATCTCCAGATCAAGCCTGGAACGGACACAGCCTTGGCACTGACTATCATCAATCACATCGTGCAGAACGACATGCACGACAAGGAGTTCATCGAGAAGAACCTGCACGGTTTCAGCAACTTGATGGAGATCGCGAAGAAGTATGACCTGAAGAGGACCGCGGAAATCACCGGACTCAAGACCAGCGATATCACTGAGCTGGCCACCGAGATCGTCTCTCTCAAACCGAGCGTTATCCAGATGGGTTTGGGTCTGCAGCGACAGAGGAACGGTGGAGAGACGGTCAGGGCGATTTCGCTCATCTCATCCATCGTCGGACAGCACCGGGGCTTTCTTTACACAAACGGCGGTGGCGGGTTCGACATCGATTATCTCAGGGCGAAGCACCTTCGGACATCTCCCGAGCATAAATACAATCCTCTCGAGCTCCCGCGATTCATAAAGGAGGGGAACATCAAAGTTCTCCTGGTCATCAATTCGAATCCGCTTGCAACCCTCCCCAATCAGAACGCGCTCAGGGAAGCTCTAGTCGGTAGCGACATCACTCTTGTCACGCACGATCTTTTCTTGACAGACACCGCGGACTACAGCGATTTGGTGCTGCCAGCCACATCGATGTTCGAGCAGTTCGACATCGTTCCTTCTTACTTCCACGATTTCATAAACCTCAATGAGAAAGCGATTTCACCGGTCGGGGATTCGAAAAGCAACATCGAACTTTTCAAGGCTCTTGCCAGGGCACTCGGAATGCAGAACCGGGAGCTTTTCGAGGAGGAGGAATCGGTTGCGAAACATTTACTGAGCAAGAACGGGCGACTCGGAATAGATCTTCCCGATCTTCGGAAACGGGGATTCGCACGGATCGCGCCACTGCCGTTGGATGTCTATCAGACTCCCTCGGGTAAGATCGAAGCCCTTTCCGAGAAAGCGGTCGAAGCAGGTCTGCCGTTGCTCCCGGATTATACACCAATCAAGGGTACCGGGCATTTCCAGCTTCTTACTCCATTGACCTTCGAAATGAACCATTCCTCGTATCATCTGCTATCCAGCGATTTGCATCAGAAAGTCATGATTCATCCTGAGGATGCGGCAGTCCTCTCCATCAAGAACGGTGATGCAATCACGCTCAAGAATCAGCTGGGCTCGATCAAGATTGTGGCTGAGGTCTCCGATAGGGTCCTGCCAGGCACGCTCGTCTCCTACATGGGTTTCTGGCCCAAGCTTTCAGGCGGGACAAACATCAACTTCCTGACAACTGATTACATCCAGAAGTTCGGGGGTAACTCCGCCTACAACTCGACCTTCGTGGACGTCATCGTGCCGTGAGCCGGCTCATTGCTTCAGGAAGAATTCCGTGTGTATGGCCCTGATGGTCTTCTGGAGGTCCTTCTTGTCCACGGTGAAGTGATAGGCCACAGGTGACGCGCCGGCCGAGATCAGGTCGATGTTGATGTCCTCGTTCGAGACGGAGTTGAATACTCTCGCCGCGATCCCCCTGGTCGTCCCGAGTCCGGACCCTACCACGCAAACGAGCGCCGAGTTCTCATGCACGTCTATCCGCTCATAGTAGCCGCCCAGAAGATGCTCAAGGATGCGCTTCGCCCTGTGCACGTCCCCTTCCTCGACCAGCATCGCCACGCAGGTCTGGGAGGTCGTCGCAGAATAGATGTTGATCCCCGCGTCCGCCAGCCCTTTCGTGACATCAGCCAGGAAGCCTTCCTTGTAACCTGCGCCCGTGCCGAATATCTTGATCGTTGCTATCTTCTTCAAGTACGAGACGCTCTTCAGAACGCTCTTTCTCGTCGAGGAATCGCTGCAGATTAGCGTTCCTGGATCATCAGGCTTCAATACATTCTTGATGGCGATCGGTATCTTCTTGCGCATCACTGGGAAGACGCCTCTCGGGTGAAGCACCTGCGCTCCGAAGTAGGCGAGCTCGGCCGCCTCGTCGTAAGACAACTTGTCGATTTGTTTCGCCTCAGGGACCATCTTCGGGTCCGCCGTCATGAAGCCGTCGACATCCTTCCAGATCTCCACTAGGGATGCGTTGCAGCTGTTGGCGAGCACCGCCGCGGTGTAATCCGTACCGCTCCGGCCGAAGGTCGTGACATGCCCTTCCTTTGATATTCCGAAGAACCCGGTCACAACGGGCGTGACTCCCGCCTTGAGCAATGTGTGTATCTTCGGTCCGACAGATTTCTCGCATTCAGCCAGGTCTGCCGTTGCGTTGCCGTGGACGCCGTCCGTCACTATCCCAATATCCTCCGAATTGAATGCAGCGGCGTTGATCTTCCTTGCTTTAAGCCTGGCAGCCAATATCACCGCGGAGAGCCTCTCCCCTGTGACGACTATTAGGTCCTTCGTCCTCGGGGTGATTTCTTCTGTGTAGCTGACCCCGTAAAGGAGCGTCTGCAGCTTCTGGAGGCGATGCTCGAGCGCCTCCTGATCCTTCTCGCAACTGGATAAAGGCTGGGGCAGGAGCTTCATGTGCTCCTTCCTTATCTCGTCCACGAAAGCCTCAATTTCCTCGTCCTTATGGAACCGGCTGGTAAAGTCGATGAGCTGGTTCGTGACTCCAGCGACCGCCGAAATCGCGATCACTTTCTCCTCTTTCTCCTTCTCGATGACCTCCTCCACATTGGAAATCATCGCGCTGTTGCCGACGCAAGTCCCTCCGAACTTCATGACCTTCATGATATCAGCTCTCTCCCTCAACCGTCATTGGCAGGGATGCTACCAGGGAAATCCGAGTGAACGGTGACGTCCTCGCTGTTCCTTTTCGCCTGGAGCAGCCTCGGCATTTCGCCCATAGTCCCCACTTGACCATCGACAATGGCCATGGCCCATAAGACCCCATCGATTCCCGAGATCGACTCAAGGGCCTTCCGAACGTGGGATCCATCCTTGCAGCCGTTCCCCAAGGCCGTCGCCAAGGCGTCCGCCAGAGGCGCGGTTTCCGCCATGACGGTTGCAGCTTCAGCCCGTCCGAAGCTAATGGAATGGCCAAAGATTCCAGATGATGTGCAGAGCCCAAGGATCCTGCCGTCCGTCGGGGGTATTTCGACTGCGGGGAGCAAATCAGATTCAAGTTGATCTATGATGCCGACCACTGCCGGATGGTCCAAGAGCAACGCGATGTCGCCCCCATTGTCCACGATGCAGTGAGTGGCGCCAGCGCTCCTCGCCGCCTCTACTCCGGCTTCGGCAATGGCTCCCGCGACAGATGCCATCGGTCCGACTCCCGCCTCTTCCGCTGCAATGCACATGCGCCTGATCGTCTCAGGAGCATTCTCCTCGGCAGCAAGGGGTTCGAGCGAGAGAAGGAACTCAGGCCTGTCTCTCGCATAGGCGACAATCTCGGCTCTGGCTTTCGCTATTCCACCGATCACCGCGCTTACGAACTCCTCCTTGCAGGTGATGGTGGCGGCGGTCTCGCCCATCTGGACCTTCTTTCTGGTTTCCACGTTCATAGCAGCAATTCCATCGCGGTCGTCGGGCAAGCGTCGATGCACAGTCCGCACACGACGCACTTGTCGTCATCGAACAAGATCTTGAAGGTCTTCTTGTCGAGAATCAGTGCGCCGACCGGACAGATGGAGACGCAGACCCCGCACTGGGTGCATTTCTCCTCGTCCTTCCTCACGCCCTCCTCGATGGACCGCACCTCGACCTTCTTCGATTTCAGGAACTGGATGCCCTTCTTGATCACATCGCTGGGGCCGTCGAGCTCGAGAACCATCTTTCCGCCTTTCTCGTCGATCTCCGCCCTGAGGATGTTGACCTTGAGGTCGTAGTTCTTCACGAGAAGGTAGGTGATGGGCTCTTCCGCCGCATCATGTGGGAAGGTGAGCACGTACTTCGTCTTCATCTGCACACCTCCTCCTTCGTCCTTATCTCGAGCGGTTTGAACTCCCTCTCAAGGTCGAACTTCTGTATCGGCTCCTGGATGAGGAGCTGTCCTTTCGAGATCCATTTCTTCAGTTCGCTCGAGATCTGCCTGGCCTTGTACATGCTCGACAACGAAGAGGTGGGCACCTTCTTTCCCTTGATCTCGATTTGCCCGCTCTTCAGCTCGGCGTAGTTGACTTCTCTCAGCACAGTCCTGGACCTCTTCGGTTCGCTGTAATCGAATGCGCCCGTGAAGATTTCCGAGTCCCTGACGGCGCAGTACTTCGCCATCTCCTGGTCCAATATCGGAATCGGGATTCCAATCCCGACCGAGAGGGAGGTTCCGTACTTGTGAAGCGTCATCGCCCGGATGTAGTCGGCGGACATCTTCTTCAAATCGCCGATTACGGCAAGGGTTCCGGCCGGCCTTCTCGGTGTCCCGTTCGCAGAACGCGGGGGCTTCCCGTTGAACTGGGTGCCCTCCCATGCGACATATCCCTGCGCACCACCGAGGAATATCCTTGTCCCGACCCCGATGGTCCTGAAATACGGGTCGTTCAGCAGCGGGCTGATCTCTCCTGCTGAGCAATATGTGGCATTGCCGTAGTCCGGCAGCAGCTTGCCCATGTAGGTGTAGATCATCCTGCTCGATCCGTTGGTCGCGGTCGCATAATTCTGGTAGCAGTTCCTCGGGTTGAACATGACCGCCTGGTTTATCGTCTTGATTGAGATCCAGGTGTCTATCTCCCTTTTCGGGTAGCAGTCGGTGCCGTATGCGATCGCCCTTAGCCTGACCGGTTTGCCTCGGACCAGGTCCTCTATGACGTGCGCGCCGCCATGGAACATGTTGAGGCTATCGTCGAGCTCCGTCGCTCCCAGATATACATCGACAGCCGCCAGCCCCGTGTAGCTCGGGATATCGTCCAGCCAGACCTTCTGCATCTTGATCGGTGGGTCGGAGTGACCGAAGTTCAGCATGACGCCTGAGGAGCACATCGCGCCGAACGTTCCGGTGGTGACTACGTCCACATCCTTCGCGGCCTCGGCAAGCCCTTCGCTGGCTACCTTGGCCTTGAATTCCTCGGCGGTCAGAACCGAGACGGTCTTCGACTCAATCCTCGCGTTTATTTCCGCATACGTCCTCAGTTGTTTTTGTTCGCTCACTTATATCACTCCCCTGTTACTGGTGTAATGCCACCAGTTCAGATCATTCCATCGTGAATCGCGCATTCGGCATTCAGTATCGATCCGCCGGCGCTTCCTCTGATCGTGTTGTGCACGAGGCAGAAGAACCTCAGAAGATCTCCGTCCAATCTGATCCTTCCGACGGACACCGCCATCCCCCTCGCCCTTCCTGGGGAACCGGCCAGCGCATCGAGGATGGGCTGGGGCCTGTTGTCCTCGAGTCGGAGGATAATCGGCTTGGCTGGAGCCGTCGGGAGCTTGAGCCTCTGGGGCACTCCCGTGAATGATGAGAATGCTTCGGCGATATCGCTCGCCGATGGGATTTTTCCATCCAACTGTATCGTCACAGCCTCGAGATGCCCGTCCCTGCTGGGGACCCGCACGCAGTTCGCCCAGATCTCGATGTCCCGCGGAACAATCGTCTTTCCGTCGAAGGTCCCGAGGATCTTCCTCCCCTCCCGGTTCATCTTGTCCTCTTCGTTCTTGATGTAGGGTAGGCAGTTCGCGTTGATGTCGAGAGACGGTACGCCTGGGTAACCCGCACCTGAAATCGCCTGATATGTGCTCACAAACACCTTCTTGAAGCAGAATTTCTCAATTAGCGGCTTCAGTGCGACCGATAATCCCGTCACCGAACAGTTCGCATTCGTGACGATGAACCCCTTTGTCCCCCTCTTCTTCTTCTGCAGCTCCACAATCTTGAGATGTTCGTAGTTGATCTCAGGGATTAGTATCGGTGTGAGTTCATCCATGCGGTAGGCTGAAGCGTTGGAAAAGACCGCCAGGCCAGATTTTGCTGCCTCCACCTCAACAGTCTTTGCAAGGTCTGCAGGGACTGCTCCGAATGCGATCTTGATCTTCCTTTTCACCGCGTCCTCGACATCGAGCTTCTCCAGTTTCAACGACCCGGTGTCCTCTTCGAGCATCGACTCGGGGAGCCTCCAAATGTCGGTGAGCCGCTTCCCTTTGGACCTCTCCGAGGAGTAGACTGCGGAAAGCTCAATCTGTGGATGTCCCTCAAGCATCGCCACGAATCTCTGGCCTACCATTCCTGAAGCCCCGAATATTGCCGCTGGTATCTTATCCACTCTTTCCACCTCCCTCGAAGTATTTCTTCCCCTTTTCCATGAGCTCCTTGAATTTCATGCTCGAATCACTTGCCAATGCCTCGACAAACTCTGCCTGGGCCATCCCGAGGTCCTCGTACATCCGCCCCAAATGCTCGCTGAGATGCTGGATTTCGAAGTACAGCTGAGGATCCTGCTGAGCTACCGTCCTAGCGTTCAATATCTGACGGCTACAGATAGGGCTTGCTGCCAGTTGTAGCAATTTGACGTCGATGCCGCTGTTGCATAACACCGTGAAGTATATGATATTTACTGCATGGGTGAATTGCAGGATGTAAGACATCACCCTATCGTGGCTCTCGAAAGGCAACGTTAGCAGCCTAGCTCCTTCCGACTCAAAAGCCTTCCAAAGCGGATCTTCCCTGAATTGCTCCGGTTCACCGCAGAATATTACCGGCCTGTTCCGCAAAGCCCTTATGCCAGGGCCGAACATTGGATGTAGACTAATTACCTCCGATCCGCTCTTGTTGGCGCGGGATATCGCGCCCTTCAGGTGGTTCTTCATGCTGCATATCTCATATATCTTTTTCCCTGGTACTTGCGAGGCGGCTTTCACGATTGTGTCCGGCGAGTATCTCATGTGCACTGACACGATTGAGAAATCGGCGTCATCAGGGATGACGGTTTTTTCCCTGCCAGGGTACTGCAGCACTGAGCCGGACGAACGGGCTATCGTCACGCTGTAGCCGCAGTTATGCAGTAGCTCGGCGAGCAGCTTCCCCATCCCGCCGGTTCCACCATATATGACACATTTTCCGATAAGTTGTCTGTCTTTGAGGGCTACAGACAGCTTCTCCTGCTCCTCGACAGAAGCTTCGATTAGCTTCGAGAATATCTCGAGAATCGGATTCTCCGGAAGTCTGAGTTCTTCGGCCTTTTTCTTGACCCGCTCCTTCACTTTCTTTTCTACATCAGGCTGTCGGATCTTCTCGCCATCCGAGACTTTCATCGCCCCGATTCGCCGCGCGACTGCCAGCCGGTCAGCTAAGAGCTCAAGGAACTCCTCATCGATTTCCTCGATCTTCGCCCTCAAGATCTCCAGTTCATCTTCGCTCAGAATATGCCCCCTGCCAACATTAGGTCCAGCAGCCCGGCTGCCACGACTGACTCAACGACCGGAACCGCCCTCGGGACTATGCATGGATCGTGACGACCGACTATCTCGAGCTCGGTCTCCTTCATCTCCCTCAAATTGACGCTCCTCTGAGTCTTCGCGATGGAAGGCGTCGGCTTGACCGCAACCCTGAGCACGATCGGCATCCCGCTGGTTATGCCGCCCAGTATCCCTCCGGCATTGTTAGTCTCCGTGACGACTCGACCGTTGCGGATCTTGAACTGGTCGTTGTTCTCGCTGCCCCTCATCTCGGCGACCTGGAATCCCGCGCCGAATTCGATCCCCTTGATCGCCGGGATAGAGAACAGAAGATGCGCGAGCTCGCTCTCGACCGAGTCGAAGAAAGGCTCCCCGACGCCCGCTGGCATTCCGGAGACCAGGCATTCGATGATCCCGCCGACGCTGTCCCCTTCTCTCTTGGCGTCGAGAATTTCCGCCTTCATCAGCTTGGCGGTCGATGGGTCTGCGCATCCGACATCGTTCTTCCTCGCGACCCGCTCTATGTTGGGGATCGGCGGGTTGGATTTCGCCCAGACCCTGCCTATCCTCAGGCTGTGAGCCGCGACATGCACGCCCTTTTCCTCAAGGGCTTGGAGCGCGATGCTGCCCGAGATCACCAGAGGTATCGTCATGCGTCCGGAGAAGATCCCTCCTCCGCGATGGTCCTGGAAACCATGGTATTTCACGCCTGCGGTGAAGTCGGCATGCCCCGGGCGAGGCACGACCTTGAAGATCTCGTAGGCTTTCGAATCTGTATCCTTGTTGTTGACCATTCCTGCGATCGGTCCGCCAGTGGATCTCCCGTCCAGTACACCGCTCAGAAGTATGAGCCTGTCCCTTTCCTTCCTGGGAGAACTGACTTCGGAGCCTCCCGGGCGCCTCCTGTCCAATTGGCCCTGGATCCTGTCGGCGGATATCCTGATTCCTGCGGGGCATCCGTCCACAACGCAGCCCACTGCCGGGCCGTGGCTGGTCCCGAATATCGACGTCCTGTACATCTTACCGAATGAGTTCATTGGTTCACCACCTGCACAATCGCGCCGAGTCTCTGAATGTCATCAAGGAAGTTCGGGTAGGAGACCTCGTACGACTTCTCGTCTTCCATCACGACCCCGCTTATCGACGTCAAGCCAGCGACGGTCGCCGCCATCATTATCCTGTGATCCATCTGGGTCTCGATAGTCCCGCCTCTTATCTTTCCGTTCCCTCGTATGACGCACCCATCGTCCAGTGCTTTAGCATCAACGCCGAGGCTTTTGAGCATAGTCACCGTCGTTGATATCCTGTTGCTCTCTTTGAACCTGAGGTGTTCTCCCCCGGACAGCCGGGATTCGCCCTTCGCGGTCGCGGCGAGCACTCCCAGAATCGGGAATAGGTCCGGCGAATCTCCGACGTCGAATTCGAACGGCATCCGTTCTCCTGGATAGCAGGTCACCGACTCCTTCCTGACATCAACCTCCGCTCCGTACCTCTGGAGTGCATCAGTGATCGCGATGTCTCCCTGCGGCATCTCGGTGTCCAACCCGTTTACCGTAATGGTCCCGCCGGTCATTGCCCCCGCGCATAGGAGAAATGCGGCCGAGGATAAATCGCCAGGAACCTGGAATAGACTTCCTACCGGTCTCTGGTTCCCCGGCATCTTGAATCCATTCGGCTTCCTCTCGACCTCTATCCTGAACCTCTCGAGCATGTACAGTGAAATGTCGACGTAGGATTCCGACTTCCGAGTCCCGGTTATCTCCAGCTCCGTCGGAGTATCCTTCATCGGGCAGGCGAGCAATAGCGAGGAGATGAACTGGGAGCTGATATTCCCTGGCAGCCTGGCCGAGGTCTTCGTCATCGGTCCGCGAATCGTCACCGGGGGATGTTCATTCTCGCCCGTCCCGCTGCATTTCGCGCCGAGATCTCTGAGCGCGTCCAGCAGAGGTTTCATCGGTCTCTTCCGGAGGCTCTCGTCGCCTGTGATCGAGGTCTTTCCTGCAATCAACGAGGCGATCCCGGATATCAGCCTGAGGGTCGTTCCTGAATTCCTGGCATTTATGCTTTTTCTCGGCGCCGACAATGTCGGGCATTCGATCCTGATCAGCCCGTTCTCTACCTCTATCTGCGCGCCTAACATTGCAACGGCCGATACGGTGGCGGCTGTATCCTCTGAGATCAATGGTCTCCTGACCTCGCACTTGTCACCGGTCAGCGCCCCTAGTATGATCGCTCGGTGCGTGTAGCTCTTCGATGGCGGAGCTATCGCCTCTCCGCCGACAGCGCTTCTCAAGACTCTAAGAGCCAGGGTTTCACCTCCGATGCAGGTATCTCATTGAGATGGGCGGTTATCATGACACCTTTCCCGTGCGGTATTGAATCGAGGAGGTCGTAGAACGAACTCTCCCTGCAGAGGATGGCCGTCGCTGGACCGGTCCCAGTCACTCCCGCTGCCATCGCCCCTGCCTTCATTGCAGCCTCCGCGACGTCGTTCTCAATATCGAGAGCCTTTGCGACAAGTGCGCCGTTCCTTGTGAGCGCCTCGAGGTACTCGCCGTCGAGCACGAGCTCTTCGACCTCCTTGAAATCCTTCAAGAAGGGCTTGAATGTATTGCTCGAAAGCCCTTCTTTCCTTATCTTCCTGTCTGGTATGTGGAGAATGACCCTGAGGTTCTTCTGCCTGAGGACTGTTTTCTTGATGACGGCCATCTTGGAGTTGTTCGTTACTGCAATCCCGCCGAAGTAGCAGGCCATCGCATCGTCGAAGGCTCCGGTCACCGTCACGCCGGACCTCTTCGCGGCCTCCACCCCGATCTTCACTATGTCGATATCGTCGACATGTGCGTCGAGGGCTCTCACCGAGGCCAAGGTTATCGCGTTGGCCGCGGCGCTGCTGCTCTTCAACCCTCGCGAGATCGGGATCGTCGAGCGAGTCGTAACGGAGACGCATTCCTGCTCCCTGCCGAGGCATTGGAACACCTCTCTGATGCATTCCTTGGCCATGATGTCGGTCTCTCCCCTCTCCGGCAGGACGACTTCGATTCCGGGGAGCCCCCTCTTGATTTCGACCCTGGCATCAGTTTGCAGGGTTATCCCCAGCGCTGCTCCGATGCCTGTGGGGATCGCATTCAGGATCGTTACTGCGCCTCGACTGGAAGCGATGCCTCTGCTCACATTATCGCCCCCATCAGCTGTTTCCTCATGACTTCGATTGGCGCCTTCGAACCCGTCCATATCTCGAAAGCCTTTGCGCCCTGGTGGAGCAGCATGTCCAGGCCATGTACGGTCTTGACGCCGTGAGGCTTCGCCGCCCTGAGGAGCGAGGTCTCGAGCGGATTGTAGACCATATCCATCACCGCATCCGCTCCTTTGATCAGACCTTCTGGGACTATCGGAGCTGTCTCGAACCCCCTCATCCCGACCGGAGTCGCGTTGACTATCAGGCTGAACGGCTTCTCTTTTTCGAGCCCGTCGAGAGGCAGTGTCTTGACAAACACGCGCATCGACTTGACAAGCTCCTCAGCCCTTTCCGGGGTCCTGTTGGCTATCATGATCTTCGCGCCCATCTTCCACAGGGCGATGACCGCGGCCCTGGATGCCCCCCCGGCTCCGATGATGAGCGCCCTCTTGTCCCTCGGGTCGTATCCCGCGGCACGAAGCGACTCTGAGAAGCCGTAGACGTCCGTGTTGAATCCCTTCAAAGAACCGTCTTCCTGTGCCACGACGGTGTTCACCGCCTTCGCCCTGCGCGCATCGTTGTCGACCGAGTCGACCGCGGAAAATGCGACCTCCTTGTAGGGGATGGTCACGTTGAACCCTCTGACTCCCAGCTTGGTCGATCTTCTCATGAAATCCGATACTTGGGATGCTTCTTTGATGTCGAATGTCAGGTAGATCCCAGGGAGCTTCAGGTGCTGGAACGCGGCGTTCTGCATCCCCGGGGAGAGCGTGTGCCCAAGTGGGTGACCGACGAGTCCGACAACTATGCGGTTGGCCGGCTCGACCCTTTTCTGTTCTTCGAGCGTGAGCTGTCCCTTCGCGACGATGTGATTCTTGTCGAGCGCGCAGAAGATCAGCTCCGAGCCGATTGAACAGGCCAATGCGCGCGTCAGCTCGGCGCCCTGCCCCATCGCCATCAGGGAGAATTTTGACGAGCCGGCGCCCTTCATCGATTCCAGGACGTCTATGCTCTCCATCGCATCCTTGACGCACGCTGCAACTTTTCCGATCCCGCCTTGATCGCAGCATTCGGAGAGTGTCCTAGTTATTTCCTCGGTCTTCCAAGTTTTTGAGAAATGCTTCGAGACAATCGTCCTCGACTTTTTATCCCCAATCGAGGAGATCATTTTCTTGTCGGCGTCGTGCTCAAGGTCGACATACGCGGGATTCAGGGCCAGTGCCTCGGTGAGCCATCTCGCCCTCTCATCTCCAACGAGTTCAGACTTGCCCCCCTCCGCCTTGCTCCTGAGTGTTATTATCGAGATGTCGAGAATGTCGGAGAAGTGCTTCTTGATCGATTTAGGATCAGCGCCCTCTATCAAATCTCCCCTTATCTCGACAAGATCCGCTCCGCTGGAAACAGCCTTCTCGGCCATCTCTTTCGCAGAAACGATGTCGCTTCCAGATATTGGCACGCATGCTTTCGTCATCACTTCTCACGTATCGTCTCTTTTACCGGGCTTCCGAAATGCCGGCCTCCGGTTTCGAGCCTGAGGGTAACGCGGTTGCCGACCTGAAGATCGGCGACCGAGATCGATTTGCCACCGGAGACAAGGCGGATCGTCTCCGCATTCTGGACCATGGTGGTGTAGAACTTTCCTTCCGCCTTGGCCTCGATGAGCAGGAGCGGCCTTCGCTCAATTTTGATCCGACCGACGACGGCGGTCTTCGCACATCCCTCAGAATCCACGACCATCACTTCGTCCCCGGCCTGCAGTTCTCCGAGGTACTTGGTGGTCCCGTCCGGGAGCAAGGTGTATCCGTGCACGGCTCCGGCGTTGACCCTGAACGGCCTTGACGCGACGTATTCCGATTCGTGGGTCTCAGCGTTTATCAGGAACATTCCGGCCGCGGAATTCCCCACCAGCATCCCTTCTCCGTGGTTGAGCATCGAGCATGTGTCGACGCACACCCTGTCTCCAAGACCTAGCCGCATGACCTTGGTCACAAGCCCGTCGATTAGTTGGACGTTGCGTTGCCCTTTCTCAATCGCCTTCGCGATCCTCGCGATGTCCTCTGGGGCGGCAGGTGAGAAAACGATGCCGTCGGCCCCCTTCTCCATCGTCTCCAAGAAGAGCTTCGCGTCTTCGACCGACTCCGCTCGCACGAACAGCTTCGATGCCGTCTTGGCAAACTGGACGATCAAGTTCTCCAGAGGGATTACCCGCCAATCGGAAGTCTCTATGACGACGGTCTCCGAGTTCTTTGCGAGCTCCGCCGCCTTCTTTTCATCGACTTTCCCCTTGATCTTGATGCTCCTCGCGATCTCTTTCTTGTCGAGAATGAAGCGATCCCCATCCGCGATGATCATGTGGAACTTTCCGAATCTGTTGCTCTGCTTGTCTTCCTTCGATACGACGATGTGTCCGAAGCCGCTCTCCAGCGCCGCAATTATCAGATTCTTTCGCGCCCCCGAATCCGGCGCTCTGCTGGCGTCGATCCATACCGTCTTTGCCAATCTGCTCCCCTTCCGTGCATAGTTCATCGTGAAAAGACTATCGCCGCGAGCTTCCTCGTTATCTCCGCGATGTCTTCATGCTGGAACACATTCCTGCCGATCGATATCCCCGCTGCGCCCGCCGCCATCGCATCCTTTACCATTTTGAGGAGTGCCTTCTCCGAGTCCATCTTTGGCCCGCCTGCGATGACGACCGGCACGTGGTGGCATCCTTTCACGACCTCTCTGAAGCTCTCGACGTCCCCGGTGTAATTAGTCTTCACGATGTCCGCACCGAGCTCTGCTCCGACCCTCGCGCATTTCTTGACCGCCTCGATGTCATACTGGTCCTTGACGTTCTCCCCTCTCGGGTACATCATGGCCAGCAGCGGCATGCCGAGCTCGATGCATTGGGACGATATCTCTCCCATCTGCTCCATCATCTCGTTCTCGTACTTGCCGCCGAGGTTGACGTGCACCGAGACCGCGTCCGCTCCGAGCCTGACCGCGCCGAGCACGTCCCCGACGAGCGTTTTTCTGTTGGGTTCGCTCCAGAGGGATGTGCTTGCCGAGAGATGAATGATCAGCCCGAGATTTCCCATGATCTGCTGGTTGAGCTGCGCGGCTATGCCCTTGTGGACGACGATGCACGTCCCTCCACCCTTGGAGATCTTCTCGATGCTGTCGTTGATCGTCGCAATTCCCCGGACTGGCCCGAGCGAGACCCCGTGATCCATCGGCACGATCACCGTCTTTCCCGTCGTCGGATCCATTATTCGCCTGATTCGCAGATTCTTGCCATTCATGATGAGCCACCGTTCCTGATTAGTACCGTGCTAATTATTAGCACTCCGAAAAACGAATCCCTATATGTGTCTTGCCATCGATTTTGACTCGAAAAATGCAGAATTCGCTATATTTATGTATCATTGCACACTTTCGTACATCGGACATGTGGAAAGCGATCAGCGAATATTTCCAGAGCTACCCCTCGCAGGCCAAGGTTGCCAGGCTGCTCCTGAGGACCGGGATGAGCGTCCGGGACAAGAGAATCTACTCTGGCGACGTGGTCATCGCGGACACAGCCGTGGCAAGGGCGACAGGCGTCGACAGGAGGGTCGTTCGGTCCGCGGTCGAAACGATCTCAACGGACAAGCAATTGTCGCGGTTCTTCTCCAAGCTCCTTCCGACGAACAACTTCAAAGATGTCGCCAGCGTGATGGGATGGAGCGCGATAGAGATAGTCTCTGACGACGCCGGCCAGCCGGGGATCCTCGCTGCCGTGTCGACGATAATCTCCGAGGCAGGAATAAGCATCCGGCAGGCGATCGTCGACGATCCGGAGACGTCGGAGGAACCAAGGATATTCATAATCACCGAGTCGACGGTCCCCGCGGAGCTTCTGCCCAGGCTGCGCTCCACGAAGGGCGTCAAGAGCCTGACAATTTTCTGACCGAGTCCTTCGTTCTGCCTGCGCGTGTCGCACTGAAACGCTTATCTACGCCTACTGGAATTGAGATTCAGAAAGGTGATGATTCGATGCCGATTTTTGCGAAAGCATCCGAAAGCGCGGTCACGAAAGCCATCGTGGGGCAGTTCACAAAGGACATGGAAGAGTTCGCGAACATGGACGTCATCGTCATCGGTGGCGGCCCGAGCGGATTGATGGCGGCGAGGGATCTCGCCCTCAAAGGCGTCAAGGTCCTCGTCGTCGAGAGAAACAACTACCTCGGCGGAGGATTCTGGATCGGCGGTTTCCTGATGAACACGATCACCGTCAGAGCTCCAGCCCAGAAAGTCCTGGACGAGCTCGGAATCAAATACAAGGCGTTCTCAAAATCCCTGTACACGACCCCTGGCCCTCTCGCATGTTCAAAGCTCATCGCCGCAGCATGCGACGCCGGCGCCAAGATGCTCAACATGGTGATGTTCGATGATGTCGTGATGCGCGAGAAGAACAGGGTCGGGGGAGTGGTCGTCAACTGGACCCCGGTATCGGCCCTTCCGAGGCAGATAACATGCGTCGACCCGGTCGCATTCGAATCGAAGCTCGTCATAGACGCGACAGGTCATGACGCGCAGGTCGTCCGTAAGCTCGAGGAGAGAGGCCTGATCAAGGTCCCCGGGTTCGGTGCGATGTGGGTCGAGCAATCGGAGGACGCGGTCGTCGAGCATTCAGGGTTTGCGCATCCAGGCCTCATCGTCATCGGCATGGCCGTCTCCACGACCTTCGGGCTGCCGCGAATGGGTCCAACCTTCGGAGCCATGCTGCTGTCCGGAAGGAAAGGTGCTCAGGTTGCCCTCCAAGAGCTCAAGAAGAAAAAGTAACCCTGGAAAGCCGATCCGATCTTTGAGCATCGTCTGCGAGAGTCCGGCGAATATGCCTCTCGTCAGAGATGCGGTCAGCCTATTGAAAGAAAGGATCAAGCCGATCAGGGTCAAGATTCAAAAGGAATGCTTCTCCGGAGAATCGGCGGATCTGGACGACGTCTCGAGCGCTTTCGTCAGGCTGAGGGTCGTCGATCCGGCAAATCGCGACGCGAGGGCGATTGACTCCTTTGCGCTCAGGGATTTCGAGAAGAGGATCCTCTGCGGGATTTCCAGGGCACGCGGTGTCCCGTACGAAGGGGTCGGGCTGATGAAGCTCTATCAGCGGTTGATTGGAACGATCCACGCTATTCCAGAAGAGGTCCTCATCGTGCTGACCGACAGGCTGATCATGACCTGGTCCGACGACGATCTGCGCTTTCATGCAAGGGTCGCGGTCTTCGGGTTCCCAAGCATTGTATCGACATCCGGAATCGTTGAAGCCCCTGCCAAACCGCGCGAGTATTATCTCGCGAAGCAGGCTCTGAGCATCCAGGGTGTCGGCGATGTCGAACCGATTCTTGCGAGGCAATTCGAAGGCAGGTATGTGGAACCGGATGACGACCGGACGAAGCAAATCCTGCGCGGATATCTGTTGCAGTGTCTGTTCTATGCTTACAATATCAAACCGTTCTGCAAGGACAAGGACTGCGCTCTTTTCAACGCGCACTGGCAGGAGGAGATGATCCACGCTCAGGTGGAATCAGGGAAGCTCTGCGCGAAGCACGAAGCGCTGCTCGATAAGATAACCGGCGGTCTTCCGGTCAAATGGCTGCCGCAATGAATTGCTGAAATCGTAATATTCTTTCCACTATTCTCCTCATCATCTGCGAGACTAGCTAACGAGTCTCGGAAAAGTCTGCTAATTACGAATATCGAATTGTCTCATTGTTTCGGAATATCTGGTTTTCTCTACTGGTTCCGTATCTGTTTTGATAATGCCCAGGAAATCAATCTCTTCACTGGCAATTCTTTGCATTTTCATCCTGCTAGCATAACACTGGCAACCGAAAAACGTTACGATAGTTTTATCTCTCTAAATTGGACTATATTCGCCGGAGCCGAATTATGGAGGATTCGTGGGCATGCTTAGAGACTCCGCGGTGGATTCTTTCTTCATGATTATCGGCATTGTGGGGACTTACTGGAGGAGAGAGGAATGAATGACAAGGAGAAGATAACTGTCGCGGTCTTCTGCGTTGCGATCATGCTAACGGTTTCCGTTGGAGCGATAATCAACTCAGTCCAGGATCCCGTGGCGGTGGCCAATGCATCTCCATCTATTGCAAACGTCAACGCTGCGATAGAGTTCAGCGCGACAGGCTCGTCGACAGGAGCGGATTCCTATGAATGGCTCTTCCGAGACAATACTGATCCCGTGTCTGGATTCACCTTTACGCATTCGTTCACCATGGAAGGAATCTACGAGGTCGGTCTCCTTGTCAAGATAGGCGGCAAGACCGCGCTCGGTCTCGTCAAAGTCACTATAAGAAACTACTACCCCGAAGCACGCGCCGTTCATGATTCCATCGCGTGTGAGGATGAAGTTAAGACTTTTGATGCAAGCACATCAACCGACCAAAACGGCGGAATGACATCGCCGGCTATTATTGGGAATTCGGGGACGGTTCGATAAGCGGTCTCAAGACTGCATCGCATTCCTTCGCGAAGGAAGGAGTCTATGTCGTGACTCTGACCGTGACTGATGCTGAAGGAGCAAAAGGGACGAGCAAGACCCAGATAACGATCCAGAACAAAGCTCCATCTGCAAATGCCGGGGCCGATAGGATTGTGAATGAAGACGATGTTGTGAATTTCAACGCGGGCGGATCCACCGACACCGCTTCCGATGTCAATTCATTGACATATCATTGGGATTTCGGAGACGGAACGACTGGCAATGGAATCATTGCGTCGCACAAGTATGCCGAAAAGGGAATCTACACTACCACACTTAGAGTCACGGACGATGACGGCGAGTCTGATGTCGATGACGCCGTTGTCACTGTGACAAATGTTGTTCCTGCCGCAAATGCCGGGCCAGATCAGACGGTCCGAGAAGGCCAGACCGTGCTCTTCGACGGCGCAGGAACTACCGACACTCCGACGGATAAAACCATTCTCGATTACAGCTGGAGCTTCGGCGGCCAGGGGATCAACCCTACATACGTCTGGTCAGATGACGGCGTCAAAGGAGTCTCATTGACCGCGACCGACAACGACGCAGCCTCCAATGCAGACGGGATGAACGTCAACGTCCAGAATGTGGCTCCTTCCGTCGGCATCAACGCGCTCGCCGTGTCCGATACGACGAGCGTCAATTTCACTCTGAGATCGGCGGGGGAGAAATGGAGAGATGTCCGCCTCTATCTCCATGAGGATAACGTCCTGATCAGAGAGCTGGCGGTGTACAGGAATCCCGGCAGCCCCGACAACCAATCGGACACGGCATACGGAGTCATTTTGGATTTCGGAAAGACATACAATGTGTCCGTCTTTTTCACCCCCGCGGACGATCCTGTCAACGGACAGCCCCAGGGGGACTCCCCCTCCTGGATAATCCTGGGCCTCGAAGACGGGCGGCAGTTCTGGATACAGCACAATTTCAACGTCAATCAGCCCGACACGTATCGCTGGGACGTTGATTTCAGCAGCATCGTGAAAGTCACCCCGCGAGCCGCCGCTCTCGATCCGGGTTCCGATGATGTCACACTGAATTGGAATTTTGGCGACGCCCAATCGCCGATCGTATCTCATTATTACGCAAACTATGGAAAATATCCCATGTACGTGAATGATTCCGCCATACACGTCTACGTCTGGCCTGGGTCGTATGCGGTTATCCTGACCGCGGTCGATGACGACGGCGGATCGAACTCGCACACCGTTCAGTTGAGCAACCAGCCGTCTTCAGTTACGATAGACAACTATGCGCCGATTGCGACAGCAGGTAACAATCAGGTCGCGAACGAAGATTCCACCGTCTCATTCGGCGGGTCAGCAGCAGACGATCCCGCAGACGTCCTTTCCTATCTTTGGGATTTCGGAGACGACTCCTTCGCCACCGGCGTGAATGCGATTCACGTCTACCGCTATGCCGGAACATATCTCGTGATCCTCACCGTGACAGACAACCACGGCGCGGTCGACCAAGACGCCCTGTTTGTGATCATCGACAACATCGCCCCGATCTCAGAAGCAGGCGGCGATCAGGCGATCAATGAGGACGGGACTGCAGTGTTCAGCGGGAGCCAATCCATCGACACGGCGTCCGACAAGCCACTTCTGACATATCTTTGGGATTTCGGGGACGGCACATTCGGCAACGGTATCGGAACATCGCATGTCTATACAAAGGTCGGGACTTACACAGTGACTCTCATGGTCACTGACAATGACGGGGCCAGCGATACAGATTCTCTGACAGTCTCTGTGAGCAATGTCGCACCGACTGCAAACGCCGGTCCGTCTCAGTCCGCAAATGAAGATCAGGTTGTTATGTTCTCCGGAACTGCGACTGACACACCGACGGATTGGCAGATCCTGTCATACTCCTGGACCTTCGGAGGCGGGGGAATCGGACACGGGAAGAACCCGACTCATTCATACGTGAACGCCGGCACCTATTCCGTAGCACTCGTCGTCACGGATGACAACGGTGCAACTGCGACATCGTCTCTGCAAGTGATCGTCTCCAATGTTGTACCGGTCGTGTATATGTCAGGATACCCCGCGACTGCAAAACTGATCTGGGCAGAAGCAGTACATTACCAATTCGATGCGAGCGCCATAGATACATTCTCCGACCAGAACCTTCTCACCTACGATTGGGATCTAGGAGACGGCAATACCGCATCCGCACCTAGCCCATCTCATATGTACACGGCATCCGGAACCTACCTTGTGACTCTCATTGTGACCGACAATGAAGGCGCAAGCGTCACTTCAAGCCTTACAATCGACGTGATTCTCGACTCCGATGGCGATATTCTCCGGGATGAAGATGAGATCGGCGTATATCATACAGACCCGTTCAGGTATGACACCGACGGCGACTGGCTAACCGATTACACAGAAGTCACTGATGTGGTGGACAGTCAGGGGCGACACACGGATCCGACAAAAGCCGATTCGGACAGCGATGGTCTCAATGACTGGGAGGAGAGGTATAGCGGAGAGGACCACTTCATCACCGACCCTTTCAACCCTGATACAGACGGCGACGGTCTCATCGACTCACAGGAGATGTTCACCAAGGTCTTCAGAACTACGGATCGATTCAAAATAACTGACTGCACATCTTCATCGGCAGGTATGACGGACGTCTCGCTGAGCGGTGTCTACATCGCGGTTCCATACGATTATCTGGTCTACAAGGTAGATGTTAAGATCGGGCTCACGCACGACAACATCAGCAATCTCGGGATCGAGCTCATCGGCGCAGGCAAGGACGTGGGTCTTCGGAGCTGGAACTTCGTTGCGGTGGGCGATACGAAACTGTACACTAATTACAGTCTGCTCGATCGCTCCGAATTTTCAGGAGGCATGTTTAATCAAAAGCATACATGGACGCTCAGGATTTGGGATTTTAAGGCCGATGGTAGCAACGGCTTCGTCGAATATTTCGAGGTCCATCTGACTGGGAGGACATATCCGACATTGTCTGACTATGATGGAGATCTCGTAAACGATTATGAGGAGATCAACCCAGGGAACGACGGCTGGATTACTGAGCCTTATGTGAGGTACACCGACGGAGATGGCTGGGACGATGGGTATGAAACTAAAGTGAAATTCACCGATCCGACGAGAGCGGACACAGACAGAGACGGGGCGATAGATTCCAATGATATTGATCCATTGCATAACGTGATGGTCAAAATAACGATTGTGTCATTTACCGCATATGATAACGATCCAGGATTGGATGATAGCGATCCAGAGCCCTTCATCGGGATCACATATAGGGGCGAGACCTTCTACACGAACCATCTCGATCCATCTGGTAAGGTTGCGACATTCAATAATGTGTACATGCTCGATGCAGATGACAATAAGAGCGTGCCGTTTGTTTTAATAATAAGTGCTTGGGACGACGATCCAATAAGTGATTTCGAATGGAACATACAAAAAAGTCTCGGGAAGAGATATGTCGTGAATCCGTTGTTCTATCCGGAATCGGACATTTCTTGGACCTATGTAACTCGCAGCAGCAGCACCGATTACGACGATTATGATGTGAATAATAGCTATGACGGAGGCTATTTGGCATCCGCGACATTCGAACTCGAGACAATCAAGAATATCGGACGGATCAAAACAATCTTCCTGAATTCGACTGATGGCGAATCGCTCTATCTCGCGCAAAACAATCCTAATGGAAATGAATGGAGATATCACGGCGAGAACAAATTCTATGCCGCAATTCTCTATGCGACCTCTTCCAGCGGTAGCTTTTCTGCAGGATACAACGCAATCATAATCCCAAGAACGATATTCATGAAATCGCAGCTCAATGACTCCTTGCGGAGTTCATCGAACGGTAGCAATCTACCAACATATCTTCAGAATCTCGAATTTGGGGAATATGACGACACAAAATCCGTCACGACGGGTTCAGTGGTTGGGACGCTGACAGGAACTGTGACAGGAACTGAAGCGCAAAATATTCTGGATATGTTGACCTTCGACACGAATGGAAACCGAATATCTCAGAATCGAATCGTTACAGATCAACTTGTGACATTGAATATTGATGACGATGTGCTGAAGCTTATTCCCCTGACAGGCATTTCATTTGGTCCTACGGGGGACGAACCCAGCAATATCCTCAACGATCTGGTCAAGGTGATCATCAACATCGGAAACATCGTCTGGAATGCCCTCGTCGCAATCTACGATTTCTTCTCTCAATTGGCACAAGCGATTGCTGACTGGGGGATGAAGATTATTGGGGCCATCATCGATTTCTTCAGCGCTGTCATTGACGCCATCATTAAGATCGCTGAGGCGGTAGTGGATTTCATCAGTTGGATATTGTCGTTTGTCGAGAGCATTATTAAGGGTGCAATAAACGCAATAATTCAGCCCATTTTGAACGCGATGGGTGATTTCCTTAATGATCTCTGTCAAGCATTATCAATCGGGCGTTCTGAGTACATTTCTAACTCCTTGAATAGCAATTCGGCAAGTAGGATTACTAGTATCCTTTTTGGCACTTTATTCTGGGCTTTCTTTGCAATATCGGCCGCTATCGTTTTGGTTACGATTGTATTGTCATGTATACCTCTGATTGCACTTATTATGGCAATTGTTGCCCCAATAATTCTCACTTGCTTATTGTTGGCAATGACGAATGACACGACCACGAGTTCTCATGATCTATCATTCCTGTATTCCATACCAATCACATCGCCTGATGCAATCATTACTGCATCAGTAGCTCATATACAAGGTGAGACTCAATTATCTCAAGATGATATGACTACTTTAGATTACTTAAAACAACTAGGCGTTGCATTCGGACTACTTGGAACTATAGCCAGTGCATTTCTACTCGTGATCTCTTTTGATCAAACTGGCATCTTAAGCACAATTGTGATTCTATCAGTTGCAATGTGGGTAATGTCTACGGTGGCAAAACTCTTGTCATGGTCAGGTAACTATGATCGAACGCAAAAGGTCACAATATGCTTTTTGTTTGCAATTATCGCTGGATTAACTGCTGCATTGGGCTTTTTTAACCTTGCCACAATGACAGTGAAACTGCCAATCGTATTCGCCGCTTACTTTAAAAATCTTTACACAGGTTTCTCAATAATCTTTGCATCGTGTTCTTACGTGAATAGCTTGGCGATGATGTTGAGTCTATGAATTTGAACGAGGGGAAATCTGAGAATATTCTGAGTAGGAAATGATAATTTCGCAAAAATAGATTGAATGCTATGCATCGATTCGACTATAGATGCCCATTCTCAGCCCTATGAAACATAAGAACACGTTATGGAGGGCTGAAGAGATCCTAGAAGATGAGCATCTATGCATCTATCAGGCACCAATTTTCTATTGTAAAATCTAAGCAATAACAAGGAGCGACCTCTCATCGCAGAAGAATCAATTAATCCTCCGATGAGGGTGTTCAAATTCTTCAAGGATAAGATAATAATGGTAGATGATATTTAATTTAATGGTTACCAAGGAACTCGTTTATTGAACTCTCGCAACAATCCGAGAGAATGAAATCCTTTTTACTATCATTCTCGTAGATCTTTTTCAGGCAAATTATCATAAAGTCTATTGCCCACCGAAAGAGTCAAAGGGGGGGATCTTGATATGGATGAGGGGAATCTACGGTTAAAATCAGCACGCTGGTTATGGTTTCAGGGTTATTACTATCCTTCATAAGTCTTGGAATATGGTTTTCGTGGCTGATTGCGATCTATATCGGATCGTTTCCCGAGATATTTTCGAACGGAAATTATGATGCTTTCAAACTTCAATTCCTGCTCCTGGGAATACTCTTCATTCTTGGGATATCTGCTTTTATTGCAGGGCACAACCTTCTTGTCAAAACCATGATGCTTGAAAAACCCGACTCTTGAGAAGTTCTATTGACTTTTTGGAACGAAATCGGGGCGCCCAAGAGAGAGAGCGTATCTATTGTCGCATCGCATTCTTGGTAGGAAGTTATATTCTGAGCATCCCGATTATCGGGAAAATCCGATCGGAGGACTCCGAGATTGGCAAATACGGATAGGTCGTGAGTGGATAGAAGTCCTTTGCCTCATGATGAGTTCTGATCGTCCGCTATTACGACGTCTTCTCGGGAGAACAAGATGTTTTGTCTGCCCGCCTTTGGTACAAAGTAGCAAACATTACTGGTTACCTTCTTGCCATACTTCGCCTATTCAAGTCAGACAAAGATTAAAATATACCCTACTGGCCAGTTCTGCTAATTAGCAATCCTCTCTGCAGACGGGAACGCTCTGGTCTCTTTCCAGAGTCTTCAGGTTCACGGGCTCTATCTTCTTCTCTTTGTAGTATCTGATCGCCTCGACCGCGGCCTTGGCTCCCTCGATGGTCGTGAAGAATGGTATCTGGAGTTCCACTGCCAGTCTGCGCATCATGTAGCCGTCGCGTCTCGCTCCGGAGCTCTCGGTGGGCGTATTGACTATCATCTTGACCCTGCCTTGCCTCATGAGTGTCAGCGCGTCCGGGTTCATGTGCTCCGAGACCCTGAATACCGTCTCGACCGGGATGTTCGCCTCTCTGATCGAGGCCGCAGTCCCTTTCGTGGCGATGACTCTCAACCCGATATCGACGAGTTCTCTGGCGAGCGCAGCCGCCGCCGTCTTATCGTAATCGCGTACGCTGAGGTAGACCTCGCCTTCAGTCGGGAGGTCCATGCCAGCACCGCTCATCGCCTTCCACATCGCGGCGCCGCAGTCCTTGTCGATCCCCATCACCTCGCCGGTCGATTTCATCTCCGGTCCCAGGATGCTGTCGACGCCGGGAAGCTTCAGGAAGGGGAACACGGACGCCTTGACGGCGAAATAGTTCATCTTCGCCTCCCCTTGGAGCCCCTGTTCCTTCAGGTTCTTGCCTAGCATGACCTTGGTCGCGACCTTCGCCAGCGGCACGCCGATCGCCTTCGATACGAACGGTACCGTCCTGCTGGCCCTCGGATTCGCCTCAAGCATGTAGACGGTCCCGTCCTTGAACGCGAGCTGAAGGTTGATCAACCCCTTCGTCCCAAGGGCGATCGCAACCGTCCTTGTTATCTCCCTTATCCTCTCAATAGTCTCTTTGGAAAGGTTCCTCGAGGGGAGGGTCATGGTCGCATCGCCAGAATGCACCCCCGCCTCCTCGATATGCTCCATTATGCCGCCGATGTAGACCTCCTCGCCGTCGCACACCGCATCGACATCTATCTCGATCGCGTGGGATAGGTACTTGTCGACGAGGATCGGGCGCTTCTTCGAGACCTTCACCGCGCTCTTCATGTAGGATTCCAATTCCGACATCGTGTAGACGATCTCCATCGCTCTGCCGCCGAGCACGAAACTCGGTCTTATCAGCACGGGGAAGCCGATCTTCTGCGCGGTACCCTCGACCTCTGCGAAAGAATAACCAGTGCCTGATTCAGGTTGGGCTATCTTCAGGTCGTCCATGAGCTTCGAGAATTTCTCTCTGTCCTCGGCCAGATCGATCGCATCTGGGGACGTCCCGAGGACCTTGCATTTCAATCCTTTGAGCTCCTTCTCGAGCGGTCCGGCAAGATTGACCGCTGTCTGGCCACCGAACTGGAGAATCACGCCGTCCGCGTCCTCCTTCTCGATCACGTTAAGGACATCCTCCGTGGTGAGCGGCTCGAAGTAGAGCCTTGAGGAGATGTCGAAGTCGGTCGAGACGGTCTCGGGGTTGTTGTTCACGATGATGGCGTCTACCTGCTCCTCGCGAAGCGCCAGCGCCCCGTGGACGCAGCAGTAGTCGAACTCGATCCCCTGCCCGATCCTGATGGGCCCTCCTCCGACTATCACGACCTTCCTGTTCTTCGATGGTCGTGATTCGCATTCGGACTCGTAGGTCGAATAGAAGTACGGGGTCTCGGCCTCGAACTCAGCGGCGCAGGTGTCGACCATTTTGTACACAGGTGCAATCTTCAGGCTCTTCCTCTGCTTCCTTATCTGGGTCTCCGGTTCCTTTGTGATCAGCGAGAGATACTCATCGGAGTATCCGATCTTCTTGGCGCGAGCCAGCAGCTCAGGTGAGAGGTATCCCTCTTTCAATTCCTTCTCAATCGCTATGATGTTGCGGATCTTCTGGACGAAGAAGGGATCCCATTTCGTCCGCTCGCAGATCCATTCGTTCGGTCTTCCCATGCGGATCGATTCGGCTATCGCATACAGTCTCCTGTCTGTCGGGGCGCGCAGTTCTTCCTCGAGCGCCTGCTCATTCCATTCCTCTGATTCGAGGCCCACCTGGTCGATCTCGAGCGAGCGTATCGCCTTCAGGAGCGACTCCTCGAAGCACCTACCGATCGACATGACCTCCCCTGTGCTCTTCATCTGCGTGCCTAACTTCCGATCGACGGTCTTGAACTTGTCGAAAGGCCAGCGGGGTATCTTCGTGACGATGTAGTCGATGGAAGGCTCGAAGGCGGCGCAGGTCTTCCCCGTGATCGCGTTGGTTATCTCGTCAAGAGTCTTGCCGACGGCTATCTTCGCGGCGACCCTAGCGATCGGATACCCGGTCGCTTTCGAAGCGAGCGCCGAGCTCCTCGACACTCTCGGGTTGACCTCTATTACCCTGTACTCTGCGGTCTCGTGCTTGAGCGCGAACTGGATGTTGCATCCGCCCTCTATGCCGAGAGCCCTGATGATCTTCAGCGATGCGGACCTGAGCATCTGATGGTCGTTGTCGCTCAGGGTCTGTGCTGGAGCGACGACGATGCTCTCCCCCGTGTGGATGCCCATCGGGTCCAGATTTTCCATGTTGCATACGGTGATGCAGTTGTTGTTCTTGTCCCGCATCACCTCGTACTCGAACTCCTTCCAGCCCAGCACGCTCTCCTCAATCAGGACCTGTTTGATCCTTGAGTAGGCGATGCCGCGTCCGGCGATCGGGCCGAGATCTTCCTTCGTATAGGCGATCCCTCCGCCTGTCCCTCCAAGGGTGTATGCCGGCCTGATCAGAACGGGATATCCACCGATCTTCTCGACGGCCTCGTATGCCGCCTCGATCGAGTTGACGCTGATACTCCTCGGAATAGGTTCCCCCAGATCGATCATCGTCTGCCTGAAAAGGTCCCTGTCCTCCGAGAGGGCTATCGCCTTTGGCTGAGTGCCCAGAAGCTCCACGCCGAGCTTTTCCAGCAACCCCTTGTCCGCGAGCTCGGCGCATATGTTCAGAGCCGTCTGCCCGCCCATGCCGGACATTATCCCGTCGACCTTCTCCTTCTCGATTATCCGCACTATCGATGGTATCGTGAGCGGTTCGATGTAGACCGCGTCGGCGCTGTCGGGGTCCGTCTGGATCGTCGCGGGATTGGAGTTGACCAGGACCGTCTTGTACCCCTCTTCCCTCAGGGACCTGCAGGCCTGCGACCCGGAGAAGTCGAACTCCGCGGCCTGGCCGATCACGATGGGGCCGCTCCCGATGACCATTATCTTCTTGATGTCATCTCTCAGCGGCATTTCGACCCCTCCACGATCTTCGCGAGGTCATCAAAGAGGAACGAGGTGTCTCTCGGTCCAGGATTCGCCTCAGGATGGAACTGCACAGAGAAGACCGGCAGCTCGGTGTGGCGCATTCCTTCGACCGTCTTGTCGTTCTGGTTGATGAGGGTGACCTCGAGCCCAGTGCCATGAAGGCTCTCCGCATCGACCGCGTATCCGTGGTTCTGGGATGTGATGAAGACGCGCCCGTCCTTCCCGACCGGCTGGTTGGCTCCTCTGTGGCCGAACTTCAGCTTGAAGGTCTTCGCCCCGAGCGCGAGCCCGAGCAGCTGGTGTCCGAGGCAAATGCCCATGACGGGCATCTCTGTGTGCAGCTCCTTTATCGTCCTGACCGTTGAGGCGATCATCTCGGGGTGCGCCGGATCGCCTGGGCCGTTCGTGATGAACAGCGCATCGGGCTTGAGCTTGCGGATCTCATCGACAGGATAGTTGAACGGGACCTTCGTGACCGTGAACCGCTTGATCAGCTCCTTCTGGATGTTCAGCTTCATCCCAGTGTCCACAAGGACGACGTGCTTATTCGATCCTCCTGGATACTTCTCGACGCCCTTGCAAGTAACCTCTGCGACAAGGTTGTCCGCCGAGGGGTATTCCATGCTTTGGAGCTCTTTGACAATCTTCTCGTGATCCGCAGAATGAGTTACGGCCGCCCTCATGGTGCCGTGCCGCCTGATCTTCGTGATGAGGGCGCGCGTGTCGATCCCGTATATGCCAGGGACATCGTTTCGTTTCAGGTACTCATGGATCGTCTCATCGCATAGCCGATGGCTCGGGAGTTCGCACATCTCGCGGACGACGAATGCTCTGACATGGACCGCTGACGACTGAAAATCCTCTTTGTTGGTCCCGTAGTTCCCGATCATCGGGTAGGACATCGTCAGGATCTGCCCGCGGTAGCTCGGATCCGTCAGGGATTCCTGATATCCAGTCATCCCCGTGTTGAAGACGATCTCCCCGAAAACAGACTTCCTGGCACCGAAAGAGCGCCCCTTGAAAACCGATCCGTCCTCAAGGATTAAGAAGCATTCCATATCTGATGACCTGGCAGGAATAAAGGGAGGGGCTTAAGAACATTCTGTTTGTCTGTCGGCAGCGAGAATGGAAGCTGTTCCAAAGAGGACAGAAGTTTATTTCTGTCCTCCAAATCCGACTTTCTGTCTCATGAAGCTGCAGGACATAAATCATCCAGCTTTTTATTTCTGTTCTTCCAAGTCTATTTCTGATCGGCAGGAAATAAAGGTTTTTCCCGATTCTTAAAAACCCCTTTAGAACCTCTTTCTTTGATTTCATTTCATAATGTCACAAGAGAAGCGACATAGTAGTTTTGATCTGTGAGGAAAAACCTCGAACCGCTTGGGATTTCATCATGCAGGAAGAAGAATTGGTCACCGACCCACAATTTGGAATTTTGCGGATAATTATTTTGAAACATTACCCCTTCCTTATAGGTTCCATTAATTTCAGATAATGAGGAGTCGAGTATGAGATTTCCTGAGGGATCTTTCACTATGATTCTGGTTTCATTGAGAGAAAGGTCAATCGTGTGGCTAAAAACAGTCAGGCATATGGAAGAGGAATTGGGGGTGGATTTAGCATAATCGATAGCGCTGTGATGCAACCAATGGTGGAATTCCCTGTCGTTCGGAAAGGCGTCAATCCAATCTGCATAGCCGTCCAGATCTGAATCATGATAGTCACGAATCGGCGATATCAGTGGATTCAGAAGTATCCCGAAAAGCAGAACCCCGGCGACAATGGTTGAAATAACGCCGTTCGACAGACCATACCTCCGGTTACTGCTCGTTTTCTGATTGCCTCGAAAGGAATAGAGAATCAAGAATACAGCAGCAAGTATGAGTCCTGAGCCAAGGTAGGCAAGGACTAGCGATGTGGAGTATGAACCATTGAGAGGCGGATAAATCATGCTAAATATCCAGATTGCAAGGGCGAAAAGGCATGCACCAATCGAAATCAATAGAAATGCGATTTTACGCATATTCGAAGGAACCAATAGGGCTTTCCATTGGGTCTTCAATTCATCCATTCCTCCTCCAGTCATCCCCTCGTCAGGAGATAAGGCTATTTATCCTCAGAATATTTGACGTGGTGAGCCGATGGCCTGATCAAATGATACCACAGCACTGCGGCGACGTCGGGATCGCGGAAGTCTCGTTCCCCCTCACGGAGAAGAACCTCCGGAAGCATTTCCTTGGTAGACGTTCGTACACAAAGACGAAGTTCTGCGCGGTCAAGAGCGGAAAGGATTGGGCCGTCATCCAGATATCCAAGAAGCGGACGAAGAACCTCTTCCAACCCATCGACGGCATCAAGATTCTCTCGCTGCCAGAGAGAACCTTCTTCGTGCACGAGCCTGACCTCGATGTGCTCCACATAGGGAACCTCCTCAAGGTCCAATCGAAGCATCCTGGCAAAATGGTCGTCTTCCAGGGGAGGTTCGAGCACATCTCCTTCGTCGACGTCAAGGTTCCCGCGAGAATCAGGTTGATCGACGTTGTCCCGCCAAACCCCTCAAAGTTGGAATCAATCGTTAAGGAGCTGGTCGGCGAGAGTCTGTCTTTGTTGAAGATCGACGTCGAGCTGATCAACATATTGGATCTGGTGAAAAAGTCGAAGGCGGATGTCGTCCTTCTGCCCTGCAGGTCCTCCTATGATGGGGCTGCTGACAAGATTGGCAAGAGGAAGCACTATTTCTTGGACCAGGCGCCCGAACTTTCCGAGAAGCAGATCAAATCGTCGGTCCTCGTCGGTTGCTCTTTATCCGCAAGGATTTTCGAAGAGATATATGGCTCGAAACCGGACCTCGCGAATATCTGTGTGCGAGAATCCATGAAAGCTACGGACGGGATCCCGACGATTTCCAGATGCTGCAAGATAAAGAAAGACATCGACGTCGACGGCGATCTGATCCTCGTTCCCTGGGGAGCCAATGTTTGCGAGGTCGCCGAAGCATTGAGAATCGCGCTCGGTTCCTCTTGATTATTCGATCTCTTCTCCGAACCTCATTACCGGGCAGGGACCGAGGCACTCCCCACAATGCGTGCAGAGATCTGGATCCAGCACTATCCTGTCTATTACGCTGAGCGCGCCGTTCTTGCACCTTCCTGTACATACCCCGCAGCCTACGCAGAGCATCGCCTGGATCACGATCTGCTCCAGCCTCTTCCTGAGGTCTGACATCGCCGCTTCATCCTTGTCCTTGATCGTGACCGCGCCCTCGCCGAAGACGATTACCTCACCTGTCTTCGCGATGTTCTCTTCCTTGTGATATTCCACCGGGCCAATGATGTTCAGAAGGTTCTGGACTCTCTCGAGATCGAGCTTGCGGGAGAATACTCCCTCAGCGCTGAGCCCTCCATCGGTGCACGGTCGGTACCCGGAAGCGACCCTCAGCCTCAGAGGGACGTTATCCTCGGCCATTTCCGGTTCATCGAACTCGATTGACAGCTCCTTCATCTTGTTCCGCATGGCGGGCGGGGTGTGCTTCCATCTCCATGCGGCTAGCGCTTCCCATTCTTCTGGCCAACCCCTCTTCTCTCGATATCCCCTCAGATAGCTCTCCCAACGTGCGTATCCAGGGAACATCTGCTTGATTATCTCGAGCTCGGCGATGTCTGAAGAAGGGCACATGAAACAACCGATCCTGTCAAGCCCCTTCTCGTACCAAGGATTGTATCTCAGGTTACGCGAGAAGATGAAGAGCCAGACAAGGATTGCAGGCCACCGCTGGATCGGAGAGGCGCCAATCTGCCCGGGGACCCATGGGTTCTTCCAGACAGAGCCCTTGCGCATCCTCTGCTCCGATTCGAAGCTTCTCTGACCTATCAGCGAGACTACTCCTTCAGGGAAGTTCTTCGAGATGAGCCTCGTCGTCGGGCCGAGCTTGCAGGTCTTGCAGCACCATCTGAAGTCCTTTCCTGGCGGGCCGAAAATCTCCAGCCCATTCCAGAACGCGTCTCCAGCATCCTCTATTATGAGTTCCAAGCCGGTCTCCTCAGCCACCCGGCGCACTTCCTCGACCGTCTCATCCAATTCCAAACCTGTGTTTGCGAAAAGTATCGCGGGGCGCAGACCCGCCTCGATTGCGAGATGCAGCGTCACAAGGCTGTCCTTCCCTCCGCTGAAGGAGACCGCGATCGGTCTATCGTATCTCTTCTTCAGGTCGGTGATGAAGTTCTTCGAAGTCTGGACTTTTCTTTCGATGTAGGTCTTGTTCGCTGAAACGACTGCTTTCCAATCGTTCGAGAGATGTCCAGCATGTCCATCATCCTCGGCTAACCACCTGACCTTGACAGCGGCTCCTCGGCCCTTGGCATTCAGTTCAGACCCGGTCTTCTTGGCGACCCCCGTCGCGAGAATCCCACCCTCCGGGTTCAGGACGACGACCTCGTCTCCGATATCGATGCCCTCATCGGCTGAGACAACGCCTGGTCCCATAAGATTCGACCCACCGATGATCGAAGGGATCGCGCCTGCGTCGGCGATCACTTTCCCCTTCATGCGGGAAAGCATCCTTGTCGCGGCAGGAGGCCGAATAATTATCTTGTCTCCTTCGAGCGGTTCGAAAACGATCGCCCCGAGCACCTCCCCATCAGAGACAATCTCATCCATCCTGTCCAGCGCGGGGCACCTGTTAAGAATGGCGATCCTGTCACGGGGAAGGAGCAGTTCCCCGGAACCGCTGCCGAATTGGCGATCCGCAAGATCCCTTATCTTTTTCAGATCATACTCGAAAGCAGGTCTGCAATCACCGGGCGGCGTGAGAGGGACAACGGTTGTGTCGCCTTTGCATACCGGGCAGGTCCTTTCCTCTAGGATCGGGAGATTGCAGGCATTGCACCAGCGCAGCGCATTGCTTCCAAGTCGGACTATTGCCACGGGCTCATCCTAGTCAGGGACCGTATAAATTGATTTCCAATTTCGCAGCAATACTATCCTTTCTGAGAAAAGTGAAATCGACCGCTGAGCGATGCCAGCGGCCGCATGGATGTTTTACTGCAGCCTGCTGTGCATCTTCACGACGGCTTCGACCGCTTCCTTGGCCTTGTCGACCCTCTCCTGGGCCTGCAGCCTGGTCATGCCAGGGCCGCTGATCCCGAGGCCGACCGGCTTGTTGAACTCGACAGCCAGGTCAGTGAGCTTCCTGCTCGTCTGCCCCATTACGACCTCGTCGTGCTTCGTCTCGCCCTCGATCACCGCGCCGATGGCGACGACGCCGTCGATGTTCTTGTCCGTCAGGAGCTTCTTGACCGCGAGCGGCATGTCGTAGACCCCGGGCACGTTTATCTCCTTCGTGATCTCCGCACCCAAGAACTTCGCATGCTCGCGGGCCCTCTCGAGCATCATCATCGTGATGTCGAAGTTGTATTCGCTGGCCACAATGCCTATCTTCATTCCCTTTGCCATAAGTTTCTCCTCCTCACCTTATCGGGCCGGCATCCTTGAAGCCCTGTCGCTGACCTGTGCCGGCCTTCCTGGTCAACTCTTCGGGCTTGAACAATAAGCTGTATGCGTTCGCCGCGTGCTCGCGGGTCCTCTGCTCTGCGAGGAAGCCGAGCTCCTTCGCGTCCTTCGCCTCGTCCTCGTGCACGAAGACCTCGATGATGTGCTTCTCCGCCATCAGCTGGACATGTATCAATGCGGTGGATGCCTCGTGGGCGCAGACCTTGTCGATCTCCTGTCCGCCCGGCATTCCCAGCGCCATGACGAGATCGCACTGCCTCTCGCTGAAGAGCTTCTTGCACGCCACTGGAAGGTCCTTGACGCCAGGGACTGTGTACCTCTCGACCTTGAAACCGGTGCCCAGCTTCTTCAGCTCATCGATCGCTATCGCTCCCATGTCGACTCTGGCGAAGGTTGTGTCCGCAATCCCTATCCTCTTCATTTCTTCTTCGCCCCTTCGGCCTTTTTGAGCTTCTGCTGCGCGATGTTCCAGTCGACTATTCTCCTGATGATCTTCCGAGTTCCGTCAAGGTCGTGGTCGAGATGCGGGAGCCTCACTATCTGCACCGTCAAGCCGCGCTTCTTCAGCTCGCGTTCGAGCTCCTTCTCGTCGAACTTCTGATCGTAACCGAGCGCGATGATGTCGGGCCGGACCTCTGATATTATCCGGTACATGTCGTCCTCGTAGCCGAGAACAGCCCTGTCCACAGGTTTGAGCGACTGGACAAGCTCGACCCTCATTCCTTCGGACGTTATCGGCTCGTGCTTCATCTTACGCGCTGTCTTATCTCTCGCGACGATGACGACGAGCTCGTCTCCGAGGTCCTTTGCCTTCTCGAGGAAGTGGACGTGCCCGAGATGAATGATATCGAACACTCCTGTCGCGACAACCCGGACCATTCTTCCACCCCTACCTTGCCTTCCAGCTCTTGATGATCTCCCTGCCTTCGAGATAAAGCAGGCCGTTATCTGCAGCGTACTTCTGCGCCGTGTTCTTCGAGAGAGCCCTGCCGTCGTCGCCCATCATCTCGCATATCGTCGCAGTCGGCGTTAGGCCCGCCAGCACCATCAGCGCTGTCGCGAGCTCCGTGTGCCCCTGCCTGTCGAGGACGAGCTTCTCAGAAGCGTTGAGAAGGTGCACGTGCCCCGGTGATCTGAAGTTCTTTGCGAATGTGTCTGCGGCGTGGCCGTTGTTGCACGATCTCGACAGCTGGACGATCTTGGCGAATTCCGAAATCGTGAGCGCTCTATCTTTGTCGGTTATGCCGGTGAATGTCTTTC
>Ga0315287_10000440_pt1 | contig 36250 bp, 32 predicted proteins | sample YL17G11_0_MG_FD_205037 | JGI IMG/M metagenome (GOLD analysis project Ga0315287, IMG submission 205037) | Sediment microbial communities from Yellowstone Lake, YNP, Wyoming, USA - YL17G11_0 | ecosystem: Environmental > Aquatic > Freshwater > Lake > Sediment | place: USA: Wyoming | collected...
GCAGGTCGCGCAGTCGGTGATTCGCAGCTTCGCGACCCTGAAAGCACCGAAGGTCGTCGGTGTACAGTTGCTTGGCTGCGGCAGCGTCGCATTCGAGCAGACCAACGAGGGCTTGGAGATATCGCTGCCCAACGGCTGGGAGGGCCAGGAGCCGTATTGCTTCGCCGTGCGAATGGGGTGAAGTTGCCAAGCGTTCGGAGGGCTTCCCGACAGAACCAAAGAGCTACTCTTTGATAAAGTTCATTGATAAAGGAGCATACTGTAATGCGAGTTGTTGGATTTGCAATCGCCTTAGCGATATTCATTTTCCCTTGCGTGGCGGCTTACGCAATTACGCAAGATGAAGAAGTCAAGATCGGCCAGGAGATGAATAAGGCGTTTTTCACCGAAAAGTCCGCTGTGAAGAATTCAACTGAGCAGGCGCGAATCGAGATGATCGGTCAGAAGTTAGTCAAGGTCTCCGAGCGGCCGGAACTAAAGTATACTTTTACAATCTATGAAGACGATGTTCCTAACGCGTGCGCCTTTCCCGGCGGTTTTGTCAATATTAGCTCATCACTGCTTAAAGAATGTAAGACAGACGATGAATTAGCGGGAATTATTGCTCATGAGATCGCACATTGCTCTCTTTTGCATGGCATCAAGGAGCTTGATGCGTCTGGGAGATCTTCACTGCTCTCACTCTTCGTCGATCTTGTTACTCACACCCATTGGGCAGGAATGATTTCCGGACTCAAGATCCTCAGAATGTCGAGACAGTTAGAAGCAGAAGCCGATCAGCATGGGTTAGTTTACATCAAGAATGCTAACTATAATCCATTCGGCACGGTTGGAATCTATGGCTGGATGCTTGATAGCTCCAACTCGAAAAACAACCAGTGTGCCGAATTTCTGGAGACACATCCTGATATGTCGAAACGATACCAATCTCTATATGCCAACGTTGTCTTGCCTTATCTAAATACCGAGACTTCAAGGTTGGGATTGCCGATTAAGAAAAACGATATCTGTCTGCAGATTTCCGGCAGTCAGTCAGATTTAATCACCAAAGACGGTCGGATGATCTTCGAAAAGAATGCCAAAGGAATCGCCGAGTTTGTTCCAGAAATGCCAAAACCGGACCCAGCGAAATACTACGATGGCAAGCGAGAATATTTAGCAAAGCTTTTTGCCGGTGAGCAGCCAGCCGGAAAGCTAAGTTTTACATTATTGCTTCAAGTCTACGATCCGATTACCAATCGATTTGTCAACAAGTCGAATTGGACGATGCAATCCGATGATCTTACCGGTAAATCGACAACCAAGCTTATCGAAGCGCTGGCTAAAGAGCTTGTAAATGCTATCAAGGAGGATATCAATTGTCCACCACTTCAAGTCATCACCCGCTCCTGGCATAAAACGAAATATGCCGACTACGAAGTAAGATTCGAAACCTACCCCGGGACATTCCCGATAGGTGAAGAATTCTATGTCATCAGAAACGGCAAGACCGTGGGTCTGGTGACATACGCCGCCCACAAGCTTCCGGTTGCTGCTACGATCACAGCTGGTGATATCTTAGTGGCTCACTATACCACCAAATTTTAGCACAATAAGGACTATTGATAGTCCTTATTTTTTAGGAAATTATCAACTTAGTATTTTGGGGTGCTCGAGAGGATTTGTTGTATCGGGAAACCCCTTTCCCGATACCGAAGTGGCTTTCGGGAAGAGGGCTTCCCGAAAGAACCAAAAGCCATCCCCGCCGGCTGGCAGGGCCAGGAGCCGTATTGCTTCGCCGTGCGGACGGCGTGACACCGGGCTTTGGGGATTACCAACAACAAGGGCTTCGCTATCGAGTGATGGCGAAGCCCTTTGCAGTCTCACTCACAGACTACAGTTGATCCATAGTAGACCGGTACGCAATTCGGGGACGCTGCTGCCCCGGCGGCAGCGCCCACGACGGCCGCTCCGGCAAGCGCGGCGCCATATCCATCGCCGCCCCAGCCATAGCCCCAGCCGCCGCCCGACACGTTGTAGTTTCGGTTGATATTCACGTTGCCATCGTAGGGGCCACGTCCGATGGCGCCTGTGTCAATGCCAGGGGCGTAGATGTTGTTGTTGAAGGAGTGAGGAGAATACATGTTCCCGCGGGCGTCGCTCATGCCTCCAAAGTCGCCACCACCGAAGCCGCCGCCCATGCGAGCCCCACCTCCGAAGCCGCCACCCATTCCGCCTCCGCCTCTCGCCTGAGCGGGTCCGACGAACACCACAACGGATGTGGCGACAGCCATAACAAACAGACCGAGTACGATCCTTGACCTCAACAAATCAGAACGCATATCGACCCTCCATTTCTATTTCGTGGGAAGAGACATCGGCTTGGGCGCCCGCCGTCCCGGCGCCCTCTTGATGTCTATCTTCCGGTCGCCTTCCGCGGGCGTGAATGTGAACATGCTCTGGTCGAACGTCGGGGAGGTTTCCCACCCGGAGAACACTGCTGTATATCTGGGCGAGCCACTCCGCCGCCGATCCGTGATGACCAGCTTGACGGGCAGCGGCTGCTCGCCGCTTTGAATCCAAATCTGCCAATCGGCGTTCTTGGTCTGGAACGCAAGTTGGCGGGTGTTGACACCATTGACGAGGCTTTCACCCACATACATACCCGAGGTGACGCCGTGGGTCAAAGCTTGGTAGGGGTTGCTGAAGACAAGATCAGCCGCCGGCATCTCCAGGCCATGGTTGATGGTCTCCTGAAACAGTTGGTCCAGCGTTGGCGGCGCCGGGAAAGTGGCGTAGTACTTCAGCGACGGCGTGTGAATGGTGAATGTCTGGCCATCGTAGAAGAACTGCTTCTCACCCGCGGCGCTATGCAAGACGCCGTGGAGGCGGCCCGGGCGCTGCACGTGCAGGTCGAATACCTGGTCCGAGTCCAGTTCCAGACCCGACGGGGCTATCGCCTCGCGGGTGGTCTGGACACGGACCCCGAAGCTGTTCAAGGAGCCCAGGTAGTCGGCCATCCGGCGCAGCATTTCCTTGGCTCTGGGGTCGACCGACGGCGGTTGCGTGGGCTGCTGCTTGGCTGCCTGCATCGGCTGCATAGCTAACAGCGCCAGCAGGACAATGAATACTGACACCTTCTCTTTCATAGAGATTCCTCCTCGTTTGGGTCTGCTTTCATGCCCTTGTACTACCCACGTAGCGCGACGAGGCAATCTCATCAATCTTTGAGGACGGCCGGCCCGAGGTTTGCCGGCCGATGAAGATATGTCTCAGCCTGCCGTGGCCAAGGTAGGCGGTAGGTTCCTGGAGAGCCGCGAACACCAGCAGCATTACCGCAAGCCAGATCTGAATCGCCCAGAAGCGCGGCTATTGCATATCGCTGAACAAGTGCCGAGCTTGCAGGCGTGCTTCGGGGCGAAAAGCGTGCCCACGAAGCATAATGCGCACTTTATCCGGTCGCTGCTAGTATACCCGGCCTTGTCGGCGCCCTATCCTGGAGCACGCACCAGCTTTCGCGCCGTGGGCTGCTGGTTATGGGGCAGAGAATGGGGGTATATCCGCATTCAGGAATTTAATGGGTTGAACTCGGTTCGACACGTGCAGCCGCTCAATGATATGCGATAGGGAGGTAATGTTGATGAGGGTGAGTCTGGTTCTGCTTCGTCTGGTGTTGAGTGTGGTGTTTGGCTCACTGACCGTGGGGCTCGCGGCGGTCGCGGCCTTGTCGGCCTCCGCCCCGAACCCTCCGAAGAGGCCCAACGTAGTCGTGATTATGACCGATGACATCGGTTGGGGCGACCTCGGCTGTTACGGCGGCGGAGTAACCCGCGGCGCGCCCACTCCGAATCTTGACCGCCTGGCAGCCGAGGGCGCGCGCTTCACGTGCTGGTATGGCCAAGCTAGTTGCACCGCGGGCCGGGCCTCGTGCATCACCGGTCGCATTCCGATCCGCGTGGGGCTGTCTGAGGTGATTGCTCCGGGTGATCCCAACTACCTGCGTCCCGAAGTGCCGACAATCGCCGAATTCTACAAGAAGAACGGCTATACCACCTACATGTCCGGCAAATGGCACCTTGGGGACAAGCCGGTAGCCTATCCGACCAACCACGGCTTCGACGAGATGAAGCACTTCCTGGCATACTACGCGGGCGTTTACGCCTATACCGATCCCAAGCTGCATCCCGATTTCCCGTTCGACGACCCGAAGTTCATGGCCGCATACTATCAACAGGTCAACGACGGGGAGTACGACCAGGTGGCCGGGCAGCCCGCCAAGCGCGTAGTCGAGCACTTCAGCTACAGCGATCTCGCGACCATCGACGATCAGCAAGCCGCGAGCGCAACCGAGTATATCAAGTCGCATGCGAAGAGCGACAAGCCGTTCTTTATGTACGTCGCTTTCATGAAATGCCACAATCCCAACAATCCATCTCCGAAATGGAAGGGCAAATCGCACGAGAGCACCTACCTGGACGCCCTGATGGAGTTGGACGACAACTCCGGCAAGGTCGTGCAGGCCATCCGCGATGCCGGAATCGACCAGAATACCATCGTCGTGTGGACTACGGACAACGGCCCCTGGGTGGACGCGTTTCCCGATGCGGGCTATACGCCATTCCGCGCCGCGAAGGGGACGGTACTCGAGGGCGCATGGCGCGTGCCGGCTATCATGTGGGCTCCCGGGCGCATCAAGCCCGGCAGCATCCTGAACGGCATGATATCTCACATGGACATCTGGCCGACCACGGCGGCTATGGTCGGCCTGACCCCGCCGCCCCATGGCGAATGGAAAGACAATGCCGGCAAACCGATCTATTTCGACGGCATCGACAACAGCGCCTACGTGATGGGCAGCGCGAAGGAATCCGCTCGCACCACATGGATTTACATTAACGGTGTGGAGTTCGGGGGCATCCGAAGCGGCAAGTGGAAGGTCGTCTGGACGGCCAAGGACACCTGGCTGGGACCCGACCTGCACATGGCTTACCCCAACGTCTTCAACCTCATTCAGGATCCCGGCGAGCACTATGATATGCTCTTCAACGGCGCCGCGCCGGCGACCGCCGGTGTGCTCAAGGGCTCGCCAGGCAACTACTCCGGACAAGACAACGGTTGGGTTGGGGTTTACTCCAATCCGGTGATCCTGGGTTTCATGGAGTCGGTGAAGAAGTATCCCAACATTCCCACGATCCCAATCGGGGCGGCAATCGGTTCGGACCTGCCGCAGTTCTTGCGTCCCAATATCATGACCGGCGAATTCGAGCGCAGGTAGCCGAGCGGAAAGGAAAGCAGCCATGAACACCCGAACAATGAGCGTCAGTCACGTAGTGCGGATGATCATCATGCTCCTGATCGGTGGGCTGCTCGATGCCGTTGCACTCCCCGCGCGGCAGGTGCCGCGCCCTGCCGATTGTGGTTTTTCGTTTGCCGCGTACGGTGACTCACGATCGATGCCGTACCTCCCGGCTAAGTCGGACCAGAAAGAGGAGGCTACCAAGCTGATTGTCGATATGCTCGAGCTGGTGCTTCCGGAGAAAATCGCGGAAGAGGTCGTCAGGAAAGATGTTAAGCTCATCTACGACCCGGCCACCGGTGAGCTGGTGCAGATCGTCATGCCGTTCATGACCCATAGCGAAGTGATGACGTTGACGGTGGACAAGGGCTGGGTTACCGAGGCATCCGTCGAGGACGTAAAACTGCTCCCCGGAGTGCGCCGGACGATATTCCGGCTCTACGGCGGCGATTGGGTTGCCCGCGAGGTCGGGAAAACGGTTCAGAGCGGCCGGGCCGAGTTTGTGGTCAACAGCGGGGACATCGTCTGGTGGGGAAACCAGGGTCGAACGGTTTTCGACAGCCCTTACTGGAAGCGGGTTGCCCAGATCCTGTTGAGCCAGTTGCCGGCCCCTGACGCCTCGCTGCGCGCGGCTGGTCTCGACGGGCGTTGGTTCCCCACCGTGGGCAATCATGAGGTGTGGGGGGATCCCAAGATCGAAGGCGTGCTGAGCGCCGTTCCGTATCTGAAGAAGCTCGGCGTTTCGGCTCACCAACTCGTTTACAAGTTCGATTACAATGGAGTTCGCTTCATCTATCTGTGGACCGGCAAGTACGACTATCGCTCGCCCTCAGCGTGGGATGCCACCCGGCCCTCGTACGAAGAGCAGATGAAGCAACTGCGGCAGTGGCTGGATGAGGCCAAGTCTGCGGGCACTCGCAAGGTCTTTGTAACATTCCACAACCCGGCCTTCTGCCGCTCCGGCATGGGTGCCATCCCTGAAGCTCAGAATCCGCACAAGGTTCTTGCGTCATACGCGAAGGATCTGGACATCGTCGTCTTCAACGGGCACGTACACACGACCGAGCTTTACGAGGTGGACGGCGTAAAGTACCTGCTGCTCGGCGGCGGGGGCGCTGAACAAGATCCAATCCTTCCCGGCAGGACCCACATCAAGGTGCCCGAGGGCTACCCGCCGGACCTCTATTGGAAGGGACAGAGCCCCAAAGAGGAATACAACTACGTGCTCGTGGACGTGCAACCCGGACAGAAGACGAAGTTTACGCTCAATCGCTTCCGTCCCTGGTCGGCTGAGCCGTTCGCGACCGTCGATCTGTTTGGCTCTCCCAAGTGAAGGTAACCGGCTGGTGAGAGTACTCGGCGGCTGATCATCAGAAAAGTCGCGGAGGTGGAAACTGGCCGGGATCGGACAAAAAAAAGACAATGCCCGGCGCGGAGAAAAAGATGGCCGATATTCGTGAACTGATGGGGAGCGTCGGAACGGCGATTGACGCCGCGGGGGTTATCGTGATCGTCGTTGGCGCAGTCGTCGCCACTCGCCACTTCTTCTTCCGACGGCCTGGGGAGGCAGGTGCGTTATACCAGCTCTACCGGCAGGATTTGGGACGGGCTATCCTGCTGGGGCTTGAGTTCCTGATCGCGGGTGATATCATTCGCACGGTTATCGTTGCGCCCACGCTGGAAAACGTCGCAGTGCTCGGAATGATCGTGCTGATTCGTACTTTCCTGAGCACGGCCCTGCAGCTCGAAATAGAAGGCCACTGGCCCTGGCAAGCCGCCGCGCGGAGCACGCTTCCTCAGATGCCACAGGAGCCGGAATCCCATGACTGAAACAACACAAGTCTTCGTGCCGAGAGGCAGATTTCACATGATGGTGAAACCCATCGGGCCTGTCTGCAACCTCAACTGCACCTACTGCTTCTACCTTAGCAAGGAAAACCTGCTGCAGTGCGAAGGCCAGTGGCGGATGTCCGATGAGGTTTTGGAAAGCTTCATCCGGCAGTTCATCGAAGGGCAGGACTACCCCACGCTATCCGTCACCTGGCAGGGCGGCGAGCCGACACTTCTGGGACTGGGTTTCTTTAGGAAAGTTGTCGCACTGGAGAGGAAGTATTGTCCACAAACCAAGCATATCGAGAACGTCCTGCAAACAAACGGAACGCTGCTCGACGATGAGTGGTGCCGGTTTCTGCACGACAACGAGTTTCTGATCGGCCTGAGCATCGATGGCCCTCCGTCCCTCCACGACAAATACCGGCTGGACAAGCACGGTGAACCCACATCCGGCAGGGTTCTGCACGCGGCGGAGCTGTTTCACAAGCACGGGGTCGAGTTCAACACCCTTACCGTCGTCAACAGGACCAACGCGAAACACCCGCTGGAGGTCTACAGATTCCTGCGAGACGAGGTGGGGGCTCGGTGGATTCAGTTTATTCCCTGCGTGGAGCCAAAGGAGTTCGCCCGCGTTGCTCCTGGGCGATGGAATTGGGACGCCATGCCCAGGCTCGGCGAAGCAGCCGCGCGTCCGAGCTCGGTCGACTCGATAGTGACCCAGTGGTCCGTGGACCCCGACGATTACGGCGGCTTTCTGTGCGCCGTATTCGATGAATGGCTGCTTCATGATGTGGGCGATGTGTTCGTGGCGAATCAGTTCGAGCCGGCCGCGAGGCAGTGGCTGGGGTTGCCACCGCTCGTGTGCGCGTTCTCAACTTACTGTGGCACAGCCCTGGCGCTGGAGCACGACGGCAGCGTGTACCCGTGCGACCACTACGTTTACCCCGAATGCAGGCTCGGCAACATCGAGGACGAGCCCCTGTCACGGATGGTATTCTCGTGGCGACAGATGGGCTTCGGCAAATCCAAGTCCACCTCGCTGCCCGAATACTGCCGCCGCTGCGAAGTCCTGTTTGCATGCAACGGGGAGTGCCCCAAGAACAGGTTTATTCGCACGCCCGATGGAGAGCCCGGGCTGAACTACCTGTGCAGCGGGTTCAGAACGTATTTCAACCACATAGACCCCTGGATGCGGCTGATCGCCGGCGGAATTCGCTCCGGCAGCAGATCAACCTGCGTCGACTACCTCGGGCCGGTAGCCCCGCTCCCTGAGGGTCGCAAGTACGCTCTGAATGTGGTCGGTCCCGTGGGTTTCCAGTTGTTGTATCGGGAAACCCATTTCCCGACACCGAGATGGCTTTCGGGAAGACGGCTTCCCGAAAGAACCAGCTTTCAGACCAGCACTCGCATTATGGCACACTAGCAACGCTTGCCAATTGCCGAGCGCTTCTTGTCCATCGCCGCGGACTCTTTGAGCAAGCCCGCAGCCGTTTTCTGAAGCGGGTCAGCGGGGTCGGAGGCTACTCGAATGGTATATGCTCTGAAGACACGCTTGGCAGGCGCGTTGTGTTTTTCATCACATTCGCCGAAGCTTCCGTCAGGGTATTTGGACAGCGCTATCAAGGCTATGGAGCGTCCCACCCGGGACATTGAGGATATATGGAGAATCCCTCTGGGATGATCTTTCGCCGCATCCACGCCCAGGTAGGATATGGCAGTTGCGCCAGCGCCGTCGGCGCAGCCTGTGAGCAGGTCGTGCAGAAGTCTGAAGTCGTAATTTTTCTCATAGACCTTGTAGAGTAGACGTACGGTGTCCTCCGCCCATTCGAACGGAAACGGCTTCCCGGGGCCTTGATCAAACCCCCGCACGCCCCAGAAGAAAGCATTCAACAGGTAGTCGCGAGAGCGGATGTAGTCCGCTCCATACCACGCCGATACCAGGCAGGCTGTCGCGCGCTCAGGCGACCCCCATGTTGTCTGCCGGGTGAGACGTGCAAGGACCTTCGACCGCTGGGACTCGGGAACACTCTTCAGGCCCGCTTTGATCAGTCCCAGTTCCCGCCTGATCGCGGCTTTCTGGTTGTCGTTGGGATATGGGTACAGCGTATTGCCGTACGCCCTCTCGAAGCTGCGCAAATCGGCGGCATTCGACGGGGGCATGAAAGAAACCAAAGCCAGGAGAAAAACAGCGCAGAGCAGGGAGTTGAAACGAAGTGCCATACCGGATTCCTCCATCAAGTAAACAATGAGGCTCTGTTGGCAGAGCCGCCATTAGGGTACAACGCGTCACTTTGCGCGAAGGTTTACGCGCGGGAGGTGTCCCGCGACACCCGCTACCCCTTCGTCCCCGTAGTCGCAATTCCCTGGATAAACGTCTTCTGGGCGAAGAAGAACAGCACGATGATGGGAATCGTGAATATGCACGCGCCGGCCATCAACTGCGCCCACATCGAGCCGTAGTTCGATAGGAACTGCTGCAGGCCGTAAGCCAGCGTGTATTTCGACGGGTCATTGATGTAGATCAGAGGCCCGAAGAAATCGTTCCACGTGCCCAGAAATTGAAACAGCGCGCAGGTCGCGAGCGCGGGCTTCGCAAGCGGCAGCATCACCTGCACGAATATCCTCCACTCGCTCGCGCCATCGATGCGCGCGGCCTCGCTCAGCTCCTCCGGGATCGTCCCGAAGAACTGCCTCAATAGAAATATATAGAACGCGCTGCCGCAAAAGGATGGCACGATCATCGGCAGAAATGTTCCATACCAACCCAGCCACCTAAACAGGGCGAACGTCGGGACCATCGTCACCGCCGCGGGCAGGGCCATGGTGGCAAGCATCACGTAGAAAAGCGCATCCCGCCCCGCGAAGCGCATCCTGGCAAAACCATAAGCGACGATTGCGCTCGATGCCACCGCGCCGATTACCGTCAGCGCGCACAGAAACAGCGTGTTTCTCAGATATACCGCGAACGGCACGGTTTTGAGCGCGGCGGGGTAGTTGTCCCACTTCACCGGGCTGGGCACGAGGTTCTTGACGCTGAATGCCACCGCTGCTTCGCCTTCCTTGACGTAGATCTGTGAATCGGACTTTAGGGAAGTCGACACCATCCATACAAGGGGCATTATGAACGGCAGGCAGAGCATGATGAGCACGGCGTGTGTGCCCAGCTTTTGGTATCCGCCAAGCCCGGTCGGGGATCGCTTAGTCATTATAACCAAGCTCCTTCCTGCGGGCACGTTCGTTCACGATGTCCTTTTCGAGGGTTTCCAAAGCTTGCCTGGGCGTGAGACTGCCACGGGTCGCAAAATCATCCGCCCGATTGATCTGGTCTATCAGGAACGCTTGATAAGGCACCGGCGGGCACGTCAGCAGGTCCTTGCTGGAAACCAGGTCCAGAAACGTCTTGAACTGCGGGTTCTTGCGGATATATTCTTTGTATGCGGGAGCGTTGGCGACAGCGGTGTTCAAAGGCAGCCATCCACCCCAGGTATAGAACTCCGCGGCCCGCCTGGGGTTCTCTATCCCACTCCAGAACTTGATGAACTCCCATGCGCCTTCCACGTGTTTGGCGCCTCTCGGGATAATCAGGAAGTTGCCGTCCGCGTAACCCGCATTTTTCGTGCCGCCTGTCGGTGGGGGAACCGGCGCAGTGCCATACTCGACTTCGGACTTGAGGTTCCGCGGGTCCCCGTGGTTTCTTCGAAGCTCCGCGTTATCCCTGCGCACCCCCGCATTGTATTTTCTGAGTTCTTCTACCCGCCAGACACCGTCGATGGTCATGGAATAGAAACCGCCCATGAACGGCCAATCACCTTGTCCGCTGCTGGCGTTTCGCAGCCCCGATTCAAACCGGACCACCTTTGCATATCCGATCTTGTTGCGTTCATCAACAAGGAACTCAAGCGCCCTGAGGTTCTCGCGGGTGTACAGGGTCAACTCGCCCGTCTTGGGGTCGTAAAACCGCCCACCGAAGATAGGAGCGAACTCCATCAACCATGACGGAAGGAAGCCTATGCGCACCAAGTTGCCGTTCTTGTCGAATTTGTTGAGCTTCTTGCCCCATTCCATCAGCCCTTCAAGCGTGCCCGGGAACTTGTTCGGGTCCAGGCCGGCCGCCCTGACATGCTTGGGCAGGTAGAACACCGCCCACACATTGGTCCCGGTGGTAACACCATACAGCCTGCCCTTGTAGATGCCGATCTTCTTAGCGGCGGGGTAAGCTGTGTCTTGGAACTCCTTCCACTGCTTGGGGGTCATCATCTGATCCAGGGGCTGAAGCAGCTTGCTGTCGGCCCAGTAAGGGATGACTGGGTTCCATTGCGCCATCACGTCAGGCGGGTCTCCGCCCGCCACCGCGAGCAAGAACTTGGAATCCGCCGCCCCACTCGGTACCGACAGCGGAATCACCTCATACTTGTCCTGGCTCTTGTTGAACTCATCGCAGATGTCGCTGACTTTCCTGGCCCATTCAGCCGTCCACATATGCCAGAATCTGACCTGGATGCGCTTCGGATAGTGCCTCTGCTGGGGTCTGGGCAGCGCGAAAATCGCCACGATTCCCGCGATCACCAGCACTCCCGCGACAATCGACGCGATCTTCTTGAGTGTCGCTAAGCGATCAGTTTCCATAGTGCACCCATTTCCGCTGGGATTTCATGATGATCCCGGTGAAGATCATGATTACGACAAACAATATCCACGCCATCGCGCTCGCGTAGCCCATGTCCAGATACCGCCAAGCGCGATTGAAGAGATAGAGTGAGTAGAACATGGTGCTATCTTCCGGCCCGCCGGCGGTCATCACATAAGCCTGGGTGAAGTATTGAAACGCGCCGATAGTGCCCATCACGAGGTTGAAGAATATGACGGGGGTGAGCATCGGCAGGGTCACGTGGCGAACCCGCTGCCAGGCGCTGGCGCCGTCTATCATGGCGGCTTCGTAGAGCTGCGCGGGGATATCCTTGAGGCCGGCGAGATAGATAATCATGCTCCCGCCCACGCCCCAGAGGGACATGAATATCAACGACCACAGCGCCCAGGCCTTGTCCTGCAGCCAGTTCGGGCCCATCACGCCGAATCTCAATAGAATGCTGTTCACCAGGCCGCCGTTGGGGTTCAGAATCCAGATGAACACGACCGATGTGGCGACCACGGGCACTATCGACGGCACATAGAACATGGTCCGATAAACGCTGATGCCCTTGATGTCCATGTTCAGGAGCAGCGCCAGGGCAACGCCGGTGACTATGCCCACGGGGATCGCCACCATCGCGTATTTGAACGTAACCGCCAGGGATTTCCAGAAAATGGGATCGCCCGCGAAAAGTTGCTTATAGTTGGCCGCCCCGACCCAAACCGGCGTGGATATAACGTCGTATCTCGTGAATGAGAGGAATACGGATGCCAGAAACGGCCCCACCGTGAACGCCAGAAATCCAATCAGCCACGGGCTTATGAAGGCGTAACCCAACCAGTTTCGTCTGATCGCGCCCCTCAGCCCTCCGCCCTTTCGCTTACTTGCCGCCATGTAACAGGCCACACTCCCAACCGTCAAGCTTGCTGCAGTTATAGTCTAGCATGATTGTGGACTTGAGGCTACCACAAACTCCCCCGCCACATCGTTTAGCAGCAGCAGCCCTTGGTGGGTCACGCGGAAATGGTCGTCGATCTCCTCCAACAGCCCGCGCTGCTTGAGCCGGGCGATTTCGGTCTTGAACTCCAGCGCCAGGTCGGTGCAGTAGGCGGCATCTATCGCGGAGACGTCGATGCCGTCGAGCATCCGCAGGCCCTGGATGATCGTTTCGGCCAGGAGGGCGCGGCCTGTGAGGTGTTCGGAGGATTCGATCGCGTCGGATTCGGAGCAGACGGCGGTGATATACGCTTGGGGGTCGGGGACGCGGCGGGCGCGCGTGCCATCGACGTAACTGGTCGCTCCCGCGCCGAATCCGTAATACGGCTCATTTCGCCAGTAGACCTGATTGTGACGCGACCGATAGCCAAGCCGGGCGAAGTTCGAGACCTCATAATGCTCGAACCCCGCCTGGGTGAGCTTCGATATCGCCGTTTCATACATATCGATTTGCAGGTCCTCATCGGGCAGGTCGAGCTTGCCGTGGGCGCACATTTCGGCAAATCGCGTGCCCTCTTCTATCGTCAGCTCATAGAGCGACACGTGCTCGGAGCCAAGCGAGATCGCGGTGTCGAGGGTACTGCGCCAGTGATCGAGAGTCTGGCCGGGCAGGGCGAATATCAGGTCGATCCCGATGTTGTCGAACCCCGCCCGCCGCGCGGCGCGGTATGCCTCTATCGCCTGCTCGCGGCTGTGGGCTCGGCCGATCTTCGCCAGGAACTCGTCATCGACCGACTGCACGCCGATGCTGATCCGGTTGAAGCCGCCATGTTTGAGCCCGGTAAGTTTGGTCTCATCCACGGTCCCAGGATTGGCCTCGATAGTGATCTCGGCATCGTCAGCGAGTGTGAAAGACGCGCGCGCGGACGAAAGGATGTCCAGCAGATAGTCCGCGGGAAGCAGGGTCGGAGTTCCCCCGCCGAAATAGACCGTTTCCAGCGGCTTCGCGGGGCTGGGCCGGGGGACATTTTCGATCTCGGTGATGAGCGCCTGCGTGTATTGGGCGAAGATCGATTCCATCCCCGGATACGAGTTGAACTCGCAATAGTGACACTTGGAGATGCAAAAAGGGATATGAATGTAGGCCGCCGTCGGCGGCCTGCGGTAAGCCGGTTCGCAATTGGTCATGTTGTCAGGTCACAGGCCGCGCCCAATCTTTGATGGCGGCCTTTGGCAGCCTCACGATGTATGAATAAGCCCCCAGCGCGGCTTTGGCGCCGTCGCCCGCCGCGATGATGATCTGCTTTTCGGGGATCGCCGTCACGTCCCCGGCCGCGAAGATCCCGGCGATGGCCGTCCGCGCCGCGCAGTCAATGGGTATCTCGCCGTATTCGTTGAGAGTCAGGAGGTCCTTTACGATAGCGGAGTTCGGGTCGAGTCCGACCTCTACGAACACGCCCTGGACCGGGATATCGTATACCTTACCTGTGTCCAGGATCTCCAGGGTCAGCCCCTTGACGAACTCGTCTCCGAATACGCGCCGAACCGCCGCGCGGGTGAGGACCTCGACATTCTCGGCATTGACGACCTGATCGCGGACTATCTCGTCGCCGCGGAGTGCAGGTTCCGCCTCTATCAGATAGACCTTCGGGCAGATCTTCATCAACTGCACGGCCGCGTCCAGACCGGAGTTCCCGCCGCCGATGACCGCGACGGTCATCCCTGCGTAAACGGGGGCATCACACGTGGCGCAGTAAGTGACCCCACGGCCGGTAAATTCCTTCTCGCCGGGGACATTGAGCATGCGGGGCGACTTGCCGGTCGCCACAATGACCGCGCGCGCATAGACGGTCTGGCCCGCTTCCGTCTCGACCGAAAAGCCGTCGTCGGCAAGATTGAGCTTCTTTGCGGGCGAGAACTCCAGCTCGATATCGAACTGCCGCAAGTGCTGCTCGAACTTCTCGACAAGCTCGGCCCCGGTGATGAATATATAGCCCAGGTAGTTCTCTATGCCCGAGCTCCAGTTCGCCTGCCCGCCCACGTCGCCGGTGAGTATGAGTGTATCGAGCTGCTTCCTGGCGGCGTAAACGCCCGCGGTCATGCCCGCCGGGCCCGCGCCCAGCACGATCAAGTCATAACGGTCTTTCCTGGCCATCGGGCGCTACTCCTGGGTCGCCGAGGAGATCAACTGGTCCAGCTTGGCCCTGTTGAAGCCGATGACGATGTTGCCATCGAACTCGATCACGGGCACGCCCATCTGGCCGGATTTCTTGACCATCTCGTTCCTGGCTTCGATATCGGTCGCGACGTTGAGGTCGGTGAAATCGACACCTTTCTCTTTCAAGTAGTCCTTGGCCTGCCGGCAGTAGGGGCAGGTCGGAGTGGAATAGACTTTCACGTTTGCCATGATATCCCCTCCCTCGAAAACAGAAGTTAGAGGTTAGAGGTTAGAACTCTGACCGCGAAACCTCAGCACGTTGTTTCGGGAAACCCTTTTCCCGAAACCGTTGGAAGTGCGGAAGCCAAAGGCTTCGTGCACGATTCCTTGGTAGGGTCCGTATATATATGTGCCTATACCCGCTGAGATAGGTATTTCTAACCAGCTTGCCCGACGCTCTTGCATTTTGCGCTCGGACCTGCTATATTGGTAGGGTTGTCACTTATTCATTTTCAACTGGCAAGGACAGGGGGTGAGACCTAGTTGCCAAACATCAAGTCGGTTATCAAGGACGTTAAGAAGTCTCGCGAGCTCAGGCTGCGCAATCTGGCTACCAAGTCGAAGATCAAGACCTTCGTGAAGAAGACCAAAGCCGCGCAGGACGCCAAGGCGGAGAACGCCGTCGCGCTTCTCAGCGAGACTGTCAGCATAGTCGACAAGGCCGCCAAGAAGGGCATTATCCACCCAAACGCCGCGGCTCGACGCAAGTCCAGACTCACGAAGCGCGCCAACGCTCAGGCATAGGCCGCGTAAAGTATAGCACGTTTTGGTCAGAGAGTGTACGGCCCCGTAAAGGGGCCTGTTGAAACCTCGCCGCATTCTTCCACGCCGCTTGATCCATGCAGCCTGCCGCCGCACGGCAGCGGATGCGGCCGCGTGGGAGCGCGTGGCTACTCCTTCAGCCTGGACTTCCTGTGCTCCGCCTTAATGGACTCCCAGGAGATTGTACCCTCTCGCTCGACCTCCGCCAGTCTTTGCCTAACCAGTGGCAAGTCAATCTGGTCTTCCAGCGCATCCAGCACTTGTTCGAGAAGCTCCAGGTCCTCCATCGGAACCAGCGCTGCCAGCTTCTTCCCGCGCCTGGTCACTATCATCCTCTCGCGCCCGTAAGCCACTCGGTTGATGATCTCGCCAAGCTGGTCCCTGACTTCTTCTGACGTGACGGTAGTCACTACTGCACCCCCCAGGTTACACGCGTGGTGTACGAATCACGTGAAACCTGTAGTTATTATACCATGAGATTCTGTCAATCAGACAAATACTCCTCCATCGTAAGAGTTCAGTCTTGCTGAGCACAATGTGAGCACGCTGAGCCGCGTCGAAGCATGCGGCTCCGAAGAGACTGTACCTTCGTAGACCGCACCCTTCGACGGGGCTCAGGATGCTAGATTGTGCGCTCTCGCACGTCCATACTCACCGATTCTGAATCTTACCAACAGGGGGCGGCACCGCGGGAACGGAATGCGTTGCGATGGTTAGAGGGCGATGGCGCACAGCACTATCGCTCCGGGGCGCGCCATCCTCTTGCCGGCTCGTTGCCCGCTCTTGGAAACGCCGGCTGTTGACAATCGAGCGCTATCATTGTAGACTCATGGTTAACCGGCCGTTATAGTCTGGACGCTGCCGCGGCCAATAGGTGTAACATCAGCCGGTCCACTCACCACGTCACATCGACAGGGAGACACAAATGGCTACTGATCAGGACAGTGCAACACGATCAGGCGGGTCCACGAACGGACCTGCGAACACGTATACGTTTGGCATGACCTACAGTTCATCGTACATCTACAAGTTTGCGGCCCGGCTCTATCGAACCGCGCAGCTGATCGTATTCTTCTGCACCTTAATAGGGTTGGCCGTTGGAGGTGCATCCGGATACATGGGAGCCAGGGGAAGATGGGCCGACGAGCAGCTCTTTGCTGTCATTGGAGCATTGATTGGCGGAGCGATAGGCCTGGCAATTGGAGTGGAGAGGGCTTTTTGGCTCAAACTTCAGGCGCAGGTTGCCTTGTGCCAAGTTCGCATAGAAGAGAACACGCGGAACAGCCGAGCCTAAGCAGTACCCACCAATTATAGCGAATTCGCACAAACAACCTCATTTCTCTGGACAGGGAGAGGTTAGGGATGAGGGTCGAAAAGCCATAATCTTGCGCGGTTTCTTGCTGAGACAGATGGACGCTACTCAGCATATAAGATACGCACTACGTGGCAGCGTTTGCCGCGAGGAAGCTGGGGCTGTTCGGAGCGGGGGGCAGAATAGCCCCTCCGCTCTCAAGCTCTCAGCTTACTTGTCCCTCACCGTATGATACATCCTCGCCTGCATCCCATGCGTCTTGACGATCCCTATGGCCTCGCTCTGGTCGAAGGTCTGGGAGTCGAATGAAGCAAGGTCCTCGTCGTAGAGCGCGTATTTGCTCGCGCGGCCTATCACCTGGCAGCTTCCCTTGAACAGGCGCAGGGCGACCGTGCCGGTGACGCGAGGCTGGATGGCGTTGATGAACGCTTCCAGGTCGTCCTTGAACGGGTCGAACCATAGACCTTCGTAGGCGAGCTGGCCCCACTTCTGATCGACCAGCACCTTGAAAGCGCGCTCTTCGGCGGTGCACACGAGCGCCTCGAGCGCCTGGTGGGCAGGGATCAGGATTTTCGCCGCCGGGCACTCGTAGTTCTCGCGAACCTTGAGGCCCATGACCCGGTCTTCCATGATGTCCACACGGCCGACGCCGTTCTCACCGGCTATCTCATGCGCTTTGAGGATGAGGTCGAGCGGGCTCATCTTAGCGCCGTCGATGGCCACCGGCACGCCGTTCGCGAACTCGATGACAACCTCGGTCGGGGTGGGCTTTGCGTTCTCCCAACTTTTGGTCCACTGGAATATCTCCTCGGGCGGGGCGTAGTTCGGCTCCTCCAGGTGACCGCCCTCTATCGACCGCCCCCAGAGGTTCTCGTCGATACTCCATATCTTGTGCTTGCTCTGGCCGATGGGGATGCCTTTCTTTTCGGCATATTCGATCTCCCACGTGCGGGTCATCGTGTGCTCGCGCATGGGGGCGATGATCGGGGTGTCCGGCATGAACGTTCGGAACACGAATTCGAACCTGAACTGGTCGTTGCCCTTGCCGGTGCAGCCGTGGCATAGGGCGTCCACGCCGAGTTTCTTCGCGACTTCGACGGCCTTCATCGCGATCAGAGGCCGCGCGATCGACGTGCTGATCGGGTAGCCTTGATAATCGCCGTTGGCCTTGATCGCGGGAAAGATATAGTCCGTGACAAACTCCGCCCGGGCATCTATCGAATAGTGCTCGGTCCCCAGAAGCCTGGCCTTATCTTCGGCCTGCTTGAGTTCGTCGGCGGGCAACCCGACATCGACCGTAACGGTGACCACGTGATCGAACCCGTAGTCTTCCCGCATCATGGGGATGCAGACTGATGTATCCAGCCCGCCTGAGTAGACGAGCAACACTGTTTTGGGCATTGTGTATTTCCTCCGTATACTTTGTGCGCGTTCTGAACCGCGGAAACACAGAATGCAACGGAGACGCGGAAGGGAAAAAGCAGATCCCTCGACTTCGCTCGGGATGACAGTCCCTTCCGCGCCTTCGACAGATTCTGCGTCTCTGCGGTTCCAAGACGCCGCGAACTTACCTATCCCGCCAAAAGAACCATAACGGCCTTCTGCGCATGCAATCGATTCTCCGCCTCATCAAACACCACGCTCCGAGGGCTGTCGACGACTTCGTCGGTCACTTCCGAGCCTCGATGCGCAGGCAGGCAATGCATGAATATCGCATCGGGCTTGGCATTTGACATCAGTTGAGAGTTGACCTGGAAAGGAGCAAAGATTCCCTCTCGTTCGGCGGCTTCGGATTCCTGGCCCATGCTAGCCCAAACATCGGTGTAAACGACATCCGCGTCCTTGGCCGCTTCGACGGGATCGTTGGAAATCTCGATTGTCGCGCCGGTTTTCAGCGCGCACTCTTTCGCCTCGGCGACGACCTTCGGGTCGGGCTCGTAGCCTTCGGGGCAGCCGATGGCGAAGTCGGCGCCGACCTTCGCGGCCAGCAGCATCAGGGAATGGGCGACGTTGTTGCCGTCACCGATGAATGCCAGCCTCAGCCCCTCGAACTCGCCCTTGTGCTCGAGGATCGTGTAGAAATCGGCCAGCGCCTGGCAGGGATGTTCGAGATCGCAGAGGCCGTTGATCACCGGCACGCCGGCGTTTTCAGCGAGCCCCACCACCGAGCCGTGGGCGAACACCCGCGCCATGATGATATCGGCCATTCGACCCACGGTCCGGGCGATGTCGGCCACACTCTCGCGTTTGCCGAGGCTGATATCGCTCGGGCCGAGATAGATGCCGTGCCCCCCAAGCTGGGAAATGCCGGTCTCGAACGATACCCGGGTGCGCAGGGACGGTTTCTCGAAGATCATGGCCAGAGTCTTGCCCTCGAGAATCTTGCGCTGGTCGGCGGGCGATACGACGTGCTCCTTGAGCTGCTTCGTCACGGTGAATATGGCGTTGATCTCGACGCGCGACAGGTCCGCGATTCTGAGAAGACTCTTGCCTTTCAGGCTGCTGCTACGTCCATTGATCCAGTCCATTATCGGCCCGGATGAGACCGGGCTTGTTTCCCCGCTCTGCAGATTGCTCACCAGGTTCCTTACTCTTTCTATATCGATTCCCAGCCTCAGCCAAATCTCGGCTGCCCGGCCATCCTCTTCAAGCATCAGGCCGAGAAGAAGGTGCTCTGTGCCTAGATAGTTGTTCTTGAGCCGCCGGGCTTCATCGTAAGCCCGGTCGATGACAGCCTTGGCACTCTTGCTGAGGCTCATATCTTGGCCGAGACGCGAATCGCCTTTCGGCAAGCTGGCCAATTCGACACGCAGCATGGTTGGCGATATTCCCATCCGATCGAGCACGCGCATGGCCACGCTGTCATCCTCACGCGCGAGACCAAGAAGCAGGTGCTCGGAGTCGACCACGCTGTGTCCGAGTCTTCCGGCCTCCTCCTGGGCAAAGAATACCACTCTTCGAGCTCTTTCGGTAAATCGCTGCCACATGGTGTTTCCTCCGGGAAACCAGTTGTAAGTTTCAAGTTGTAAGTTGAAAGTCGAAAGCTGCCTGGTGATGGGGGATAGGATTACGATTGCGGCCTATGTTTTGGTGTATCGGGACTTCAGTCCCGATACATGCGCTTAGTTTCGGGACTGAAGTCCCGAAACACCTTCGTTTGCAGCCTTCCCTTCCCCATTCATAATTCGCGAAGCGTACTTGTCGCCCTGTCGACCAGCTCTTTGGTCACAATCAGCGGCGGAACGAAGCGCAGGATGTGGTCGCCGATCGCGTTCACGATCAGGCCTTTTTCGAGGGCCTTCGCGGCCATGTCCTTTGCCTTGGGCTCGACAAACTCCGCCGCTATCATCAGCCCCATGCCGCGCACTTCCTTGATGCCCGGCAAGGTCGCAAGCTGGGTCCGGAAGTAATCCCCGACCTCGGCCGCGTTTTGCACCCATCCGCCACTGGCAATTTCGGTCACGGTCGCGATACCAGCCGCGCAAGCAAGCGGGGCGCCGCCGAATGTCGACGCGTGGTCCCCCGGCTCGAACACGTCGGCATACTTGCCCCTGGCCAGACACGCGCCAATCGGGAAGCCGCCGCCGAGGGTCTTCGCGAGGGTCATCACATCCGGTACCACCCCGTAATGCTGGAATCCGAACATCCTGCCGGTTCGCCCGAGGCCCGTCTGGACCTCATCGAATATCAGCGCCGCGCCGAACCTGTCGCACAAGTCCCTCGCGGTCCGCAGGAATTCGTGAGTGGCCGGGTGGACCCCACTCTCGCCCTGGACAGGCTCCATCATCACCGCGCAGGTCTCGTCGGTGACGGCGGCCTTGAGCGCCTCCACATCATTATAGGGCACATAGCTGAACCCCGGAACCAGCGGGGTGAACGATTTCTGATACTTCGGCTGGCCCGTGGCGGTAATCGCGGCCATCGTCCTGCCGTGGAACGACTGCTCGGCGGTCACTATCCCCACCTTGTCGGGCTTGCCGGATGCCTTAGCTGCCTTGCGCGCGAGCTTGATCGCGGCTTCATTGGCCTCGGCCCCCGAGTTGCAGAAGAAAGCCTTGCCCATCCCCGAAAGTTCGACAAGGAGCTTCGCAAACCGAGGCTGCGGGACGGTATGATACAGGTTGCTGGTGTGAATCAGCGTCCCGGCCTGTTTACAAATAGCCTCGACTACCTTCGGGTGGCAGTGCCCCAGGCCATTGACGGCTATCCCGGCGACCAAATCCAGATACTCCTTGCCGTCCGCGTCATACACAAAGCACCCCTCGCCCCGGACGAAGACGACCGGCAGGCGTCCGTAGGTGTGCATTACGTATTGTTTATCGAGCGCCGTGATGTCGGCGGCGGTTATGGGTTCGTTGGTTGGCATGTCTATTCTCCCGTTCGTTCTTGAATCGCGAATGACGCGGAATGGCGCGAATGACGCGAAAGCCCCTAAGGCACAATCATCGTCCCAATCCCCGTGTCCGTGAAAATCTCCATCAGAAGCGAATGCGGCATCGTGCCGTCGATGATGTGAGCGCGCTCGACGCCGCCAGCAAGCGCCGTCATGCAAGCTTCGACCTTCGGGATCATCCCCTTATCGATTTGTTTGGTCTTGATCATCTTCTTCGCGTCCGATATCTTCAGCTCCGAGATAAACGTGGACTTGTCGGGGAAATCGGCGTAGATGCCCGGCACGTCCGTCATCATAATGAGCTTGGTCGCGTTGACTTCGGCGGCGATCTCACCGGCGATGTGATCGGCATTCACGTTGAAGCTCTCACCGTGCGGGCCGATGGCGACAGACGATACCACGGGAATGTAGCTGTGCTCCAACAGATCGGTGAGAATCAGCGGGTTGATCTTGGAAACCTTGCCCACAAACCCCAAATCGACCTCTCCATCGGCCTTTTCGGCGACGATCAGGTTCGCGTCCTTGCCCGAAAGCCCGACGGCCTTCCCGCCCAGGTTGTTGATAATCGAGACAATGCCCTTGTTGGTCTTGCCCGCGAGGACCATCTCGACGATCTCCATGGTTTCGGCGTCGGTCACCCGCTTGCCATCGACAAATTCCGGCTCCTTGCCGAGTTTTCGCATGATGGCGCTGATCTCCGGCCCGCCGCCGTGGACGAGTATGGGCTTCATGCCGACGTAATGCATCAGCACGACATCGCGCGCCACGCTCAATTTGAGCTCATCGTCGATCATCGCGCTGCCGCCGTATTTAATCACGATGGTCTTGCCATAATACTTCTGGATATACGGCAGAGCCTGGACGAGTATATTGGCCTCTTCACTTGTATAGTTCATCGGGGTCACCTTCAAATACAAGAAGCCGCGGAAGGCACCGCGGCTTGGAGATTCATGCTCGGGACAATACTAGAACGGACACACCATCCCCGACCGCGGCCGGCACGTACGCGCACAACGCCTCAAGCGACGCTCCGGGGCTGCCAGGCCGGTGTTCTGATTGTTGGGTAGTCCATTCATCTTCATACTTCTCATTATGGCTAGTTTCCGTAATTTTACCAGGAACCGCGCCGGCTTGTCAAATAGAAACAGTTCAATCTGGATGAGTACCACGTCATGCTGACCCTGAACTTGATTCAGGGGATTCAGCATCCAGGCTACGAAGGGATGGACCCTGAAAGTCCTGAACTGGATTCAGGATCAGGGTGACGGGTAGATGAGTGCCCCAAGAGCGCACAATTTAGCATCCTGAGCTCCGTCGAAGGGTGCGGTCTACGAAGGTACCATCTTTTCGCAACCGCATGCTTCGACGTAGCTCAGCATGCTCACATTGCACTCACCAAGAGTGAACTCTTTTTCGGGACTGACGACTTCCACAATTCCCACATTCTCTGGTAGTATAGACAGGACTACTCTTATCTAAGGATGATTCACGCGGATATTGGATACAGGCACAATAGTTGGCACAGCCGGAGCGGGGGTGGCAGCCGCGATACTGGGCTACTCGGTCTTCCACGAGCAGTTCAACCTCCAGGTCAGAGAGCTTGAGCTGGCTTTCCCGAACCTGCCCGAGGCGTTTGACGGCTACTCGATCCTCCACATCTCCGACATGCACCTCACCAAACTCGGTCTGCTCGAAAAGCGGCTGATGGAGCTGATCTCATCCCGCGAGGTGGACACGTGCCTGGTTACGGGAGACGTTACCGCCGAACCACGCGCATCGGACAACTTCCGCCGGGTCTGCTCGGTCATTCGCCACCGCGACCCGATCTATATGGTTCTCGGCAACTCGGAACGCAAGCCGTGGCTCGACTCCGAGATGCTCGTCAGCGCGCTCTCGTTCGATGGCATGCACATGCTCGTCAACTCTTCGGCCGCCATCGAACGCCGTGGGCAGCGGATCGTGCTCGCAGGTGTGGATGATGCCTACTCCCGCCTTGCCGACCCCGACGCGGCGTTTTCGGGCGTGGACCCGGACGATTTCATCATCCTTCTCACCCACTGCCCGTCGACGACTCCCGACGGCATCGACCGGGGAGCCGATCTCATCCTGGCCGGCCACACTCACGGCGGGCAGTTTCGTATTCCGGGTGTCAAGCGGTTCTGGACCCACATGCGGGCGAACAAGGCTCTCAACGATGGTCTGTATCTCCCCGAGGACCTCGAACGCATCCTGCGCAGGCGCGTCGGCCACAGCGTGCTCTTCGTCACCCGGGGAGTCGGGACCAGCCGCCTGCACATCCGCTTCCTATGCCCGCCGGAGATCGCATATATTACACTGAAGCGCGGGTGATTCCCGGCTGTCCACAACTCGGGAACCTATCCGCGATGAAACCGCGATGTAATTACGTTACATCCACGACTCACTTGCGAAACTATTCCTGGTATGCTATCGTCATACAGTCGTATGTATACCAGGCACTCGCGGCCACCAGCCGCCGGTGCTCGAACCAGCAAAGGAGGTCGATTGAGATGAGAACCAAGACAGCTATCCTGATTGTGGTATGCGCACTGGTGGCCGTATGGATCGGTACCACGGTACTCGCGCAGCGTGGCCCCGGTGGCCCCGGTGGCCCCGGAGGTTTCGGCGGCCCGGGCGGCCCCGGGGGACCGGGCATGCAGCCGCCGATGGGCCCCGGGCCGATCATGAAGACCGGGGCGCAGGGGGTGTTCATTCTCCTTGGCGGCACGCTCACCAAGTATGACGCCGCCCTCAAGGAGCAGGGCAGCCTCAAGCTGCTCGAACCGCCGGCCGGTAACCCGCCTGCCGATGGCGAGTGGCGACCGCCGATGCCGCCTATGGGCATCCTACTGATAGCGCCCGCCGGTGGGCAAGCGAGCGAGAAAGCGATCGCGATCTTTGGCGATCAGTTCTTCTCTATTGACACGGCGTCGTTGAAAGTCGCCGCGAAGGCCAAGCTGCCGGCGATGGAACTGCCAAGACCGCCCGATGGTGCAAACCCAGATCCAAGAGGTCCCGCGCCGATGGGCCCGCCTCCTGGTCCCGGCGCTCTTGAGCTTCAGGGCCGGATTCTGTATATCTTGAGGGGTCCTCAGATCGTGGGCGTAAATGTCGATGATGGCTCGCTGGCCGGCAAGGCCTCGCTGCCTAAGCCGCCGCCGCCGCCGGACAACTAATGAGTTTCTGTCAATAAGCTGACTGCCGGATACTGGTGTATCGGGACTTGAGTCCCGATACACCCATACACCGGGAAAATAATTGCCATTAGATAGCGGCGCGCTTGCGTAACTGCGCGGGACATGCTATCGTCTGAACATGAAGAACCGGACACTCGCTGCCAAAGGCTGCCCGTGCCCGAACCGAAAAAGGAGGATCTGTGAATTGAAGGGAACAAGAACTAAGCTCATCGTTTCAATTGTCGTGGTTGCAATGGTTGCCGTATGGATATGCGCAGCCGTGTGCGCACAGGGTGGCGGTGGCGGCAACCGTGGTGGCGGCAACCGTGGTGGATTTGGCGGCCAGGGCGGTGGCGCCCCCGCGGTTAAGGTCGGCACGCAAGGCATCTTTGTCCTGACCGGCGGCACGCTCACCAAGTATGACACCAAGCTCAAGGAGCAGGGCAATATCAAGTTCGTCGAGCCTGCTGCCCCCGTGAGCACGGACAGCGCCGACACCGGCGCCCCGCCGAGACGACAGATGCCCAGGAGCGGCGTCGTCCTTATCGCTCCGAACGCCGATCCCGCCAAGGAAAAGGTCCTGGTGGTCTACGGCACTGATTTCTTTTCGATCGATGCAGCTACTTTCAAGGTGGCCGCGAAGTGCAAGATTCCCGATCCCGAGCCTCCGGCCGGAGCTGCCGATACCAGTGGAGCCCCTGGTGGCGGAATGGGCGGTAGAACGATGGGTGGCTTCTTTGGCGCCCCAACTCTCGAGCTGAGCGGAAACACATTGTATGTGATCCGCGGTGCCCAGATGGTCGCCATCAACATCGACGACGCCAGCATTGTCGGCAAGGCCACCCTGCCTCAGCAGGCTCCGCCGGCCGCGAATCCTGGGCCGTAACATCGTTATCAGTCGGAATCCTTGGATGAGGCGTAAGATCATTTGCGCCTCATCCTTTTCGTTGTGCGGGTAGAGAAAAATGGTCAACCATGTGCTTATCGCCGATGACGACAAAGATCTAGTAGAGGGGCTCAGTTGGTATCTGGACGCGGAAGGGTTCCAGGTCACCACGGTCTCCGACGGCGCGTCCGCGCTCGAAGCGTTCCGTGCCCATCGCCCGAACGTCGTGATACTCGACATAATGATGCCCGGCATGGATGGCATCGAGGTATGCGAGGCGATCCGCCGGGAATCCGATGCCTACGTTATGATGCTGTCGGCAAGGGACGGAGAGATCGACAAAGTCCGCGCGCTCAATACCGGAGCGGATGACTACGTAACCAAGCCGTTCCACGTGACCGAGGTGGTCGCGCGGATTAAGGCCTTTCTGCGCCGCCAGGAGGGGAAAGCCTCCCAACCGGATAGCTACACGTGGGAGAACCTGCACGTCGTTCCCAGGGAGAGGCGCGTCACGGTCGGCGGCACGCCGGTCGAACTGACCAGCACTGAGTTCGACGTTCTCGCGGCGCTCATAGCCCGTCCAAGGTCGGTATTTAGCCGAGAAGAACTGGTCAAGGTCATCTGGGGCGATGATTTCTTTGGTGAACTCCGGTTGGTCGATAACCACATTTACCACCTTCGCGAAAAGCTGGCGAACGCGGGTCTCCAACACTGCCCGATAACTACCGTCAGGGGGGTCGGATATGCGTTTCGTCCCGAACCTTAGCGTAGGCGCCAGGCTGGCGATGACGATATTCCTGGCTATAGCTCTTAGCTGGATATTGAGCGCGGGAACGGCGTCATACATAGCGTACCAGCGAATGCTCGCGCTTCGCCAGGAGATGCTGCGGCGGCCGGACCTCTACCCCGTGCCTATCCCCGAACCGCGGTTTGGGATAATGGATTTTCTGATTGGGCCTCGGCCCCAGCTTGGGCCGCCGCCATTGGGCCCCAGGCCGCCCCTGCGCAATCCGCGGCCGGGACCTCCTCCCGACTGGAGGCCGGACTTGTTCCCCCCTCCCGGCCCAGCCCCAAGGCCGCCATTTGACCAACCGCCGGGACCGGACTTCCGTCCCCGGCCAATGCCGCAAGGCCCGCCGCCGGCAGACCCGGGAGCGACATCCATTCTTGTCACTCGCACGGCAATCGCGGTGCTGCTGGCTATCCTGGCAGGCGCGTGGTTGAGCGCCGGGTTCACGAGGAAGCTCAGGCATCTCTCAAAGGGCGCCGGCGCGTTTAACGAGGGCCGATTCGATTACAGAATTGCCGACCTTGGAGACGACGAATTCGCTCAGGTCGGCGCGACCATGAACAGCATGGCCCGGCGAGTCGCCGAACAGGTCGGCCGATTGGAGGAAGACGCCAAGCGCCGCAGGCAGTTCCTTGCCGATGTGGCCCACGAACTCCGCAGCCCTGTCGCCACGCTGCGCACCATGGCCGGAGCACTGCAGGACGGGGTCGCGAACGATCCACAGCGCAGGGACCGCGCGATCGATTCACTGGTAAGAACTTCCGACCGCCTGCTGCGTCTTGTCACCGACCTACTGGAACTGGCAAGGCTGGACCTCCACGAATTGCCGGTCCATCCTCAGCCGGCTGATCTCCGCGAACTCGCCGCCACATCCATCGAGTTGCATGCCGCTTCGGCGGCGCAGGCCGGGATAACGCTGGGGAATATCGAGGATGGAGAGCCCGTACTGGCCTATGCCGACCCGTCGCGCGTCAGCCAGGTGCTGGATAACCTGCTGGATAACGCGATCAGCCATGCCGGCAGCGGGGCCCAAGTGCGCATCACGATAGAGGACTCGGATGCCCTCCGGATCATTGTGTCCGACAACGGCTGCGGCATCGCGGTTGCCCATCTGCCGTACATCTTCGATTCGTTCTACCGGGCCGACAAGGCCAGGACTCTGGACAGGGGTCACAGTGGACTCGGACTGCGCATCAGCCGCGCCCTGATCGAGGCGCAGGGCGGCACTCTTACCCTCACCAGTCGGGAAGGCGTCGGAGTGACCGTCACGATCACTTTGCCGAGGTTTGCGTCGAGGGCGTGACGCGGCTTGCCGCCCCATATAGTCAGCCGCGGTTCTTGGGGCCGGGATTGCAAATCTCGGCCCTGGACTTTGGGCATTGCCCCCATATATAGTCATCCCGAGCGAAGTCGAGGGATCTGCTTTTCGCCTGCAACCTGATGCTGAAATCGGAAAAGCAGATTCCTCACATTCGTTCGGAATGACAGGTCATTAGGCATTCGCTCCGCTCGGAATAACACAGTGCGCCTCATCCCTCCAGGTATCCCTACCTGGAGGGTGGCTGCAGCCAAAATTGGGTACTACTCAGATCAAACTACTTCCCCACTTCCAGCGATATCGTCAGCGGCGAAGTCGCTTCCATCTTGAGCCAGAGCACCAAATCCGCGCCATCAAGCTCATGGTTGATGCCGATTCGGCAGTCCTTACCACGCGGGACAGCGACACCGTTGATCTTGACTTTGGGGATAGTGTCCCCCCAGCCCTTGATTACGAACGCGGGGTTCAGAATGGGTGTGTCGGCGCTGCCGGCAAGCGTCAGAGTGAGGCTGGTCGGCTTGCCGGGCTTTTCGCATGTGAGCATGAAAGCATGCTGGCAGGCATTGAAGCCCTCGCTTGCGCAGTTGCCGCTTTTCACCGTCAGCGCGGCTGGCGAGTGGTATGTTCTGGATAGGGTCCCCAGCTCTGTCGCTTTCTTGTCAGTCAGGCCATACATGTATGTCCATGTATGAAGGATTCCCTCATTGGCAATCGGCGGCTCGCAGAACCACGTCAGCGACGTATGGGCCGGTCGGTCGGTGCGGGTACCCTTGCGGCCATCATTGGGCAGCATCGAGACCGGCCAGTGGTTCCAATATGGCAGGTTGCGGTCGATGAAGCCCGACGGTGGGAACGCGGCCACGGTCGCGCCGGGCCTGCGGATCATGTAGGGCTTATAGGTGGACTTGAAGTTGACCATCTGGATGGTCGGCGTGTCCACGCCCTTGCCGACCCCCCACGGGAAGTCCGGCTGCCAGGTGAATGTCTGGCTGTCCCCGGCGTCATTCGCCATGGTCAGAACACCCTCGGGGTCCACAGTGTCATACTGCCGTTTTCCCGGCTGGTTGAAGAAGATGGTCTCCTGGTTCGACGGATCGCCGCCATACCCGCCGACGCGCTTCTGTTCGACGTAGCCCGTGGTCCAGAGGTTCTGCTCGCGCATCATCACGCCGTCCGGGTAGATGTAGAAGTTCTCCTCCACCCAGTCTCCCCAGCCGGTCTTGGGATCGACCACGACCTGGTTGTAGAAGATGTCGCAGGGGGCGTAGCGCCACTTGAGCACCACGCGGGCGTCGTTGTTTTCGACGATATCTATGTGCGAATACCGGTCCTGCTTATCGGACATGTGCTCCACGCAGCCGTTCTCGTTGCCGCGCTCCACGCTCTGGTCCGCCATAAGCAGGCCCTTGTCGGAAACCATGACCTGGCCGTAGTTCCAGCCGCGCCAGAAGACGTAGTTGACGGGCATTTCGTCGAATTTGACCACCACGTCCACCGGGCCGCTCATACGGAATTGGGAATCCCACGAATCGCCGTATTTCAACTCCGTGTTGATCGCGCCGAACTCGGCCTTGCCCAGCGCGCCGGTCGGCATTTGCCAGTACTTGAGGGGTTTGGCGACTATCGGCTTCACCGAGGCATAAGCCTTGCTGACTTCATCGGGAGTAAGAGCCGTATCGTATATCTTTACCTCATCGAGCAGGCCATTGAGGAGCATATACGACCCGACGGTGCTCGGCCCGCGCTCGGTCTGGATCGGGCAGAGCTTCTCATGGCTCAGGCCGATCAGCAGGTCCGTGCCCGCCGGATCGGTGACCGTGCCCGTGACGGGCCTGCTCGCGACTAGCTTGCCGTTCATATACACCGCGATGCCGCTGTTCGGGTTGTATGTGCCGACGACGTGCGTCCACGTGAGCAGCGGGATTTGGGTCGATTCTATGATGGGGTTCACCCACACGGACAGCGTCAACTCATCGAACGTGCCAAGCGCGGGGACTTCCACGTGCTGGTCGGTACCGTCCAATTCCAGCGCGTTTCCGAACTTGCCCTGGCCGAAGTCGCCTCCGACCAGCCTGCCGTTCTTGCCACCGATCGAGTCGGAAGCGTTGCCATCGAACTTCCACCACGCGGTCGGGTCGCTTGGACCGTCGCCCGCGGCCAGGGCGGCAATATCGGCATCCGAAAGCGCGCGATTATGGATTCGGAAATCGTCCATTTTGCCCTTGTAGTTCCGGTTCTCGGCGTTCCATCCGCCAATCTGCGATGCGCTGAACTGCGCCGGGACGGGCCTGCTGACTGTGATTTTGCTGTCCAGCTTGCCGTTGACGTAGAATTTGAAGGACTTGCCCGAGCTGCTGTAAACGGCGGCCAGATGTGTCCAGGTGTTGCTGGGGATCTCGCCGACGGATTCCAGGTCGCCGACGCCGTTGATCGTGAACTGCCATTTTTTGTCATTGCGGAGCATTGTGTGGACCGCGCCCGCATCCCAGCCGTTTGTATGCAGGATGGAGTTATAGTATCGCAGCCCATTGCTGCATTCGACCCACTTGCCGTCCACGGCGACATTCATCCCGATCGATCCCTGATAGTCGATCCCGAAGAAGTAACCGGCTTTCTTGTCCGCCTGGCGGTCGACAATCGCCGTCCAGTTCCACGGGTAGTCCTGCAGCGCGACCCAGGCTTCGATGGAGAACGGGCCGGTGAGCTTGGGGGCCTTGTCGGCGGCGCGTTTGACATAGCTGGTAAATCCGTCGAGTTTCAGGCAGTTGCCGCTCGCGCCGTTATCGAAATACTTATAGAGGCCGTAGATGGGGTCGTTGATCTTGCTGACGCTGTCGATTGTGATATCCCCCGGGGCCGGGTCGAAATGCCAGGTGGCGACAGGGGCCGCGATGGCGACCGCGCAGAGCGCAAGCAGGGCAGTTGTGATTATTCCAATAAACAATCTGCGCATCATTTCCCACCTCCCACCGGCTTGATCTCGAATGTGACCGGTTTGGTCGATTGCTTCTTGACCCAGATGATCAGGTCGCTGACGGTGTCGGTCCTGCGGAAGCCGTAGCGGAAATCGGGGCCGCGCTGGATGGGCTTGCCGTCTATGGCAAGCGAGATGTCGTTTTTGCCCCAGCCTTTGATGACGAACGCGGGATTCACGGTTGGAGAATCCATGCTCGCCTTGAGGGTCAGCTTGACGGGATCCGGTGCGGCGCTGGAGAGCTGATAGGCCCCTTCGCTCGGATCGTATCCTGCTGACTTGCAGTTACCTTTGAGGACGGTCAGTTTGGGGGCATCGGGCCAGGCCACGCCAGAGCCGCTTGGGGCCACGGGCGTTTCGGTCAAATGCACCATTACCATCCAAGACTTGCTCGTCTTGTCCTCGGTGTACGGCTTCCACGTCGATGCGCCGAGCGCCGGACGCCCATTCCGGGTTGCACTGGTGACGCCGGCATCCAAGACGGGCCAGCCTGCCGGTTCAGCCGATGCAAAATCATTGCCCTGGGATGTCACGCTCCCGAGTTGGCCCACCAGCACGGCGCCCCCGTCAGAGTCCGAGGGTGCGCCTATAAATGCGCTTTGCTGGCAGGAAACGGGCTCTTTGAGATTGGAACTGTGCAGCGTCATTCTGCGCACGCAAACCGCGTCCGGGTAAATCGTGTAATACTCATCCACCCAATCATTCCAGTTGGTCATCGGGTCGGCGTTTACCAGCTTGCCATCCTTATCCACGAGGGCGTAACGCCATCGCACGACCACCCGGGCATCGTTGCTTTCGATGACACTGGCGAACGAATACTTGCAGAGCTTGTCCCACTTGGGGCTGGCATTGGGGCGCTCGACACAGCCAAAGCTGGACCACACTCGGTTTTCGTTGACCCAGAACGGCACGTAATTCGTCCCACGCCAGAAAACAAGTCGATAGTCATACGCATCGAACCTGACGACGACATCAGCCTTCGAGCCGACGCGCCATTGGGCGTCCCACTCGGGGCTGTATTTAAGCGTGGTGTAATAAGCGCCGAAGCGGCCCTTTCCTTCGGGGCCGTAAGGCAGCTTGAGTGGAGCGGCGCCGTACACGACAGCGCCCACGGCCGTCAGCAGGGATGCCGCCAGGCCGATTCGCAAGATACGGGACATTGCTTTCCTCCTTGGAGCGTAATGCTCACTCGACCGATTCGGCGATTTTGCGAATCTCCGATGCGGGCAGGTCGGCGACCACGACTACCTTCTTATTTCCCCTCGTGATCCTGCCCGAGCCCGTGACACCACAGCAGGCCACCCGGCAGCGGCCTGATTTGTCGGTCTCGGGGCCACAGCAGCCGGATTTGCATTCGGAACCGGCGCGGTTTTCAAAGACGGATATCGTGTTCAGGCCATCGGTGTAGGTGATCTGCGCGGAACTCGGACAGCAGCCGCAAGGTGGGGTGAAGAAGTGGCGGCCCTCGATTGCATAGCCCGAGGGGACATACCTGGGCTCGGTGATGGTCACACCAATCTTGTGACTCAGTTCGGCCAAGCTTGAAGGCTCGCAGCCGATAATTGTCTTTGTTCCGGCTTTGGGGCGGGGCGTGAACGCCGCGCGGTCCACGGGAGCGCCGTAGCTGATGCTGGTGATCTCCATGCCGCGTTCACCGCCGGTCGAAGACCGATCGACCGACCGAAGCACGGTTTCGTTCTGAATATCGATCCACACCTTCTTGCCGGGGCTTGTACCATGGCGTGGGGCGAGATCAATTACGTAAGCCTCGCGGCCCGCGACTCGTGACTTGCCCTTATATTCGGCCCCATAGTTCGCGAGAAGCAGCCGCCCGCGCTGATCGGCGGTCAGCAGACTGGAGTATCGGCTGATGACCATGACGCCGCTCGCGGGGATGTAAGTGTAGCTGCAATCGGGCTTCTTGATAGTCCAGGCCGCGCCATTTCCCGAACACGGGCACGTGACGATTTCGGCTTCGGGGCTGTGAATCAGGGATACGGTCGACTTGATCTTCTTTTTTGCCTCGGGCATCGTCAGGCAGGCCGTGGCAGTGTAGGGCTTCGATTCCTCCCGCAAAAGCGCCCTGACGACGATGGCGTCCACGGGCGGGCGGGCGATCCCCCAAGTGTGCCACACCCCCCAGGCCGCCGTGGCCAGGAGAAGTATCGCAATCATCCAACCGAGGCTTCTTCCGATCATCGATTCCTCACGCCAGTATCAGATGAGGCCGTATAGAGCACGAGCGAGGCCGTGCGGTCCGCCAGATTGCCCTGGCCCGCGTAGAGCACGTGGCCGCGAACGTAATCATCGGCCGGCGCGGCGCTCATGGATTGGGCCGGCTGCCGGCTTGGCACGCCGATATACAGCCCCGCCGCTATCGCCAACACCGCCACCGCCGCTCCAGCCGCTCGCACCGGGCTCCATATCCACCTTCCCAGCCTGACTGCGACAGGCTCGGGCCGCCTGTCCTTGATTCGATTGTGAACGCCATGCCAGAGCCCCTCGGGCGGTTCGTGATGATGGATGTGATCCTCGACGAGCGCCATCACCGAATCCAGCAGTTCGAGTTCCCGCGCGCACTCGGCGCACTCGGAGACGTGGGCCTCTATCTCCGCCCGCCGGCGTTCGGTCAACAGGCCGGTCCGGTGGTGCGAAAGCATGTCCTGGGTTTTCCGACACTTGCTCATAGCAGCCTCATTGCTCCACGTGATGCCTTAGTTTACGCTTCAGATCGTTCCTGGCCCTGGAGAGCCTGCTTTTCACAGTGCCCTGCGGGCTTCCGACTATCTTCGAAATCGTCGCTATGTCCGCGCCGTCCAGGTAGAACAGCGTGACCACTTCGCGGGCGTCCGGCGAAAGCGAGGCTATCGCTTTGTGCACCGACTGCCTCAGGAACTTCTTTTCGAGCGCATCCTGCGGGTTGTTGGAATCGTCCGGGATCTCGATCGAGGCCATCGCCCCATCGCTCTGTTGGATCCGGGCGTCAAGCGATTCGATCCGCAATCGGCCCCGTTTTCGCAGACTATCCCGGCAGCGATTGACGGTCATCGTCTTCAGCCACGTCAGGAAGGCGTCATCGCTCTTGAGCTTGCCTATCGCGTCATAAACGCGCACGAAAACGTCCTGCGTGATGTCCGCCGCTTCGGCCTCGTTCGACAGCACGCGCAGGGCGATGTTATAGACGCGCTTGTGATGCCGTCTGAAAAGCTCCTCGTATGCCGCGAGGTCGCGGCGTCTGGTCCTCGCGACCAGTTCATTGTCCGGCGCTTCCACATACGCCGCCCGTGACTCATCCCACTGGTCAAGACGCGCATCGGCAGCCTCCGGTTGCGTTTTTCTGAAGTTCATTACACTACATTATACTCGCTGGCCCATCATTACGTGCCGGTTGGGCTGGGGCGTTATTGCTGAAAAAAACCTACAGCGTTCAGGATACTGAATTAGCGTTCGGGCGATGTCATTCCGACTGGAGCCAAACAAAGCCTTCAAGTTTGTCATTCCGAACGAATGTGAAGAATCTGCTTTTGAGCTATCAGCTTTCAGCCGTCAGAAAAGCAGATTCCTCGTCGTTCCTCCTCGGAATGACATACTTCGGGGGCTTGGCATGAAGACGCGACAGATCGTTCGCTAACTCAGGAAGTGAAACTCACTAAACGGCAGCCGGCAAGCGATGGGCTGCAGGCGATGTGGTATAATGCCTTCGTTGGAGGCGATCTATGTCTGAGCAAAAAGTTTACCGGTTTCCTGTAGTGATAGAGCAAGACGAGGATGGCATTTTCGTAGCCACTGTCCCCGCGCTTCGAGGCTGCCACACACAGGCGCGGACTCTTGCCGAGCTGGATGAACGAGTCAGGGAGGTCGTTGCGCTTTGCCTGGAAGTTGAGGGCCAACCGAGTTAGGCCGCCATGCAGACCGGCAGGTCCGGGACATACGCTCCCCAGGAATGCTCTCCACGCTCGAATATGACTGTGTATTCTTTCATATCCCGTGAGCCATTCGAGTTCAGTCAGTGACCCTCTTCGCCAGCTTAACCTTGATCTGGGATGTGGGCACCGAAGCAGCTTCGCACAATGCACAAAGACACTTCACGAACGCTCTTCCGCTCCGGTTGACATCCATGCAAATGCTCCGCCCACCCGCCTGGACAATCCTGTGCCTGTCCATCTGCTTTCCGTTTGCGTGTACAGGCGTATAGTTCAGGAACCACCTGTTGCCGCCCTCCAATCCGCGGAAAGGCAAGTTTGGCATGCCGGTATACCCGGCACACCACCTTACAATCTCTTTCGCCATATCGACCCAGGACTTAAGTGAGACACTGCCACCGTCTGGGAGGATAATGGCGACTGGGGCATTACCCCCGACGCCCTCGCCGAATTCTCTCAGTTGAAGCAAGGTGTAATACTCATCGACAGCGCGTTCGGAGGGCACGGAAGCCGTCGTAGTGATCGGAGTTGCGCTGGGTGCAGGCTGCCTCAACAAGAGTTCCTGGAAGTATAGGGCAACGTCCGAGGGGGATGCGCCTGACAACCCAAACTTGTTCCGAAGAGTGTTGCTTATAGCCCTCACGATGTCGCTGTTCCGATCCGCAAGCTGGTGCCCAAGTATTGCTCTGAGCCGAGACTGCTTCGCGTAGGAGTCTAGACCGTCGGCCGTGACCGATGCCTTGCTTAGTCCCAGAAGCAGGTCAAGAAGCCCCGGACTGTCCAAGCTCTCTTTAGCGACTACACGTTGACTTGCCTCGACGCCCTGAATGTGGTTATCGAAAAGCAGCCATTCCTTGCCGTTGGAAAGGACTACCCACCTATGCCCACGGGCGTTAGCATAATTGAGGGCCTGGATGGCCTCAGCCCCACTCTCTAACCCCCTGTTCCAGTCTTTCGCTTCTAAATACCAGGTGAACGGCGTGCCGGGCAATATGGTGTAGTCTGGGTATCCACCCCCAGGGGTACTTGCTTGAGGGACGATTTCTTGCCTCGCATAGCCTGCAGCGTCCAACAGCGGCCTGATGACCCAATCACATGTGCATGCTTCGTTCGGGGGCGGATTTCCGTAGCACCGGCGTGCTTCTTCAATCTCAGTCCTAATCCGGCCAGCAATATCGTTCTTCTCTGCCATACTCTTCTCCCTACATCACCCGTTAATGAAAGTGTGCCGATTGCTTCTCCTACACCCCCGCATACATCTCCTTCATCTTCCTGAAAGCCTTCGCCAGGACCTCGACCATGTCCTCCGTCTCGGATATGACCCGCGAGAGGTTCGTGGGGTTGATGGAGAGCTTGTCGGTGTCGAACCAATGCCGGCGGTGGACTTTCATCAGGTCGCGGCACATGGTTTGGGTCAGCCGAACGCCGACGCCGAAGCGGACCTGGATTTGCTTCTTAAACGTGCTGATCTTCGATATGCCCAGCTCATAGCAGCGGAGCCTCAGTCTGATAATGGCCAGCATGTTCCAGACGGGCTTGGGCGGGTCGCCGAAGCGGTCCTCGAGCTCGTCCTGGACGGCCTGCACGTCGGCGACGCTTTTCACGGCGGCCATTTTCTTATAGAACAATATCCTGTGAGCCTCTGTCGGCATGTAACCCTGCGGGATGAACGCGTCGACAGGCAGGTCCACGGGTGGGAGTTCGATCTCGTCGATATCCACGCCCTTGAACTCCGACACGGCCTTGCTGAGGAGCTGGCAGTAAAGATCGAACCCGACCGCGGTCATCTGCCCGCTTTGCTCGGCC
>Ga0315287_10000441_pt1 | contig 36241 bp, 35 predicted proteins | sample YL17G11_0_MG_FD_205037 | JGI IMG/M metagenome (GOLD analysis project Ga0315287, IMG submission 205037) | Sediment microbial communities from Yellowstone Lake, YNP, Wyoming, USA - YL17G11_0 | ecosystem: Environmental > Aquatic > Freshwater > Lake > Sediment | place: USA: Wyoming | collected...
GGCCGCTTCCCGCAGGTCTCAGGCCTTCGATTCTCGTTCGACCCGGCCGCCGCGGCGGGTGCGCGAGTTCGGCTCGTTGAGGTCTGGGATCCGAAAGCAGGCGCCTATCGTGCGCTCTTGCCCGAGGAGACTCTCATCGTGGCCACGAACGACTTCCTCGCCGGCGGTGGTGACGGCTACGCGGCCTTCGCCGCGGGGGCGGATCGCTACGACACGGGGTGGCTCTTGTCCGACGCCCTTGCGGAGTACATTCGAGAGCAATCCCCGTTGCGCGTCGAAGTGGACGGACGAATTCGGGTTGCCGACTCCGGTCCAGCGGAGGGTTAGTTCGCTTGGCTGCGGGTTGTGTAGGAAGCGAGGATCTCGCCGAAGAACACGCCGTGCGTGCTGCCCTCCTTGTAGGAGAAGCGTTCGACGATGTCGGCGTCAGCGAAATGCGCAACGGCTTGCTGGGTGCGCGCTAGGAGGCGACACTCGTAGTGCGCGAGGCACTCGCCGACGATCGGAGTCTCGACGTGCTGCGCCGGCGCTGCCGTGAGGCCTGCGGCGTGGAACTTGTCAAGGCTGCGCCCGGACTTGGTGCCGCAGAGCGCGAGCTCATCCTTCAGAGTTCCGGGCGCCGGAACGCTCACCGTGAAACTCGATGCCGCTCGCAGGCACTCATGCGTGTAGCGGCTCTGCCGCACGAGGACTGAGAACACGGGACGACTCCACACGATGCCGATCTGTCCCCATCCGATCGTCATCGGGTTCGGCTTCCCGTGCGGGTTCAGCACGACGAGAAACGCGCCGCCACTCGATAGGGCGCCCCAGAGAAGGTCCGTTTGATTCCTCCACGCGAAGTCGTGGCGCATAACTCTCCTTCAGGCGTACACGTAGTAGCCAACGTGCCACGCCTTGTTGTTGACGAACATGGCCGCGATCGAGACGTTGAACGCGGCGGCGATGCCCCGGCCCTTGATCAGGATGTAGAACGGGACGACCAGAGCGACGAGGCGCAGGCGGATGAGAAGTGCGAGCTGCATCGCGTCGCTCCGAAACCACCTACACCTTGATTCGAAGAGGATCGTACAACGCTCTCACGCACGCCCCGGCAACTTATGTCCCGTGCGCGCGGCGCAAGAGTACTCGGCCGCTGTGAACAGGGTGTGTGGGCGAGCAGCGGTGAGCTACGGCGCGAACGCACGATCCAGGTTACGCAAGGCGGCTGAATCGTCGGTCGCGGAGACCCGGCCCCACACAGGAACACGGTGGAGCGCGAAGTCGCGCTTCAGTAGGGCGTCTCCGTTTCCCGTGACGTGCAGCAGAGTCGGATCCGCGGGGCGGATCCACGACCGCGCCACGCCTTGGCCAAGGGCCGCGAGCGCGGCGCCGGACTCCGGCCCGATCGGCACCCCTTCGCACGCCTCAAACAGCCTCTGCGCCGCGCGGATTTCGGCATTCGTCACCGCGTACGTGTGGCCCGCGGTGGCCTCGAGCGCGTCGCGCACCCCGCCGCCCACATCGTAGGGAGGCGTGCGATTGGCGAGCACCGGCGCCGAGATGGCCGCGATTCTCTCCAGTTGGCCGGCGACGTTTCGATCGGGCTCGATCGGACGGTGCGACGTCCACGCGTCGTGGATCGGCGTGAACGGGACGTTCTGCGCCAGGTGGAGTTGGGGCAGCGGGCCTTCGAAGCCGCTCGCTCGCAGCCGCATGGCCGCTTCCCAGGCGGCGATCCCGCCGGTGCCGCTGCCAACGGCTTGAACGTAGTGGCGGGGCAGTCGTTGCTGGACACGCGCGTACTCGAGGACGGCCGTCCCCATGCCGTCGCGCCGTGCGACGTTCCTCGCGCCGCCTTCCGAGTGGAGGCCGTAGCGCTCCGCCATGAGGGCCGCGAGTCGGATCGCGGCGGCGTAGTCGCCGCTGTCGGCAAGCACGATCAGCCGGACGGAGTCGGAGGGCGGGATCGGCATCCACACCAAGGAGGCCGCTATCTCCGGGACGACGAGGGTCGTCGTGAATCCCAGGGTGGTCCCGGCGAAGGCGAAGGCCCGCGCCGTGTTGCCCGCCGAAGCCAAGACGACGCGGTCGCACCCGTGCTCGCGCAAGTAGAGGAGTGTGGGCAGCGCCTCGAAGTCCTTGAATGTCCCCGTGGCGTTGCGCGCTCCGATCTCCGGCGCGTACCCGCTGAATGCGACCGACAGATCCGCCATGCCCAGAACGTCGGCCAACCGCTCGCTGCGGAACACCGTAGGGCCGATCGGCGTCGCGATCGTTGCTGCGGAAGGAAGCCATGCCGCGAAACGGAAGATGTCGCCGCGATCCTGAGTGACGAAGCGCCGCTCGGCGTACTCCGTGCGTGGAAGTGCGCTCGGGCAGTCTGGGCAGCGCGGGTCGAGCGGGCGAAGCACCGCGCCGCACGTCGTGCAGACGATGCGAACCCTCGGCACGTTCAGCCCACCGCGTTCGGACATGGGAAGAGCATCGCCGACACCGCGACGCTCCGCAACGGGCCCCGCATCCTTGGCGGTGTCGTGATCCGGCCGTACTCTGTCGATCATGGCGCAGGGAAAGCTTCCTCCGGGGCAACGGTGGGTTGAACGTCCGATCGTCTATGACATCGCGGCCGTGCCACCGGTGGATCTGGCGACATTTCGCCTTCGTCTACACGGTGCCGTCGCTGAGCCGGTGGACCTCTCCTGGGCGGCCATCTCAGCGTTGCCGCACGAGCGCGTGGTGCGCGACTTCCACTGTGTCACCGCGTGGAGCGTGAGGTCCGTCGCCTGGGAGGGCGTCCTCACGAGCGAGCTCATCAAGCTTGTTCAGCCCGATGCGGATGTACGGTGGGTGCTTGCGCGGGGGCGCGACGGCTACACGACGAGTGTTCCGTACGATGGCTTCTCGCGCCCGGACAGTCTGGTGGCGGTGCGCATGAACGACGCGGTCCTCCCGCCCGAGCACGGGTTCCCGCTTCGACTCGTGATTCCCTCGCTGTATGCGTGGAAGAGCGCGAAGTACCTCGACGCCATTGAGTTTCGCCGCGACCTCTCGCGTGGGTTCTGGGAGAGTCGCGGCTACCACGATCGAGGCGATCCCTCGCTCGAAGAGCGCTTCCGCGAGGGCGCAGCGTGAGGAGCGTCGGCGGAGAGCCGAGACGCGGCTCGCCGGGGCAGGCTTGGCGCCTAGCGCTTGGCGTCTGCGTTCATCATGACGCCCCTAATCTCGCTTGTCGGCCACGCGGTCGCCCACCCGTCCTTCTCGTTTGCGGGTTCCAGCCCGCTCTCGAGTTCCAGCCCGCTCTCGGGTTCAAGTCCCTCGCAGGGTACCAGTTGCCAGTTTCGACTCCGATGGCCACTAGGTCGAAGGGTTTCTTGTAGACGGGGTCAAGTTTTTCCCCGACGATCTTGCAGTTCAAGAGCAGCGTCCGGAGGAGCCGGGCCCTTTCATCGTCATCTTGCTTCACATACAGAACTGGAGCCCGTTCCAGGAGTTCAAGAGTTGCCTGTATGTCGTCCCGTCGGGGTGCGTTGGAGGGGTTGAGTGCCTCGATCTGTCCGCGCAGCCGGTCGGTCTCATGTGACCAAGACCGCTCGAGGTCTACCCATCGCTCCTCGGGGAGCTTCCCGTCGAGTTTGTCGTCGTAGGCCGTGTCTCTTCGCTGGACTACAACTTGGAGTCTCTCCCGGAGCGCCTGGAGTCGCTTCTCTCGTTCCTCTTGTCTTCGATCCTTCTCGCGCTCGAACATGTGCAGCAGCATCGTGACTTGATCCTTGGTCAGGTGGACATGCTCGACAATCGGGCGCAAGACGTCCGCCAAACGATCCTGCCTCACGTAGGGCTGCGAGCACTTCCCTCGCCCCTGCGTGCAGAAGTAGTAGACGTACTGCCGCTTGATCAGTCCCGCCGTGATCTTGCAGCCGCAGTGTCCGCACTCGAGAAGGCCGCGGTACGGGAAAGACTGTTTTGTCTGCGGAGCGCTCCCTCCGTTCAGGCGCTCCTGCGCTCGGTCGAACAGAGCCTTGGAGACGAGCGGCTCGTGGACCCCGGGGTAGATGACCTCGCCCCAGCGGATGTTGCCGCAGTAGGCGGGGTTCATCAATGTCCGGTGGAGTGTGCTCTTGACCAACCGGCCACCATTCCTGTTCGTCAGGCCCCGCTCCTCCGCCCAGCACACGAGTTGGGAGAGCGCGACTTCCTTGTGCACGTAGGTCTCGAACATTTCCTGGATGAGTGGAGCCCGCTGCGGGTCGGGTACGATGCCTCTCGTTACGGGATCGTTGAGGTAGCCAATCGGAGCCCCAGCCGGCCAGACTCCGCTTCTTGCCTTCGTCTCCAGCGCCAGTTTAACGCGTTCTCCGAGCTGATCGCTGAAGTACCGGGAGAAGGCCGCTTGGACAGTCCCGATGAGCTTCCCCGTTGCGTTCTCGGGGAGAGCCTCGGTGGCCGAGATGATGCTCACGCCGGCCATCTCGCTCAGCGCCGAGTAGTCGTGGAGATTCCTCGCGATGCGGTCGATCTTGTAGCAGAGGACGCCCGTGACGTCCCGATGGCTGGTGAGGAAGGCAAGCATCCTCTCGAACTCAGGTCGACCGGGCTTGTACGCAGATTCCGACTCGACGTACTCCTCGACGATGGCCAGTTCGTGGCCGATGGCGTAGTCCTGCAGGACCTGGCGTTGCGAGAGGATCGAGTAGCCATGTGTCTGCTCTTCAGTCGATACGCGGATGTACGAGAGGACTTTGCGCTTCATGTCGAACACGCTCCGTCGCGGACTCTACCACGTCCCGTTACCAGTCATCAATCGTCCGGAGACTGAAGAGGCGGCCCGTCGTCGGCCGCCTTCTCCTTCGCATCCCATTCCTCGAGGATCGCGAGGTAGAGCTGGAAGTTGCTCACTGCCTCTTGCATGTCCGACTCGTCGGCGTATGGCAAAGCCGCAGCCCTGAGTTCGGGTTGCACTTCCTCGACTACCGGCGCGTGTCTGGCTTGGCGCAAGAGACGTGAAGGAGGAGACCGGGTCGTCGAGCGCTCAGCCATGAGCCTCTCCCGTCCGGTCGAGAATCGAACGGCGGATCGAGTCCACGGGAGTGCGCCAGATGGCTCCGAACACCGCACTGGGATCTTCGAGGCTGTACTCGGTCTCGACGGTGAAACAGAACATCCGGCTGCCCGTGTGACGCTGATCAGCATCCGTCGCAGTGGAGAGCAGGTTCTCCATTCGCCGTTTCGATTGAGCGATCGTTAGAACGCGGAACGCGCGAGGGATGCTGTTGCTCAATGTGTTGGCTCGCAGCTGCCAATAGGATTGGAGCTTCGACAGAAATCGGCCTTGCGACATCGTCCCCCGATCGGCCTCAAGAAAGAAGTGGGCGGCGCGACCATCGGCCGCCTCGATAACGAAATGCGCGTCGGGGATGACGGCTACGCGTTCCAGTCCCACGAACACCCGCGCCAATGGCCGGTCGGAAACCCGCCACTGCGTGAGATGGAGATCGAGCCGGGCTCTGCACGCGAGCTCAAGACAGACCCGAAACTGCGACACCATCAGGGTGTGAGCAAGGTAGGAGCGCTTCGCCGTGCGGTTGTCCTCGTTGAGATGCGGCGACACGACGACCGGCTCGCCCGATGGTTGGGCCATCGCCTGCGCCCCCTTGGGCGTCAAGGCGTAGACCATGACCCGATACCCTTCGGCGCGCAACTCGCGTTGATGCGCCGGACGGTCAAGGTATCCGTGATGAAACAGGCGCGACAAGCGCTCGGTTACGTTGTGTTGAGAGCCGCCGACGAGCGCATGGATCTGCTCCGTGTTGATGAAGCGGTGATCCCGAACAAGTCGGAGAATCGAAACGTCCCGCTCGGTGATGGCAAGCGGTGGCAGGTTCTCTTCCAGGCGGCGGAAGAGGCGGCGTCTTGGTTGGAGTGGGGTGTTGTTGTTGTTCATTGTTGTGTCCAATAATTCTCTTCGGGCTCACGCGTCTCGTTGGCCGTCCGCTGCGCGATCTCCAGTCGGACCTCGGCACGGGGACGGGCGGCACGCGCAAGGAGCCGGGTGCGCAGCGCCTGCATCTCCGGCGGCGTTGCGCGATCGGGGGCGTCGGCAGTACGAAACGGAACCGGGCTTCCCTCGCCGCGCACGTTCAGCAGCGCCTCTCGCGGCGCGAGGTCAAGAAGGAAGTTGATGTAGCCCTCCATCTCCTCGGCTACCGGGATGAATACAGGATTCGATCGCGGGTCGGTCGAGAAGAGCTCTCTCGCCTTCAGCTGGAACTTGATCTGCTTTCCCGTGGCGCGAAACGCCTGCCGCGCAAGCTTCTCCGCGTCGTCGCGGCTACATCGAAACGAGATCTGAACCTGACAGTTGCCGAGAACCGAAGCGAGGAGCGTTCGCTCCAGCTGAGTCAGCGTCTGGTTCGCCATTACGAGACACAGGCCGTACTTGCGTGCCTCGCTTAGGATCTCCTCGAAGCTTCGCGTCGCGTAGTTCTGAAACTCGTCGACCACGAGTCGGTACGGCCGCCGATCTTTCTCCGGGAGATCGACGCGCGACAACGCCGCTTCCTGGATCTTCGCCACGAACAGCGCGCCGACCAGATCCGAGTTGCGCTTCAGCCGCCCCTTGGCGAGATCAACAAGCGCAATCACTCCGTCGTCCATCCACTGGCGCAGATCCACCGTCGAGTGCGCCTGGCCGACCATGTCGCGAATCCACGGATCGGTGATGAAGGTCGAGACCTTGTTGAGCGTCGATTCGATCCACTCAGCTCTCGTGCGAGCCGGCAATGCACCGAATCGCCGCTCCCAGTAGGTTCGTGCCTCGGGCGAGCGCAGTCCTGCAACGAGCTGCGCGCGGAACGCGTCGTCAGTCAGCAGTCGCGGCACTTCGAGCAACGTCAGCCCGTGCTCAGCGAGGGTGATGAAGCTGTTGCGCATCAGGTCTTCCATCCGCGCACCCCACGAGTCGCCCCACAGCTTCTCGAACACTGCCAAGAGCTCGAGAACGTGCGGGTAGATGTCGTCGCCGTCGGGAATGTCGAGTGGGTTGAACCCAACCGCCCAGTCTGGCGCGGTTGGATCGACGAGTACGGTGCGGGTCCGGGCGGGGTGAGAAGCCGGCAAGGTCGCGAGGTAGCGAATGAGCGCGTCGCAAAGGTCGCCGTGGGGGTCGATTAGGCACACTCCGTGACCTGCGGCGATGTCTTGTTCGATGAGGACGCGCAGCAGCCGGCTCTTCCCCGTCCCGGTCCCGCCAACGACGTACGCATGGGATCGCAGGGCATCAACCGACACGACGACCGGCCGGTCCCGCAACTGGCCGAGTCGCCGTGTCTCCCGCTTCACTCCTTCAAGCGGCTCAAGGATGTAGTCAAGCGCCCTACGGATGCCCATGGCGGATCACCCGTACGAGCCGTCGGACAACCTCCCCCCACCGCCCCGCCGGTTCATGGAACGCATTGGGGAGGCCCCACACCGTTCGGCCAAGGTAGCGCCCGGCCACGGCAGCGAGGAGGATCGCAAGGACGATGGCCAAGATCGCGGTGAACCGTCTAGCGAAGACGAGCCCGATCCCGAGGAAGAGGAGCGCCGTACTGATATGACAAAGCCATTCGGCGATCCGCCGCGGCCGCTCGGGGAGCGCCTGCGGGTCCCCAAGGCCGGTGTTGTGCTCGACGACGCTCCGCAAGATGCGAGACGAGACGCCGAGGAACGCGATGGCCACTGCCGTGAAGGCGAAGCGGCCGACCCGTGACGCAAGTTGGCGGGGTTCGGTCGAACCGCGAAACGGGTTCTGCAGCCTCAGATTGATGGTGGATCACCCCCGCAGATTGGGCAGCCGGCACGCCGCTCAACCCTGCCGCTGACGGTGAAGGCCGCATCAGCGGGGCACAAGCTGTGAAGATTCCACGTGCGCCGCCGTTCCATAAACAGCGTGTCAACGGCGTACGCCGCCAGGCCGCCCAACTGCATGAACAGGTCCTTGATTGCCGGGCTCCCCGGACACGGAGTGCGTCCTTCGCCCTCCGCTCCGGGAAAGCCACACGCGAAACAGGTGCCGCCGACTTCTTGGATGAACAGGTTCGCGTAGTCCGCCTGTTCTGACGCCGCGCCGAAGATCGACGGGATGCCTTGTTTCCGCGCGAAGCGCGCGATGGCCGAGCGAGTATCCCCGTCGTCCACCGCCGAGATCGCAACATCGCAACTGAGGTCGACCCCGTAGCCAAGCGCGTTCTCGAACGAGAGGTTCCAGGCGATGATCCTCGTGCCCATCGCCCCGTGCGGTTCGAGATTGCGTGCCAACGCCCACGCTTTGGGCGAGCCGACGTCCCAGACGAAGAAGAACTGGCGGTTGAGATTCGTGAGCTCGACCGTGTCGAAGTCGAGGATCTTGAGCGTCCCGACGCCCTTGCGCACAAGCCCCTGGGCGATCTCGCCTCCGAGGGCGCCCGCGCCGACCACGAGAACCGTCAGCTCCGAGAATCTCTCCTGCGAGAACCCCGGAAGTCGCTCTTGTCGATCGGCCACGTTGGGGTGGTCGGTACCGACCGGCTTCGGGCTCTGGCAGCGCAGGACGAGAGGGGCGTCGCTGTGTGGTGTCTCAGCGACGGATGTTGTTTGGTTAGCTTCCCGATACATGGCTCACCACCCTCTGGATGAACGACTTCGGAGCGACACTCGTCAGGCGGTAGACGTGCTCGCCCGCCCGCTCAATCCCCGTGCCTGATACCGCGACGCGGAACGGCCGATTCACCGAGAAGAAGCGAATGAACCCGTCGCGAGAGAAGATGGCGCCGATCGTGGGATACCCCATCTTCTCTAGCCCCTCTTGCGTCGATCGATCGACCGACGAGGGCGTAGTTGCCCCCGCCCCGTGCCCCGGGTGCGAATGGAGCACCGCGAGAAGCCGTTCGCCTCGCCGGTCCAGTTCCGTCAACGCCTCAAGCTGCGAGGTCGGGTCCGGTGAGGCGCTTACTGCGCTCTTCTCGGCCAGCTCAAACGTCACGAGCTGCGAGATGGCGAACGCCCGCTTGCCGTCTTCCGGGCCCGTCGCGTAGACGAGGTGCTCATCGGGCGTCTTGGTGAGCGTCTCGAATGCACCCGTCAGGAACGACGCGCCGACCAGATACAGCGGTTCAACCGCATCTGACGTGACGCCTCGTGCCAGCGCCTTCGCGGCGTGGAGCACGCCCCGCAACTCCATCACGTGGCCAAACGCTTCCCTAACGGTCCAGTCATCGGGCGCGCCGATCGCTCTCTCGCTGAGCTGGGCGACTGCCGCGTCCAGACTTCGTTCCACGAACGTCGTCACCAATTGGCCTGGAGAGACCGCGGTCTCATCTGCCATCTTCTCGTTCATGCTTTGCCTCCTACGCATGGCTCCTCCTCTCTTGCGCCAGTGCTTCGCCAAGCACTTTCTCCACGGCGAGGATTCCCGTGTCGGGATCCCGTGGTGCCGGACTGAAGTGGATGGAATAGGTGTTGGTCTTCTGCCCCGTGTCGCGGAAGCAAATCGCGTGCTTGTGCTTCCAGAGCGCGGCCGGCGGCTGCGCGATGTAGAACTCGGGCCTCTCGCCCTTCGCGTGTCGCACGTAGCCGTCGAACGAGCCCCACGGCGTGCGGTAGAAACCCGTCAGGCAGTCGCCGTCCTCCCTCCAGTGGGTGAGGTCCCAGTACGGTCGATTCACCGGCCGCAGGAGGATCGGCCTCCTCGCAGGAGTGGAAGAGCCTGCCGTCGGCACGACTACGATGACTCTCCCGCTCTCCGGGTCGCGCGGGCCTGGCGTGCGCGGCTCGATCCGCACGGGGCTCCCTGGAGACACGACAATCTGCGGCCGCACCGTCACTATCTGTGCGGCTAGAGGCGGCGACGGGCTCGTCACTGCATTACGCGCTACGACATGGGGCACGGGACTGTCTGCAACGCTCTCGCGCCCGGTCCATGGTGGGGAGGCGCTTGGCCTCCCCACCCGGTAGAGAGCGAGAGCCGCTGCGAGGATGCCCATCCCAGAGAAGATGGCGATCCCTGCTGCAACCTCTCTCTCAATCACGCTTACCTCCTTTCTGCTACTGTGGTTGTTGGCGCGAGGGTCAGCTTGTCGCCGTCCTCGACGCGAACGTAGACGTCTTCGTTTTCCCCAAACGGGGCCGTGTCACCGAGCTTCGTCAGGTGGCCACTGAGATTGAGCTGCTGGAGCAGATCGCGGGTCGTCACACCTCGGACGATTTCGACATCGAGGCGTTGCGCCCCGGATCCGGCCAACACGATCGTTACGTGTTTGGATTTCGATGCTGGCATAGCCGTAATCACCTCCTTCTGCCTTGGGTTGATCTGGAGGTGACGCCCCCGCGGACCCGATTGGAGCGAAGCGCAAATGATGTATAATGCGACGACGCTCTCATTCGGTGTCCGTCCTTTTCTCCTGGAGGGGAGGGGGTAGGCCCAGGGGGGCGTCAACCTTTTCACGGTCCTTCCTCCGACGGCTCTGTCTGCAGGAGCTGATCGATTGTGGAGACCACTCCTGAGTCAACCAGGACTTCTGCAAGAGCGCCGATTCTCGACTGAACTGCAGTTGCGAGCGTCCTCAGCGCCGTGACGATGTCAGGCTTCTGCTCATACAGCGGCAGCAACTGCTCGGCGAGCCTCGATGCTTCTCCCGTATCCATGCACAGCTGTTTCGCGAATATCCCCATAAGCTGGGCCTTCGGCACCTGAGACAGCGGAAAGGCGGATGACCCCCCGGGCCGCTTCTCCAGGTATCCAGACTTTCCCCAGTAGTGAATGTCTGCCGGCGTGACTCGCGCGAGCCTCGCCATCTCTACCGCCGTGATGCCGGCGTCAGAAGCATCGGAGTACGGCGCTGGCGTCCTCTCCTCAGAGGAACGACTACTGTGCTCTGGCATGCGCTTCTCCTCCCGTCTGACAGCACGTCTAGCGGCCATAGTCATGCCGACCGTCCTAGGTCTAAAGACTTCGCACGTTCTGACGCAGACCTGTCTCCGGCTTCTCGGGTTTGCAGGTCTTCCATAGGTTGCTTCATCTCCCTCCAGGCCGGCAGCTCCGAGGGGCTGAAGAACTCAAGGAAAGCTTCGGCTGGACGTTCCGACTTCCGGATCCTCTGACCATAGATCGCTCCTGCCTCTCTCCGGGCTCTCCGCCACGCTGTGGGTCGCATCGATCCTCCTAGGCGCGTCTCTTGGCCCCCTACAGACTGGATCCCCTCGCGTCGCCCACAGGTGGATATTATCCACGTTTCGAGAAGTTATGCAATAGCCAGCGAGGTGTCCACTTGTCTCGCGGGCCTCGAGCCCGTGCGTCTCTAGCGCAGATAGGCCGCTCAGGGCGCCGGCCCAACAACCTCTCGCTGGGTTCTCTTCGGGTATGGCGCTCTTCTCTTGGTATGGCGCGTATTCGTCGGGGCCCGCCTGTTCCTCATCTTGGGCGGCGTTTACGCCGACCGAGTGATCGGAACGGCGCGACCCCCGACTCCCCCCGGAATCCGGGTGAGGTCGCTTGTCGACCGAACCCCGCCCTCCCGTCCCGTTGGGCGGGAGGGTCAGACCGCTTGCGGTCTGACAGCCCTACGATCGCAGAGACCGATTGCCATATTGCCAGACATAGGGTGTATCGAGCGAGCGTAGGGGGATTTCGGGGGGAGTCGGGGGTGAGCGGCTATGGCCGAAGGCACGACGCGACAGCGTTCGTGCTCCACGAGGGCCTGCATCTCGAAGAGGGAAGGCCCGAATGCAGGGGGAGATATCACCCGGCATCGTGGCGGCCACCGCGAAGCCCCGACGAATACGCGCCATACCCGACGCTTTCTCGTTGCTTCTTCGTCTTTCTCTTGTTCGCCTCGATCTCGGCCAAGGCCTTCGGGCCGGGCCGATAGCTGACGTACCAATCCGATTGAAACGGGACCGGAGTGTCATCCGCCGCATTGAGAAACCCGCCGCGCAGGAGTTCCTCGTGCGCCGGTCCCAGTTGCTGCTGCATCCGCGAGAGATACAAGTGACGCTTCACGGGCAGCAGACGACACAGGGTCGAGTAGCGGTAGCGGATGACGGGGTACGGGTGCTCCGCGACACGATAGAACTTCACCCCGAGGAGCTCGTATAGGCGGCGAGCAATCGGGGTGTGAAGCTTCAAGTAGTAGCGGTAGTCGAGCGGCTTCACGTAGAGACTGTTCAGGCTCTCCATGTACCACGTGCCGAGATACAAGAGGTTCCGTTCGGCGCGTGTGCCATCGGGAAGCCGCTCGCCGGTGAAGATGATCCGCTCGTACAACGAAAAGACCTGGTCAACGTATCGTGCCAGGTTCTTCGCGTAGAACATCCCCTTCGACTCGACCTGCGTCCCCCGGATTGCGATGAGCGCTTCCCGCACCTTGCGGTACTCAGTTCCTCCCGCCTTCATTCCCATGCGCTGGCACAGGTTGTGAATCGAAAACGGAATCGGGTTCTCGACTGGCAGTCCCCGCTCGGTGATCAGCTGTTCCACCGCGCGGTGAACGCGATGCGCCAGCGGCCCCGGCCTTCCACACGCCGGGTGCGGGGTCACCCGCCAGACTGCCTCGAAGGTTCGATCCCCTTCCCGTCGCACGACGCGCGTCTCGATCGACTCCATCCCCTTCCCTTTGGTGAGAAAGAAGAACGGGTACACGAGGCCGTTCACTTCGCAACGCAAAGACCCCGCGACGATCTCGCGCGGCGTTGGCGGTTGTGGCACGCCCGGGGCGATTCTCTTCTTGTAGTGAGATGGTAAGAGACGTGAAAGGGGTTCGAACATCGTTTTCGGGCTCCTTCCCTTCCCTGATGAAGAGATGGACCCCTCTTTAATATCTACTTCAAGAGCTTGAGCACGGCGGCGCGCCATACCCAGTATGGCTTCCGCGCCCGTTTCCTCCCTCGTTATCCCGTGCCGTTTGCACCGTTATCCCGTGCTTTCCTTCACCGCTATCCCGTATCGGATAGCCCTTCCGTGGGCGGAGGTGTGGATAACGTGGGGGGAACTGCCTTTTCCTTCGGGCGAGAATGGCGCGCAAGCCAGGTTTCAAGCGGCTCGAGACGGTAAACACCTCTCTCCCAGCGGGAGAGAACGAGAAGGAAGGGAGGGTCTCGAACACTCCCCTCCCCTCTTGCGTGTTTCAGTGCGTCGGTTGTGATGATGTAGGCCATGTTTCTTCGATTACTGGTATGCCCCCCGGTAGGGGAGGGGAGTGAGGGTCGGTGGGAAATGGTGGGGCATCAGCTGCCACAACCAACCCGCGGGATGGGATCCTGCTCAGCGGCTCATCGACATCGCCACGAGCTCGGATTCAGCTCGCTTGCGTGTTCCGGATTCCCGCGCTCTCGGCTAGAGATTCACGAGCGTCTCGACGTTCTCGATCTTCTCGCCGGCGACTCCGAGGTACCGCCTCGTGATGCCAGGGGCGGAGTGGTGGAACTTCGCCTGGATCACTCCGAGCGGGATCGAGTGGTATCGCAGCGCCATGTACCCCCAGGTCTTGCGAAGCGTGTGTGCCCCGTAGTGGCCGTCTGTCAGGCCGACCTTATGGCACCACCCGTTGATCAACCGCCAGACCTGCGTGCGATTTAGTGCCTGTGCGCTGTTCCTCGAACAGAAGAGCACCGCATCTCGATTCCCGACCCCTACCTGGGAGATGTAGTGGCGCAGCGCTTCGGTGGCTGCCGCGTTCAGGCGAACCCGCGTTCCCTTCTCTGACGCCGACCTTCGAACGAGAACAGTGGGTCTCGCTCTGCCTCGCGGATCGATGACGTCGCTAACGCGCAATGACAGGAGGTCGCCGATTCGCAGCGCGGTGTTCATTCCCATCACGAACAGGAGGTAATCGCGCGCTGGCGCTTCCTCTTTCAAGAGCTTCTTGATCGCAGCGAGCTTCTCGGGATCGCGGATCGGTTCTGCATGGGGTTTCAGATGTTCCATATGTGCAACATTACCTAATATCAGCGTAGTAAATGGTGCGAATGTTGTCAAGTGGATAACTCGAACAGTCGCGGTGTCCTACTCCACAACCGCCTTGACCAACGCGTCGACTGCGTCTGAGTAGAACTCGATGCTCACTTTCGTGGCCAGGTCATCGGGCAGATCGAAGAGCTGCTTCCTGGAGGAGACGGGCATGAGCAGCTTCTGGGCACCCTTCTCGATGCCGAGCTCGGCCACTGCAACCGGGTTGGGAATCATCTCAATGGAACCTCCGAGATTGAGCGCACCAACGACGACGAGTCCTCCCTTGATGCTCCGCTCCATGAGGCTACTACAGAGGGCGAGCAACACAGAAAGGCCGAGTCCCTGCCCCGAGCTGTCGGCGTCCATGGCTCGCATCTGAACTGAGAACTCATGCCCGCGCGGATCTCGGTCACCAACAAGCTCGTGCGCTCGCATGTAGAGATTCTGTTCTCCGTAACGAGCGCTTTCTCGCAGTCCAGGCGGCACGGGCGCGTTCAGGATCTTGACTCCGTTCCCCGGCCCGCACGTCGCCTCCACTCGATAGAGCGAAGGGGCTGCGCCTTGACTTCCGGGACTGATCGTCCAGACCTGCCCCGGCGGAAGTGGGTCGGACTCGACGGTGCGGTCGCTGTGCAACTCAGGCGTACTGACGAATTGCTCTACGCCATCCACACCCATGAAGAAGCTGAAGTGCGTGTTGCGGAACTCGGAACGCACAATGCGTTTCTGCTGCTCCTTGATGCGGCGGCGCGATTCCAGAGCGACGCGCACAATCCGCTCCAGTTGTTCCCCAGGGACCTCCATCTCCGGCGATGGGTAGAGGAGCTTGAGCAACCCACTTGTTGTCTTGCCTACGGCTTCGATGTCGCGCCCGCTGAGCGCCCCGCCCCAGTTGATGCGCCCCTGCAGAGTGGAGAGGCGTGTCCCGGCGCGTAGGCGGTTCCAGCATTCGGATAGAAAGTCGCTCACAAGGCCGAAGTGGTTCGTGAGATGCTCGTTCGGATTGACTTTTGGGTAGTCCCACCCGGGAGCGTACGCGTGGATGCGGTCCATGAATGCCGTGTCGTTCCGCATCTCGGGCGGTAGCGGGCTCAAGAGATGGGAAATCCTCTGTTGTTGCTGTACATCGACGTCCAAATTCCCAACGAAGACGAGGCTGCCATCCGCTCGGACGCTATCCTTCCCGCGCGAGAACTCGCCCGAGGCCATGTAGCCCTTCATGATGTTCACGCCGTCCTTCTGATCGAACGAGATCCCAGAGATCTCGTCGAAGCAGATCACGTCGTATAGACAGACCAAGCCCTTCTGGCCGTTGGCCAAGTTGACGAAGAGCTTCGCCACGGTCGTCTTGCCGCCGGAGATGAGATGTGAGTACGGAGAGATTTGTTGGTAGAGGTGGCTCTTTCCTGTACCCCTTGGTCCGAGCTCGACAAGGTTGTAGTTGCGCTCGACGTACGGGACCATCCGCAACAGCGTCACCCACTTCGCCCGATCATCGAGAGCCCCGGGCTCAAGGCCAACCGAACGAATGAGTAGATCGATCCATTCCTCTACCGTGAAGTGGGGCCTACCCTTCTGCAGTACATCGAGCACGGCCGGCGACGAGAGCTGGATCGGACGCAGGCTCTCCACCGCAAACGGGCGGCCGTTCTTCTCCTGGGCAATCGCGGCGTCGTACTCCAGTGTGATCTCAGCGTAGAACCCATCCAGGAGCATCCGCTCGTGTTGGTGGACCAACTCGTCGGCAATCCGCACATCGCGCAGGTTCAGACTTGGCAGCTCCGCGAGGAAGCAGTCGTTCTTCGCATCGAGGTGAGCCTTGACCAAATCGATGAGTTTCTCTGTGCCCTTCTCTCTCGCACGCGCCTTGAACAACTCGGCCTGAATGGCTCCAACCGTTCGCTCTTGCAGCTGACGCTCAACAACCTGTAGACCCTCTTCGATCTCGGCCTCATTGACCGTCGCGCAGTAACGCCCCAGCAGGAACTCGACAACATATGTTGGGATAGGGTATTGCCGGCTGTACTTCCGAACGAGATCCTTGCGAACGAGATACCCGTCAAAGGCGGAGGCCGCAATCTGGTCTAGGCGATCGAGTTCCATGGCTATCCCTCTCCTCCAATCGTCGTCGGCGCGCTCGCAACCACGTGGCCCACTCTGTCGACGATGACAGCGCGAACTGCCGTGCCTCGAAGATCCGCATCCGCCACAAGCAGGCTGACCTTGCCTTCCGAGTCAACCGCCTTGGGCAGCGAGACACTGGCTTGCGGATCGTTCGGCTTCGTTCGAAGGTCCGCAATCCCCCCCGGTGTTGCCGGGTCGCTCGTGATTCGACAACGCAACCCGGTCCACGACAGCTCGACAATCCTGACCACATCCGCTCCGCTAGTCGTAGGGGAGTTCATCGTGAGGTCTGGGGTAACGCACTCCTGCAGACTCACTCCACCGTGTGCGTACTCAACGTTGCGCTTGAACGCACGAGCACCCGGAGCCGTCGCGAATCGTTCGCTTCGGTTCCAAGTCCAGCCGAACACCGGAACCTCAACGTGTGATGTATCCTTGATTGCAGCGCATCGTGCCCAACGGCTGTCCGTGAGATACTCCGGCAGCGTGAGGGCTTCAAGGCCGCCAGGCATCAGCAGCCACCCGTGATCGGTCACGACGCGCACGCGACGCCATCCGGCATCGAGCAGCCCGGTAATTCGATCGAGCACCTGCATCAGCTCATCATCGATCTGGTCGGCCAGCCTCGTTCCAAGATCGTGCCCGAGTTTGTCGAAGCTGCCACACTCCGCCCACCCTGTCGCTTCAGCTCGAAGAGGCATCCCAGCCACTGTCTCGTCCACCAGTTCGACTTTGCGTTCCCGTATGGCCCGGCGCAGTCGGTCCGTCGTCAGAGGCTTTCGATCATCGCCATACTGTGGCGCGAAATCCGCGACGAGACTGCTTGCTGACAAGATCCCGTCTCCCAGCGGCGCGACAGCCGGTTTCGCCGTCGCGGTGACCGTCGGAAGCGCCGACCAACGCCAGGACCGCTCAACCTCGAGGCCGCGCTCCTCAGCCGCGGCTGCCAAACGTTCGCCGAGGTCGTAGCGCAGGCCGTCGACGAAAAGCAGGCAGTCTCCAGACTCCACAGCAACCGGCTTGTTCCGCTTGAACAGGTCGATATCCTCCGCGAGGAGCTTCTTCTGGAACGCGCCGGCTCCATCTTCGAGCCACGGGAGGTACAGGGAACGAATCGCTCCGCCAATGGCTTTGCGGTCTTCGTCCCGCTTGACGCTCGCAAGCGCCCGGAGCGCGGCCCCGTCGGCCCGATAGCCTCGCTCTCGGTACTGCGCGCCCATCTCCTCTGTAGATTCCCCGCCGTGGGCTGTACTCGTTGCCTCCGCCAGAGCCGCAAGGTGCTCCAAAGCCTGCGCCAGCGGGCACATACCGAGCCTCGCCCACACCCAGGCTCGTCGCTCCCCGTGGTCCTTCTCCAAACCAAGAATTCGCGTGTGGGCAGCGCTCTGGGACTCACTGGCCAACTCCCCAAGCTCCCCCCGCAGAGCAACTTCCCTCGACTCGGCCTCATCGGGCCAGGCATCGGGATTGAAGACCAGAGTCGCGGGCTTCGCCCGTCGCAACAGGGCTGGGATCCCCGAGTAGATGCCCGGGGCTTCCGCGAAGCGTTGCCAAGGGCCCAGCCACGTACCTTTCTGGCACCCTAGTTTCTCTCCGCCGGCCAGCTCGCCATCGGTCTCCGGATCGAAGCCGTACTCCTCGCGGCAGCGGCTGCAGAACGCAGACCACTTCGATGCGTCCCACTGCTCGCGTGTGCCGGCCGGGTCGCCAAGCCAGAGCAGAAGATCGCGTGGCGTGTCACCGATCATCAGTCGGTCGAAGTCCTCAGCCTCCAGCCGTTTGCCGCGGAGTGGCGTCACCGGCGCTATCGCCAGCTGCGACAGTGCCCCCAGCATTGCCTGCGCCGTCAACCGGTCCTCGGCCACGTCGAGCGCCAGCCCACCGTCATCGCTCACAAGGAGCGCCCGAACCGTCCAGTCCCTTCCGTTCTTCTGCGCCCACACTGTCCCGCGGTACTGAAGCTCCACGAGCGACTTGAGCGCGTCGGGACACTCCTCGCCTCCACGTAGCATCTGGCGACTCACGCCCGGCATGTAGATGACCGGCACAACCTCCGCCGGCCAGGCCAAGTCGGGGAACTTGTCCGCTCGCACGGCTGGTTCGATCACGCACCGCAGCCAGATTGCCGGCCCAGTACGCGTCGATGTGTCGTAGTCGCCCAGCGTCAGTAGCTCAGGCATGAGCGCCCGCAGTCGCTGCACTACCGGACGCCATTGGCCATCCGCGTCCGTCCATAGCACCGCCCCCGGCGCAACCAAGTCGCCGGGGTTGTACCGCCCGGCGTGCGCCAGCGACACCTGTACAACTTCAAGCAACGTACTCGTCTCTCCCTTGTTGGCCATACCTACTCCATCACCTTGCTCACCGGCGCGTACAGAAGTGCGATTGGAAGGACATCCCGCCCAGGAACCTTTGCGTGGGTTGGGCAGTCGCCGACTTCAGCGAGTTCTGCTTCATGAAGAACTCGTGGCCCGCCGGTACATGGTTCGCCATCCAATCAGAATACTTGGCATCGGGAATCACAAAGAGGGCACGCAAGAACCGCACAGGGATATTCACCTCGCGTCCCGGCGGGAGTGTTGTGCCGGCGAAGCACCCAGACGCGGCGGCTCGTGTGAGGTTGGCGCCATGCTGTACCCGCGTACCCAGAGAGAACCAACTCGTCGGAACCGCAAGCATGAGGCCGGAACCCGTTGATAGGAACCGGGATCGCTTGTCGTTCAGATTCTGCATTGAGTTACACACTTCAATGGCCAGCACATCGGCGCAAGTCGTGCCGCGGAAATAGACCCACATCCCGTCAGGCTGCGTAGTGAATAGGCACGCTCCGGGAAGCGACAGCCTAGGAAGCGGGTTCCTCGCCTTAGCTGTATCGCCAGGACGGCAGCGAATCCAGTACTCCGTGTTGCTGGCTACACCCCATCGCCGCGTCCGAGTTGGCCAATACTTCGTGTTACGAAGGACCGCTTTCGCTTGGCTGTCGGTGTAGTGCCCCATCATCTGCCCCCACTTTTCGCCGCTTCCCGTGCCGCTTGTTTGGCCCTGTTGGTGTAGTGGCAGTCGTTCCAGCGGTTGCCGTCGAACGCGTCCCCGCCCGGGAAGTCCTCGGCCTTTTCGTCCCAGTGCCAGAACCAGGGGTACTCGGCTTTCGGGCGATGTGGTTCCTTGCCGCGGTCTTTGGCCCACTTGATGTTCGGCTTGGACCGAAGGATGCCTGCGCCCTTCTTGCCGTTTGGCAGGTCCGAGACGAGGAAGGGGCGGGCGTTCAATCGCACGCCGTCGTTGATGTCCGCCTGCCAGCCAATGGGCTGCTCGGCCAGCGGCTTCCAACGGATGAAGATGTCGTACGGCGGCTCGCCTTCGAGGATCGCTTCCAATCGCTTCTGGAGTCCCAGCGCCGCTGCCAGACGGTCTTCCGCGCCGCCCTCGCCTCTGCGGACGCCGTCCTGTTGTCGAGCGATCCAGTCGCCGAGATACGAGTATGCGAGCGACTCGAGCAGCCTACGGCCCTTGCCGTCGCCTTCGGCGAGCTTGTGGTAGTTGACCAGGGCATGGAAACCATCGCGCTTGCGGCCGTCCCAGATGTGCCACACGAACGGCCGGTCGTGGAACAGCTTGCAGTGCTCCTCGAAGAAACCGTTACGGAGCCAGTCGTCGAGGTCGGTGCCGCCAGCCAGTTCGCGGATCTTCGACGGCTCAACCCCCGCAGCGGCCAAAGGCGCCAGCAGTTGCTCGGCGGCGGGTTCCTCGCCACGCACTGACGGGATGCAGACGATGCCATCGAGGTCAGCGAACCTGGCCAGCGCGTCGCACCGCTTGACCAGTTCCCGCGCCCGCTTGCTGAGGCGCATCTTCTCGTCGAGTTCCGCCGGCCAGCGGTACCCCAGCAACCGCGCCACGGCCACCTGGAGCGGCGAAGTCGCTTTCCCCGGCCAGCCGTGAAAGAGCCACTGCGTCGGGTCGTCTGATTCGGGCGAAGCTGGGTCAGGAATTGGATCGTGGCCGGAAAGCCACTCTCCGGGGTCGAATGGGACCGCCAGCATAGTCTTGACTGAGACGGCGAAGCTCGGATCGATTCTCTTCAGCTCTTCCGCTAACGCGCCTGACACCGCGAATCTCCAAGTAGCGGGGAGATGAGCAGGGTTGCTGGGGACAATGACGCAGCAGTTCTCACCATAGATCTGTCCTGTATACAACGTCGCGCGGCGTTCGCCAACGAGGCTGACTACTACGCCGTTCTTGCCCCAGTTTGGCTTCCCGCTTCTCCACTGCTGCGCCTTGTGATTCAGATGACGGACCTCACGAGCGAAGGCAGCCATCCTTCCAGCTTCCTTCTCCCATAGGATGACCTCTTCTCTCCCCGCAAACGGTGCTGTCTCCGCCGGCGCTACTTGATACAACTCCCACTCACTCCCAAGAGAGCTCAACTCCCAGTGCTTTCGAAAGTACGTGCTCCCCTCACCAACAGCCTGCCCGTGCAACGCTGTGGCCAAGTCCGACAGGGTCCCGCTGGTTCCCGACGCCCCCACGCGGATTCTGTGGCATGGGTCCCTAAGGATCTCTGAAAGCTCTATGGGTTGTGGCTTGGATGATGGCTGGTCAGCCCCTGTAAGGCATGCTCTGATATCCATAGTACTATTGTTGTCCGCCACATCGATCACGAACAGAGTGTCTCTCGGAGATGCTTGTCTTGCGGACAGAATGTAGAGTGCGACACTGACTACCTCTCCGCTGATTGACTCAAAGGCTCCAGCGCCGAGGCGCGCCACCAACGACCAGCAGTGCGTTTGAAGTAGCCGCTTCCGCAATCTCGTGTGTCCCTTCTTTGACAGGATGCTCTGGATCGAAACGCACGCCAGAGTCCCCCCCGGCGAGAGCTGCTCCGCCCAGCGAGACATCATTACTGACGCGAGGTCGTGTTTCGCGTCCGGGTACCGAGCGTCGGCAAGGGCGATTACCGACGCGGGTTGGGCCATCCTCGTCAAGTACGGGACGTTCGTTATGACGAGGGTGTACTCGCGTCCCAGGAGATCGGTGGCCTTGACCATGCCAGCGGCTGCGATAGCGCGTTCGCGTGTTTCGTCATCGGCCTTCTCAGCTTTGAGGATCGCTGCCACATACGGCTGAAGCGCCTCGTAGTCAGCTGTTCTGAGATCCCCATCAACCCTCTTCGGTTCAATGAGCGACCCCAGCGTCGGCGCTTGGGAAAACAGCCGGTGCAGGCTCAGCAGTCCGTTCTTGATCCTCTCACGCTCAACTGCCCCTGGGGGCATCCCCGCCTGTTCGGCCAGCTCCAACCATTGCTGCTCGGTGCTCTGCGGTCCAATGCCCGTGCACGCGATGTGTAGCTCTGGGAGCTCGCGATAGCCGGCTATCTTCCAGGATTCGAAGGCAAGCGCGAACGCCGCGATTTGACAGCAGCGTTCGTCGATCTCAAGTCCATGCAGATTGTCACGCAGGACTGCATCGACGGCTTGAGCCGCCGACAAGCCTTCCTCTGTCATGCGGATCGGCACGAGATGGTGCAGCGCAGCCACGAGGAAGTGCCCAGAGCCGCAGCACGGGTCGAGGGCCTTCAGCTCGGCAACCCTCCTGGGCCAGAGGTCAAACGCACTCGCAGTTGGACGCCAGGGCCCGCCCTTGCCGTCCGCGCCACGTACAAAGCGCAGGTACTCCCACTCCACACCAGGGAGAGCGAGCTTCTTCCGTAGCTCTTCCTCCGTCTTCGCACTCTCGGCATCCTCGGCAGTCAGCTTCTTCCCCGCCCACCACGCGCCGAGGGTGTTGTGCAAGAGGAAGCTGACCATGTACGGCTCTGTGAAGAGCTGCGTCACGGCCCCGATCTCGTCGGCTCCGATCTTGACCTCGGAGCGGTTGATCTCATCCTTCTTCTTCGACTGCCAGAACTGGTACACCCACCCGAGCGCATCGGAGGCGGCGAAGACCGCCTCCGGCAGAGAGTCGAGGAGCTCTTCAAGCCTGACCCTATGCTCCGCGGCGAAGGAGACCTGAAGCAGCGGATCGTCGGGGCGGAAGATCTGCGGCAGCATCCGCTCCGCGCAGCGTGAGGCGAAAACCCACATGTCCACGCCGTCTTCCTTGGCCAGTCCCTCGGCCTCGGTCAGGCTGATGGCCATGTTCTCGCGCGGCTCAATGAGCAGGTTGTTCTCGGCGAGGAACCGGGCGAACAGCATCCGATGCCATTGCTCGTAGGCGCATTCGGTGACGAGGTGATCGAGCGCTATCCGGCCAGCTGCGTCCTGCCGGTCACCGAGTTGCCGTGCCCGGGCTCGGAGGTGGTTGCGCAGCTCGCGCTCCCCCGGCCCCATGTGCGGGTACGGCTCGTGGTAGTGAACGCCCACCGCCTCGAGCGCCGCGCGTGCGCCGGCTTCGGCCACATCGCGGGCCTCAACCACCACGCGCTCCAGTTTGTTCCGCAGTTCGCTTGCGAGTGTCGGCATAGGTACAGTCCCTTCAGGAGATCACGACCGGGCCGTCTTTGAGCTTGGCCAGGAGGTCTCTCTGTGTGTCGGCCAGCCACGCCCTAACGTCCTCCTCGCCCTTGAGCGTTCCACTAGTCAAGTGGACTTGCTGGGTCTTGGGTTCAAGCAGTCTCGCTGCGGCGATGGCGGCACGGACGAACTGCTGGGGCAGTGCGTCCGTTCTGGTTCTCCACTCTCGTAGAGGCACGGCCTCCAGCCAGCGGATGAGGTCGGCCTCCGTGCCGACCGCCAGAGCCGCCAGCTCGTCGAGCCCTTCGGCAGCAAGAATCTGTCTTCGCTGGTCGACCTTGAGCTTCTTCCAGCTGTCGCTGGCGGTAAGCACCGACATCTGCTCGCTGTAGGTTCTCGCGTACTCGACGTGCGCCGTGGTGACGGCCGCACGGAGCGCATCAGCGGCGGCCTTTCGAAGATCCGGCAAGGGGTCGCTCGCATCGAGCAGCCGGCGCTCGGACTTCGCAGCATCGGCCTGCATGCGGAGTTCGTTGGCCCCGGGTACAGCGTCGGCGTGCTTGAGTAGCGTGCAAAGCGTTTCCCATTGGGGTCTTCGCTTGGCCGCAAGCTCGGCCGCCTTGCCCCAGGCCTTGGCATCCCGCGCGAGCGTATCGTGCTGTTTGAGGATCTCCGCCAGTTGTTCAAGCCCGCCAAGGCCGCGAAGGGCGTCGAGATAGGCCGTGTTGGGCCGGACGGGCATCGGTGGGTCCCCACCAGCTTCGTCCGCCAGTCCCGCCAGGCGCGCGAGAAACGCGCTTGCTTTGACGGTCTCTTCGTTGGGTTTGCAGTCCACCCCGGCACTCTGGAGCAGTTTGCGAAGCTTCATCTTCTCGTGAGTGCCGAGCGTGACGGTCTCAGCGCGGAAGTCCGTAACGGGAACCTTCGCCTGATCGAGTTGCCCTCGCGCGAGGGTCGTGCCCTTGTGCGTAACGCGGAGATGGCCGGTCGTGTGCAACGTGATGAGCGCCGCATCCACGGCGTCGCGCGGCCACCCGTAGGGGCTTGCCTCGAAGGCGTCGCGCACTTCCTTGCCGCGCTTTCCCGCGCCGATCTCAGACAGCACGGCCGCACAGACGGGATGCTTCTCGGGAGAGTCCGTCCAGTCCACGGCGGATAGGGCCGTCTCGTCCCCGTTCTTGGCACGGTTGATGACGTTGGCCCACCGGCTGTCGTCGGCATCCCTGAAGCTGGGGAAGAGGCGATCGAGCGACGCCTGCGCAGCTGCCTCAACCTTGGCCACGAGACTCGATTCGATCCGCTCGCCCCCGCCGCCCTGGAAGACCTTCGCGCGGTCGATCACATCGCTGACGATCTGGTTGCGGGCGGCTTCGGCCGTGGCCATGCGCGTGCCCATGGCGTCGCGAGCCTCTCGGCCTTCGGGCGTGGTGGGCGTGCCCTTGAGGTCGAACGTGGCCTTCGCAGCCTCGTACTCAACGATGGTCCTCTGGAGGTCGTCGGCGCTGGCCTTTGGGACGTAGGCATAGATCATCGGACTCCCAATGCCAGCGGCAAGGGCATCGTTGAGGACTTCCTTCTCCCTCTCCCCCCACCCATCCCGAACCCAGACGGGGATGTCACTACGTCCGGCCGGCGGGGCGTCGGCGCCGAAGTGAACCAGCAGCTTCCGCGGATCCTTGCACCTGCCTTGCGCGAGTCTGATGCCCTTCAACGCATCTCCGCAAGCCGCGCTGATGAGCGAGCCGCGCTTGCTCGATAGCGAAGCAGGGTCTCCGTTCAAGCGGGCCTGGCGGTTGCGGAACTCGCGGTCCCACTCGCTGCTTTCGCGTGTCTGGAGGCTGTACTCCTCGTCCAGCTTGATGAGCGTGCCTGCATCCACGAGTCTCTTGAGGACCTGGGGAATGTCCTTCCGAAGTTGCGTACCGTCACTAGACAGATCGGAGACAAGCAGGTCGGCCAGCATCTCCGGCGTGGATCGGACGCCGATGTCGGTTCCAGCGTCACGCGGTAGCTTGCGGATCAAGAAGATCAGGCCGCAGAGTCTCTGGGCGAGTCGGCCGTCGTCCGTCCCGTCGCCAAGGCTCCGGATTGCCTCGTCAATCTCACGAAGCAGGGATCCGGTCCGTACGAGATCTGGGTGCAGCTGCCCAAAAATGAAGTCCGCCGAAACCACTGTGCCGAGCGAAGCCTCAGCGGCCTGCCGGACGGCTTCATGAACGATCTTGAGTTGCGTGCGAAGCTGGCTGGACATGCCGGGCACATCGACCGCACGGAGCACGTGCTCCCAGAACCGCCGACGGACCGGCAGGAGCGGATAGTCGTCCACGATGATGTCGCGGTCTTCCGAGCAGGCGGCGATGCGCGTTCCTGCAAGCTGCCGGTCGATCTCGCCGGCGTGGGCGCTGAGCACATCCTCGATGACCTTCCTCTTGTCGACCTTCTTGGCGAGGACGACGCGGCGCGTGACCGTTTCCACGTCGGTATCGGAAAGCTCCACCGGGATCGTAAATCGGTCCTTGAGGCGTTGCAGCAGCGGGACATTGCCAGCCAGCGCTGTTTGGCCCGCACCGATCAGCAGCACGCGACTGTCAAGTTGCTTGCAGAGACACTCCGCGAGGTCCTGCGCCGCTTTCGACCGATCTGGATCCTGTCCAATGAAGAGCTGGATTTCGTCGAGGACAACGACGGTGCAGGGGACTTGGTTATTCACTATGAGCACTTCGCGGACCAGCCGAATGAACTCGCTATCCGTGACTTCATTGACCACGGGGAATTGCGCCCGCAAAGCTGCGCGTGCCTGCTTGAGGTCGGCGGCAAAGTCGGGATCGGTGTCGAGGACGGCCTTGGCGAGAATGGGACTGACGTACAGGTCGTGGAGTTCGGCGAAGAACCCCTTGCCGGCCGCTTCAACTGCAACCCTGACCCGATCGAAGATGCCGTTCTTCTGGAGCCACATGCAGAACTGCGCCTGCGGCAGCGCTTCAGGCAGCCCCTTGGACGCGAGGATGATGCTGAGCACTGCCAAGCGTGCGCTCTCGCCGCCGCCGGATGGCAGCGTACCGGACGCGGCGTGCAGGCCGCCGTAGCGTTTCCCGAGCGTGTCGAGTTCACGCAGAAGGTCCTGCACATCCTGCGGAAGGCGGGCCAACCCGCGCGCGGTTGCGCCATCGGCGAAACGCGTATCCACCCAGAGATGGCGAAGCATCTTCAACATGTGCGACTTGCCGCTCCCGTAGAATCCGCTCACCCACGCCGCCGGCTGGGTTGTCGAGTGGATGTTGCCGACGTAGGACGCCAGGATGCGGATCAAGCCATCTTCGTACTGGCCCTCGCAAACGAAGTGCTCAAGTTCGTACCGGAGCGTCTCGATTTCCTTCTCGCTTGCGGCCTCACGCACGGAGGCAACGCCGTCGTTCAGCAGCTTGGATACGGCGGGATCGCGTAGGAAGAGCTCTCGGTTCTTCATCAGTCAGTTCCCCCATTGTGGAGCGTGATCGGCACGGCCAGGTAGTTCCAGCCGTCTCGCGCATCCAGGAGCCGGTAGTTGTTGCTTTCGTACTCACCTGGGAAGAAGACCACGAGCCGGCCACGAATGTCCTTGACCACTTCCTTCAGCACAAGCGAGACGCGGGTGAGCCCAAACAGGCTCGCCACGCCCTGGACGGCAACCACGGTGTCTTCGTCTGCACCGTCAGCGGTCAGGGCTTCACGCAGCCGGCCGGCCACGTACTGCACGAAGTCGCTCCGCAGTTTCATCGCTAGCGTCTCCGGCTCCTCGAAGTAGGCTTCGCGGTAGTCGGTCTCGGCCATCCACCGCGAGAAACTATCGGTGAGGTCGACTGCTAGCCAGCGATGGCCGGTCGATGTCGTTGCCATCTCAAACAACTCTAGCCGTGCCCGCATCTTGCGTTCGTCGGTCTTTGGATAGACCACGAAGATGGCCTTCTGGTCGCCAGCAAGGTTGCGCTGCCAGGGAGGGGCGATATGGTTTCTGTAGCGGGCCACAAGCTCTTCAGCACGTCCCACGGAAAAGCTCCTTCTCCTTCTCGGTGAGGATCGTAGAGAACGAGACGTCCACCAATCCTCCGCCGTAACTCATACCCACGAGACCAAGGCGCTTCGCATCCGCGCAAAGCGCCAGCGCATCTTCTGCCGAAACGTCAAGAACTCGCATCCACGTAGATCTCAGAAGGCCTTCTCCGCGTATGCCGACGGCGTAGCCAAGAAGCAGCGCGAATGCGGCAGAGGCGGGTGCAGCAGAAACCACCTGCCGCACCTTACGCACGCGACCACGAAGGTGCCCGGACTGCGTCCACGTTGAGGCAGCGTTGCGTACAACCTTGTCCAACGTGCCATCGCTCAGCCGACCGCCAGCCAAGCGATGAAGGGCCTCGGTTACAGCCGGACGCGCAAATTCCTCACCGGGCCGCGTCTGAAGAACGCAGTCCGCGGTCGCCCTCAACAGCGGGTCACGCGCCAGAGCGAGGAGGAGGGCGAGAAGTTCATTGCCGCGTCGCCCGTCCGGCCAGTAGAGACGCAGGAATCGGAAGAGCGGGACCGATGGATCAAGACCATAGAGCTCACTCAGCCTCTGAGCGGTGAGTCTCCGTGTCGACACCGTGCGCTTGCCGAGGAGATTGTTGTCCACGATCGCTGCGTTGTACGCCGAACGTGGTGCCTCTCTGGGCAGCGCATGGAGGAGCGTCTGGAGCCCGTCCAGCATCATCGTGCGACTTGTATGCGTGCCCTTGGCGCCGAGGCGAAACCCGACGCTCTCCAGACGCCTGATCTGTTGATCGGATTCATGCTCGCACAGTTGCGGCCAATCGGGTGGCATGTCTTGGCCATTCTACTCCGCCGGCTGGTTTGCCGGCGAATGGGGCGGCTGCCCCCAGGCACCGGGAGGCGAGGAGCGGGAGAGATCAAGGCGCCCGCTCCTGGGACATAAAAACAGGGAAAGGAATGACCTTTCCCTGTCGTGTTCTACGAAAGAGCTACTCCACGCCGTCCCCAGTCTCGGGAGTGAAGCGGGGCTACATGTGCCCGTCCTGCTTCATTGAGACGAAGCCGGTGGAGCTGACAATCAAGTGATCAAGAACCTTGATCCCAAGAAGCTCGCCCGCTCTCTGCAGCCGCTGCGTCAGAGCCAGGTCCTCCGGACTCGGCACCAGGGTTCCCGACGGATGATTGTGGGCAAAGATGACGGATGCCGCTCGATCCATCAGCGGATCGGCGAACACCTCGCGGGGATGCACTTGGTTGCAGTCGAGAAGCCCCACCGTCGTCCACCGTGTCTTGATCGGCTTGTTCGCTCCGTTCAAGCTCATCACCGCGAAGACCTCTTGCGGCATCTCTTGGATGGAAGCGAAATGGCGTACGGCGTCCTGGGCACCGTTGATCGCCTCGTCGCCGAAGGGTGCTCCCGGCTCCCGTGTCGTGTAGACCAGAGACCCGTCGATGAACACCTCCACTTTGTGACTCTTTCTTGCCATGCTCACACCACCTCCTGGGATTGGGTGTGGAAAAGGAACCGGGGGAGCAATGAGATCACTCCCCCGGGGTCGAACGGACGTGCGCTACGCTGCGCTGTCCGCAACTTTCGTCTCGGTGTGCTTGCCGTTTCGACCGTTCTGATAGGAGTCGTAGACCTTCTCCTTGACGAACTTGACGATCGGTTCGGCCTTCTCGGGAGCAAGCTCACTTAGCATCTCGCGTAGCTCGCGCTCGAGATCTCGGATGTACCCCATGGCTACTTCACCTCCCTCGATTGGATGTCTCACTACGAGTGGTGCTTTGCTCCAGAGAGCGAGAGCTACCGCTGACGCCCGGAAGCCACAGCTGTCCCGGATGGACAGATGACGCCGGCTCAATCGACAAACTGGTCCCGTTGACGCAGACGCGGAATCCACCGATCAGCGCGGAGCGAACCTGGCGAGAGGCGAGTTCCTCCCACACGGCCGCTTCAAGCGCCGGAATGGCACTCGCTAGATGACGGCGGAAACACAGACTGCGAACGGCTCGTGAAAGAACAGATGGTTGTATGATCGTCACCTCCCGAGGGCTCGCGAGACGGCCTTCGGGAGGCGCCTTCCCTCCCGCATCGGCTTGGGAGCGTGCCATCAAGGCACTGACATCAAGCGCGAGAAGGAAGGTGCCTATATTATACCACACTGTACATCTTGGACAAGACCCGGCCGCTTCCCTTGGTGAAGCGCACAACCGAAAGGCACCGGTCGTGCCGACCGATGCCCGCGTGGTTGCGGTAGAACTCACAAAGAGTGGAGACGACAGAGGGCTGCGGTTATGCAGTGCGCCGACTGCGCGTGCGTCGCGGGGTTTCGTCACCGCGGCGGATCGCGTCGAACCAGCGGTTGATCTTTCGCTCCACCTCGGCTTGCGGTGAGCAGTGCCGCTCGCGCGACAGGCGCACGATCGTCTCGCGGTAGCTTCTCTTCTGCTTCTCCCGCGGAGGAAGGACATCGGCGTTGAACGGCCGGCTGGTGAGCGCGTCAATGCACAGGCGCAGATACACGGAGTGAGGCGGAAGATGGAGGAAGTCGTCGCGCGAGAACTCAGGCGAGAACTCCTTTTCGAGCTCCTCGGCGTCGGTTGCCCCCACCCGGAACGAGACGAGGGTTCCGACGTTCCCGAAGACCGCCTCCTTCACCCGCGTGTCCAGTTGCTCGATGTACTGGTGGGCGAGGGTTAGATCGAGACGGTACTTCCGCGCTTCGGAAAGGATGTCGATGAACGACAAGGTGGCGAAGTTCTGGAACTCGTCGCAGTAGAGGTGGAAGTCGCGCCGCTCCGCCTCCGGCACGTCAACTCGTTCCATCGCCGCGAGTTGCAGCTTCGTGATGATCAGGCTACCCAACAGAACCTGATTCTCTTCGCCAACCGCCCCCTTCGGGACGCTCGCGATCAGGATCTTCCCCCCGTCAATCAGCTCCCGGAAGCTCACCTTCGACCGTGCCTGTCCAACGATGTTCCGCACGAGCGGTGAGCTCAGAAACGCGCCCACCTTGTTCAAGACAGGGGCGATGGCCTCCGTGCGGAAACTCGACTGGTATGCGGCGAACTCGCTGATCCAGAAGTCGCGCACCTTTGGATCCGTCACCTTCGCAACCACCTTCTCTCTGTAATGAGCATCACAAAGCAGCCTCGGAATGCAGAGGAGGGTTGCGCCGGGGATCTCTAAGAGTGCCAAGATGCTGTTGCGGAGGATGTGAGCCATTCGTGGTCCCCACGAGGATGCGAACAGCTTCTCGAATACTGACATCAGCGACGCCGCGACCAGATGTCGCTTCTCGGCGCCGACGTGCTCGAACGGGTTCAACGCAAACGGCCACTTCAGATCCTGCGGATTGAAGTAGACAACGTCGTTGATCCGATGTCGCGGAACAAACTCAAGCAGCCTCTGTGCCAAGTCGCCGTGTGGGTCAAGGACTCCGACTCCACGGCCTTGCTCGATATCCTGGACGATCATGTTCTCAAGCAAGGTCGTCTTTCCCATGCCGGTCTTGCCGATGACGTAGATGTGCTGGCGTCGGTCGGCCTGCTTGATCCCAAACGGCTTCTTGTGATCTCTCCAGTTGGTTGCTCCGATGATGGTGATGGCCATACCCCTCCGGCCCGGACAACCCGAAGCCACTGGGCAAGTGCCACTGGTTTTGGGTTCTGTCGGGAGACACAGCTCGCACTCCAAACAGCGAACCTCTCTGCGTTGATCGTGCGAGGAGGCGGGCCCGAGCGGGAGGGGGATGAACACCACGGCGGTGTGATGCTATTATACCATACGCGAGCGAAACAGCCAACAGGTCCGGCGAAGCGCCCCACTCTGCAACCTGCTCGTTGCCGCTATCTCCGCCAGTTCGGCGGCGGGAAGACGCGTGGTGGCGGGAACTCCGACCTGTCCTCAAGGAGCCCTGAGTCGTCGATCCCTTCGAGGAACCACTTCTGCCGTCCGGGCTCGAAGCGAACCACGTATCGCGTCGAACTCTCCTCGAAGCGAAAGAGCAGACTCGACGTGGTCCTTTCGACACGAGGGCGAGTCGCGAAGTCAATGCGGCGACCGCTCCACCGGATCGCCTTGAGGACCGGAAGAGCCAGACCGCTCTTGAACTCGACCATCGCATCCACTTCGCTATCGACCCACATGGTCTTCATCGTAGTCGATGAATGAGCAAGTTGACTAGGCGGGCCGCCCGTAGGGTATCATCCATCAGACAAGAGGAGGGGGAAGATGATCGCAAGGCCAACAATGGGCAAGCTAAGCATCTACATTCCGAAGTCGAAGATGGCGCTGAAGCCCGTCGAGCGCCTCGTGAAGCTGGGCGCGAAACTGGATCGATCGGTCAACTACCTTGTGGTCGAGGCGGTCCTTCAGTACGTCGACCGGGAAGAGGAGACGCGGTAGGGGCGATCTCACGCAAGAGTGCCTTTGCATCTGCTCTGCGAGGCACGCTAGACTGCAAGCTGGTTCAGGTACGCAGTGTGGGGGTGGCCATGAGAAGGTTCCGTTTCTCCGTCCGCAACACCTGGTTGATCGTCGCGCTTTGCGGGATTTCGCTTGCTGTATTCGGCGTTGGGCAAAGCGATGCGTCGAGTCTCACCGTCTACTTCCTGGATGTGGAGCAAGGCAACTGCATCCTTATCGTCCCGCCGTCGGGCACTGCAGCTTTGATTGATGCGGGAACCGGCATTCGTGGGGATGATCCCTCAGACGATGATCCGGCCGCTCTCATACAGGGCTTGATGAGAGCTGACCTCACCTTCAATCTTCAGTACGTGATTGCCACGCACTACGATGCCGACCATATTGGGAAGCTTGACGAAGTGCTGAACGCAGGACTTCTGGGGCCGAATGGCACGGTCTTCGATCGCGGCGATGCAGAATCTACGGACCCCGCGTACGTCGAGTACGAGCGAAGCATCGGAGGCCATCGTCGGCTGGCACTGGAACCCGGAACGAAGATCGATCTGGGCGGCGGAGCTATCTTGAGCTGCGTGGTAGTGAACGGCGCCTACAGGTCGGCGACCGGGACTCTCAGGGTCTTGCTCTCGGAGTCGGACGAGAACGCCCACTCCGCGGGCCTCATTCTCACCTACGGCAGCACATCGTTCTGGTTTGGCGGAGATCTGACAAGCGCTGTTGAGACGGCGCTAGCGCCATACGTCCAGGATCTAGATGTCTATGCGGCGAACCACCATGGGTCGACGACCAGCTCGTGTCCCGCGCTCTTGCGGGCGCTCAAGCCGGAGTACGTAGTCGTCCAGTCCGGGCAGGAGAATACATACGGCCACCCGAACAAGGCGGTGGTAGGCACCATTCTCAGCGTTGAAGACAGTCTTGGCGCGACACCCCGCGTCATCTACCAGAACCACGCCAAGACCGGCGATGCACGGTCGGATGACACGTTGGCGAGCGCAATTGCCGATCCCGATGGGGCCGGGCCGCTTCCTGGAACGATTGTCTTCCGGACGGATGGTGCTGGTGACGTTTTCTTGACGATTCCAGCAATGCCGTCCCCGAGCCTGCCGAGCGAGTTCATGCTTCTGGTTTCGGCGGCCCCGCAAGAGGGTGGAACTACGACACCTGCAGGGGCAGGCCAGTACTCCGCGGGCAGCACCGTCACAGTCGCGGCAACTCCGAACTCCGGATATCGGTTTGATCACTGGGAAGGCGACGTGTCTGGGACTGCCGCCTCTGTCGAGGTGGCGATGACTGCTGCGAGGTCACTTGTGGCTGTGTTCGTCGCGGCGCAAGGGTCGGCGATTGAGAGGGGAGACCTCCTAATCTACAGCGTGCTTGCCAACGCCACGGGAAGCACAGCGAAGGCGGAGATCCCCAATGAGACGATCACGCTCAAAAACATGACGAACCACGAGATCGATCTGCTCGATCCTGTTCCCCTGACAATCAGGGACGAGAATTCCATGTGGACTCTCACAGCGGCCGCTCTGGACCAAGTTGGATTGCCCCACGTGATTCAGTCTCAGGGTACGTGGTCCGTGATGGGAACTGTCTACAACCCAAGCGGCAGCTCCAGCCTCATCAGTCTGCGGAATACCGGAGAGACCATCACGATCCTGCTGGGCGGTATTGCGCTTGACTGCTGGACATATCCGGATGCGAGCAACAAAGAGGGGCAGACTCTCCAACGCACAGGCTTCTCTCCAGGGACCTGCGGGGGATGAGTTGCGGCGCGTACGTGTGCGGCAAGCTGTGGAGAGGCTAGAGAGATCAGATTCCCTGGAGATCGAGAGAGGGCCTCAACAGCTGACGACGACAAGGGGGAGCATGTTGCGCGGACTCGGTCACCCTGGGACAAGGTATTGGGTAGTGCTTGTTGCAGTATCCGTGCTCCTCTTGCTGGCAACAGGGTGCACTGATCGCAAGCTAGAAAAGTGCGCGGCTGACCTCGCGGCGGCCGCGACCTCAGTTGAGAAGCTGAAGACCGACATCGCATCTCGTGACCAGACGATCGGTGGACTGAACATGCAGATCGCCGACCTGAATCGGAACAAGATCCGGTCTGAGGCCGATCTGACCACGGAGAGACAGGCCCGGGCGAGAGCAGAGAGCGATCGCCAGTCCCTGCAGGCGTTATTCGACCAGTACAGAGCGAACTTGGCAAGCTGCGCGGCATGCAGCCCTGGGTACCCAATTGCGGCGCTCAGCTACTCGCCGTCCGCACCTCTCGCCTTGGAGCCCGTGACCTTCGCAGATTCATCAGAAGACGGTGAGAGCGACATCGTCCAATGGGTCTGGAAGTTCGGCGACGGGCAGAGTGCGCAAGCTCAGACTCCCAGTCATACGTACAGCCGATCGGGGGACTTCGCCGTTACCCTGGAAGTCAGGGACGCGAAGGGTTGCACGTCCTCTGCCGCGCAAGCCGTGAAAGTGCGCCCCGCCCAGCCCAGCTTCGACGTGGAACCTGCGACGCCGCGCAGGCAGCAGCTGTTGACATTCAGTGGTGTCACGATCGACCAACTCACGTGGACTTGGGACTTCGGCGACGGAACGACCGGAGTGGGGCAGACGCAGTACCATACGTACAAGGAACGAGGCGTCTACAACGTCGAGGTCCGCGTAACGAACAGCTTGGGACTCACGAGTTCCAAGCGAGTACCGTTGACGGTCTTCGGAACCCCGTGCGAAGAGTGCTTGGACCGAATCAACACGGCAACCGAAGCTCAGTTCCATCTCGTATACGACATTGGAGACGTCCTGTCACGGAGGCTCGCGGAGAACCGTCCCTATGCAGTTGCCTCGTGCTCGCGGCAGAGCATCAGGGCAGCCCTTGAGGCTCTCGATCAAATCGGCCCCAAGCGCTCAGACGACATCGTTACGTTCTTCTGTGGTGACCTTCTGTAGGGCAACGAGTACCTCGGCGTGTCGCACGGCTCACTCCCGTGAGCCAAAGTGAGGACTCACCTAGTCCGTGGACCAGTTCTCGGGGATCAGGTCAGTTCGAGATGGGGATCTCTGAGGGCTGGTCGCTCGCCGGGGCAGAGTCCAAGCTGTGGTGCTGTAGCGGAACTCCGACCCGCGACAGGAACGCTGCGAACCTCTGGGACAGATCCTCCCGATAGGGGCATGTCAAGAGAGCGATGTAGTTCTCAGAGCTTCCGTAAGCAGCACGCAACGTCGAGGTGGGTATGGTGAAGAAGTGCTTGAAGTCGATAACCGACGCGGGAACCTGCAGCTGCCTCCAGGATGTCAGGAAGTGGTACCGGGGGTCGAGATTCTGCCTGATCGTCCTGTACTGGGCGCTCGTCTTGCGCTTCACTCGCAATCCGAATCTCTCCATGTGCTGTCCTTCATGGAACTGCTCAGCGGGCCACGCGGGACATACCAGCACGCAGGGTACCAGTTTGTCGACGTTTTCGGCCTTCTTGTCTTGTTCAAGAGTCTCGAGGAGCTCGTTCCTCCCGTGGCCATCCTGCTCTAGGTCGCACTCCTGGCTCAGCACGACAGCATAGGGCAGCACCCATGTAGCTATCTCCCCCTCGCCGGGGCGGGAGGGAATGCCAGAGACTGCGGCCTCGAGGTCGCGGTAGAAGGATCCCTGGTGCGGATCGGGAAGTGAAGCGGCCTCGTACGGGTCGAGGTTACTCCCTTGTGACAACAGAGTACCGCCTAATGCTGGGCTTCTTGTACTCGCTTGGCGCGTCGGCAGCCGCCGGCCCCGCAGCTCCAACAGCCCCCAAGTAGTCTCCGCTGGGCTCGCCGCCGGGCCGCACCCGAGGGCCTGTCGCCGAGAGGGCACTGTCACGACCCTTGGCTTCCTCACGAGTCTGCAAGCTCTCCCCACCTGTTGCTGGGCTCCTGCGCTCGGCGATCGACGACTGAGCCAACCCGGAAGTGGTCTCGTCTCTGTTCTCAATTGTCATTGCGGGTTCCTCCGGCAATCAGACACCATGTCCTGTCTAGCCTGCTCCCATCACGTGGCGAAGCTCATCTCCGATGCTGGCTTCGAACATGACATCCACGTATCCATTGTACCGTCCAAGAAGCTCCACGGCGGCAGCAGCGGGGCTCTCCCCGATGGAGAAGCAGTCGTAGTCCAAGATGAACTCACGGTGAGCGACGGGGCTCGGGAAATCGGAATTGAAGATCCCAAATCGAAAAGCCATTCGATGATCCTCCGCCGTCCAATGCATCTCATGCCAGGATCGAGCTAGTCTGCTGCCGTCGGACCGCCCAACTCCCAGGGCAGCGTCTATCAGGTGCTGCCCTATGTAGCCTTTCCAGTCAAGTGCGTCTCCCGTCGGGAGTGAGACCTGGTTGATGTATCGAAGTCCGGCTCTCGTCAGCGTCTGCACTGGGTAGGTCGCCTGGAACTTCTCCCATAGCAGCCCGAAGTCGGCCTTCATGCGCTCAATCCCTGGATAACGGCGGAACTCCAGTCTGAGGAAGTCGCATGCAACTGAGAGCGCCGCTGTCCGGTCAGGGATCATGAAGACCCAGATGCTCTTCTGCTCCTGGATGTTCGCCTGCAGGGCGGATTGAGCAGTCACGGCTGCGGAGACTCCCAGCTCAAGTTGCTCTTCAACGTGCGGGAACTCGGTCTGTATGAGCGTCTGGTAGGCTGCTGGAGCATCCTTCTTCAGTGCAAGGATCGGACTGAATCTGATCTCGTAGACGACGGAAGTGAGGAAATCCTTTGCGTACCTCATCGCCCCTCCATCTGGACAACACAACAATCCCGCCATGGGAGCGAGCGGGCACTACTCATTCCCCTCCCTGTAGTCCTATACGGCTCTTGGATTCTACCGCAACTGTGAGTGCAGGGGAACTCACCCATGCTCCTCGGGGCTGGGCCCTGAGATTCGAGCGCTTGCGGCGGACCTGCCCCCTAAGAACCGGTCCAGATACAGCGCAAGTGCTTAGCTACCTAACGGAGTTCAAGAGTAGTCCCGCAGAGGGTACAGAGAGCAAGGGCCCGCAGGGTTCCTTGCTCTCTGCACCCTGGGAGCCACCTTGATCCGCCGGAGTTCGCGACGCCCGCGGGGGCGAACTCCCAAGCCGCACAGAGTGCGGCCGTGGGTCTCAAGTCCCTCCTCCGGTACAGATAGCCCTTCAGAAGGGACTTTGCTCGCGAGGCCCAACGGGACGCTCGCTCTTGCCGCGACTCCACTGCCCCAAGTAATCCACCCTCCGGTGAACCCGGGGCGGTTCACTTGACAACGTCTCCACACACCGCTCAGAGAAGGTTCA
>Ga0315287_10000442_pt1 | contig 36182 bp, 44 predicted proteins | sample YL17G11_0_MG_FD_205037 | JGI IMG/M metagenome (GOLD analysis project Ga0315287, IMG submission 205037) | Sediment microbial communities from Yellowstone Lake, YNP, Wyoming, USA - YL17G11_0 | ecosystem: Environmental > Aquatic > Freshwater > Lake > Sediment | place: USA: Wyoming | collected...
AGTTGCGCGCCGTGCCAGACCGCCACGATCCAGACGACCTCTCCCTCAGCGCGATAGAAGAAGCGGTAGGGGGGGATCACCAACTCTCGGTAGGGCAGGTCCGGAAACTCGGGAATCCGCCGCCCGGAGTTCGGATAGCGAGTCGGGCGCCGCAACGTCCTTTTGGCCCGTGCCAGGAAGCGTTCCGCTGCCAGTGGCCGGTCCTCAGCAATGTGCGCGACGACCGCGAGAAACTGCCGGCGGCCCGCGGGCGCGAAGCGGACGCGCATCGCTCAGCGTCGCGTGAGAATGTCGTCCGCCTCGGCGAGGACCGCTTCGAGATCGGTGCCGCGGCCGGCACGGATCTCACGCTCCCCTTGGGCGAGGAGCTTGAGGATAGTCCGTTCGCGCTCCGCACGCTGGTAGGCCTCAAAGCCGATCAGCACCGCCGCGGCGCGGCCGCGCTGGGTCACCACCAACGGCTGCTTCGATCGGTTGACGCGCCGCAGCGTACCGGCGGCGTCCTGCCGCAGATCGGAGACGGGGATGATCTCGGGTACCGCGGCCATATACGCCTCAGAGTAGAAGTACGTCTAACAGTACAGGCAACAGTACCACACTGCAAGCACCGCGGGGCGCGCCTAACGCCCCACGCCGGGTCTCGATCCGATAGACGACGCGCGTTAGCGGAGGCGGCCGGGCACCGTGCCATGCGCCCGGCTGTGCGCTACGCCCCGGCCCTTCGCGATCTGCTTCTCGGCGGTCTGGACATCGTGCAGCAGTTCCAGGCGCTCGAGGAGCGCGTCGTACTCGCGGACATCAAGGAGCACGGCGACGCTGCGCCCGTGTTGGGTGAGCACGACCGGTCGGCGCGTGCGCTGCACGCGGCGCACGCCGTTTCGCGCGCCGCGTGCAATGCGCTCCGCCAGGAAAACCTTTCGAAGTAGTCGGCGACATCGTGCTTCGCCCAAGACGCACGTTCCGCTGCGCGCAGCGCGCCTGCTGCATGCCGTTGCTATGCGGCACGCAGGGGCTTGATGCGCGCCATGTCACCCATGATGGACTGTGCCGCGTCCCAGAGATCGACCGCGCGCTGGGCGTTCAGCCAGAACTCCGGAGCGTTGCCGAACAGGCGGGACAGGCGTAGCGCCATCTCCGGACTGACGGCCCGCCGACCCCGCAGCAGCTCGTTGATCGACTGGCGGGAGACGCCCACGGCCGCGGCGAGACCGGCGACGGTCAGTCCGTAGTCCGGCATGAAATCCTCGTGCAGCATCTCACCAGGATGGGTCGGCCGACGCTTCATCTGTCGGGTGTTCGGCACGCTCATGTCTCACCTCACCATCAATGGTAGTCGCAGATCTCGACGTCATACGCGTCGCCGTCGACGAACCGAAAGCAGACACGCCACTGATCGTTCACGGCGATGGCGTGCTGTCCCTTGCGGTCACCCTTGAGCGCATGGAGGCGATTGCCGGGTGGCACCTTCAGGTCGTCGAGGCTCGTCGCCAGGTCGACATACTCCAGTTTGCGTGCGGCTCGCCTGGCGACCTCGGGGGGAACGCGCTCGGTTGTCCCCGTCGCGAACAGTGTCCGGGTGCGCAGGTCCGCGAACGTCTTGATCATCGTGCCAGAGTACCGTGTCACGTGACGCGTGTCAAGCGGCTTGAATCCGCCTGGCGTTCTCGCCAGTGACGGGCGGCGTAGCCGTGATGGGCTTGGCCATGGCTCCTCCGTGCTTCTCCGAAACTGCGCTACCGAGGCTTCTCGGACATGCATAGCGAGGTTCGCCGGCCTTGGTCGTCGAGGACCTGCCCGATACGCCGCACGACGTCTTGACGTCATGACGTCGTAGCGCTAGGTTGCAGCCATGACGACCACCGCTGCCAAGCGCGCCACCGTTTACTTCGACGCCGCGCTCCACCGCGCCCTGCGCCTCAAGGCGGCTGAGACCGACCAGAGCCTCTCGGAGCTCGTGAATGCCGCTGTGCGGCGTACCCTCGGCGAGGACGTCGAGGACCTGGCGGCCTTCGAGGCCCGCGCGAAGGAGCCGAACCTGGCGTTCGAGAGGGTCCTGAAGGACCTGCGGCGGCGTGGCAAGCTATAGGCTCTTCATCAAGCCGTCTGCCGCCAAGGAACTCGAGGCGTTGCCGATCAGTCGGCGGCAGCGCGTCGTGACGCGATTGCGCGGGTTGGCCACGGAGCCGCGGCCGCACGGCTGCGAGAAGCTCTCGGGAGCGGAGAAGTATCGGATCCGGCAGGGCCCCTACCGCGTGCTCTTCACCATCGACGACACGGCCAACGAGGTCGTGATCGTGAGGATCGCCCATCGGCGCGACGTGTATCGCTAGTCGAAGCCGGCGCACTCCGCGGTCAGACACTCCGCTGTCAGACGGATTGACGCCCCGGTACTCACCAAGTAATACTACAGTATGAAGACCGCCATCTCGCTCCCCGACAAGCTCTTCGAGGCGACCGATGCGCTGGCGCGGCGGCTCGGCCTGTCGCGCAGCCAGCTCGTGGCCACCGCCCTCGCCGAGTTCCTGGCGAAACACCGCGGTCGCGACGTGACCCGCCGGCTCGACGCGGTGTACGCACGAGACACCGGCCACCTCGACCCGGCGACCCGTCGCCTGCAAGCGCGCTCGCTCGGCACCGATCCGTGGTGATCGAGCGGGGGGAGGTGTGGTGGGCAAGCCTCCCCGAGCCGAGCGGATCGGAACCGGGGTACCGGCGACCGATTCTCGTTGTGCAAGCGGACGCCTTCAACCGCAGCCGTCTGCAGACCGTGGTCGCGGTGGTGCTGACCTCGAACCTGCGTCTGGTGGAAGCTCCCGGCAACGTGTTGGTGCCCGCTCAGGCGTCGGGCCTGCCCAAGGACTCCGTGGCGAACGTGTCCCAGGTGGTCACGGTGGATCGGGAGTTCCTCACCGAGCTGGCGGGGCGACTGCGCGGGCGGACGTTGGAGGCGGTGGACGACGGCCTCCGGCTGGCGCTCGATCTGTGAGAACTATGCGGTCGGAACTCTCGCGCCGCTCAATCCGTAGGGCCTTTTCAAGGAGGTCACCAATGAGCCTCATCGACCGTGTCGCCGCCGGGCTGGACACACTCGGCAAGAAGACCCAGCAGGTGTTCGACGAGAGCAAGCTGCGGATGGATCTGGCCCGCGTGCGGCGCCGGAAGGACAACGCCGCCCGCGACCTCGGCTACCTCGGCTACCGCACATCGAAGGGGGAGATCCTCCCGGAGGGCGAGAGCGACGTGCTGATCCGCCGCATCGTGGCTACGGAAGAGGAGATCGCGAAGATCGAGGCGGACATCGAGAAGGTGCGCGGAGGGGACACCCCCGCCAGCCCGCCGCCGCCGACGGACGCGCCGACAGGCAGCACACCGTAGGTCTTCCGCGGCGCGGGCTACCGCCGCACGGCTCGAGCCCGGCAGCAGCGACAGGGGGCAGCGACCGACCGGCCACCGCCCCCTCGTTCACTCGCTAACGGCTATCGGCTAACGGCTATCGGCTCACGGCTGTCAGCTCGAACGCCACCGGCGCCCCCTCCATCGCGTACTTCGCCACGACGTACGGCGCGTCCTTCATCTGTCGAACGGGGCCGTCTGCGCCCGCAGGAAGCCACTGGCGTACGGCTGGTTGTCCACGCCGAGCCGCCGCTCCTCCTTCACCGTGGAGCGCTGGTTCTCGAAGTTCTCCTGGTTGATGGCCAGCGAGCGCATCCGGTCCGCCTGGAGCCAGAGGCCGAGGTTGAGGCGGTTGGACGGCAAGGTCTCGTAGTAGTTCGTCCGGTCCTCGTTGGTGGAGCCGTTCATCGAGCCGCCCGCCCGCTCGACCAGCTGCATGTGCTCCGACTTCCTGACGTTCGCCGACCCCTGGAACATCATGTGCTCGAAGAGGTGGGCGAACCCCGAGCGGCGCACCCGCTCGTTGCCACTGCCGACGTGGTACCAGACGTCGACCGTGACGACGGGGACCGTGTGGTCCTCGGAGAGGACGACGGTGAGCCCGTTCGGCAGCGTGTACGTCTCGAACGCGATCCGCCCCGCCGCTGGAGCGGGCTGCTGCGCGGCGGCGGGCGCGGCGGCGAGCGCGAGGGCGAGGGTGCAGGCCAGGACCGCTGTCCCTTGTCCCCTGACCCCTGACCCCTGAACCCTGTCTTCAGTGCTTTGGTCACTGGCAACCCCTCATGCTGAAGGAAACAGCCTCAACGCATTCTCTGCCGTGATCTTGTGCTTGATGTGCTCCGGCAGATCCAGGCTCAGGAACTGGTCGAGGTTCCGCTTCATGTCCCGCACGCCAGGGCTCGGCCAGCCGGTCCCCCAGAGCACGCGGTCGGCGACGTCTTCTAGCCCGGGAAAATACTCCAGAAGCTTGAGAGGCGGGATGCCCGACAGCTCGAGGTGCACGTTCTTGTGGCGCCGCAGGATGAAGAGCGCCTCGTCCATCCACAGCGGCCGGCCGCCGTGCGCCATGATGATGGTGAGGTCGGGGAAGTCGATGGCGACGTCGTCCAGCTCCAGCGGCCGTCCGTACTTGCACCGGGCGCCCGGGAAGATGCTCGTGCCGGTGTGGATCATCACCGGCAGGCCCCGCTCCTGGCAGCGCCGGTACAGCGTGCCGAGGGTGAGGAGGCCCTGCGTGTACGCGTTGGCCGGGAAGAGCTGGTGGGGCGGGTGGATCTTGAGGCAGCGGATGCCCAGCTCCAGCAACTCGTCCACTTGGCCCTTGATGTCCCCGGCGTAGCGGGGGTGCACCCCGCCGAAGGGGAGCAGCCGCTCGGGCGCCGCCTCGGCGTAGCGGGCGGCGAAGGTGTTCGCCTCGTCGGTGAACCCCATCAGGTCGGGGCTCGGGTAGTTGATGAGCCCGACCCGCCAGATCCCCGCGCGGTCCATCGTCTCGAGGAGCAGCTTGGGGTCCTCCATCAGGGCGAGGAGGAAATCCCAGTGGTCCTCGTGGCCGCGGCGCATCGTCTCCAGCGCGGCGGGCTTGAGCTGCCGCCACGGCTGGACGTGGACGTGGAGATCGGTAACGCCGGCCGGAGTCACCAGGGGAGGGAGTCGACCGCGGTGCGCGCGACGTCCGGGAAGTCGGTGACGAGGGCGTCCACGCCCAGATGCAGGAGATGGTGCATCCCGTCGGGGTCGTTCACCGTCCAGGCGTAGACGCTCTTCCCCGCCTGATGGACGACGTGGACCAGCTGGTCGTCGATGAACGGCCACTCCTCCCACAGGATGTGCGCGTCCGCGTCCTCCATGCACCGCACCGGGTTCACCGGGTACGAGGCGGCGACGACGCCGCGCCGCATCCGCGGTCGCCGCTCGGCGAAGCGCTTGATGATGCGGTGATCGAAGGCGTGGATCGCGACGCGCTGCGGCGCCGCCGAGGCGTCAATGATCGCCGTGAGCCGCTCGTCGTGCTCGGGCGAGACCTTCTTCGTCTCGATATCGGCCATCATCTGCGGCAGGATGACGCCGAGCGCTTCCTCCAGCGTGGGGATCGGCTCCCCGTTGGGCAGGAGCTGTTCGCGGAGCTGCCGGAGCGGGCAGAGGCTGATGTGGTGCTGCCCGATCATGTTGCCGTGGTGGACGACGAATCCACCATCCGCCGTCTCGTGGATGTCCAGTTCGACGGCGTCGGCGCCCAGCGTCCGGGCGGCGCGGAAGGCCGCGAGGGAGTTCTCGACCTCGAAGCCCGACGCGCCGCGATGCGCGATGACGAGGGGTCGGCTCACGGCTCCAAGCTATCGCCCTTCTTCGGGGCAATCCAGTCGGTTCCTGTAGTACATTCCAGCCAGGCTCATCATGGCGCGGGCTTAACGTGGTCCGCAAGGGCGCGTCTAACGGGTTGTCGGATGGGGGCTCCAGCGGTGGCCGTCGTGACTGACGCGGACCTGATCGCCCGGTATCTGGCGGGCGACGAGCAGGCGGCGACCGAGTTGGTGAGGCGGCACACCGCGGCGCTCGCGCGTTTCCTGGCCGTCCAGGGCGCCCCGGACGACGATGAGCTCGACGACCTGGTCCAGGACAGCTTCATCAAGGCGTTCCGTGGGCTGGGTTCGTTCCGGGGAGGGGCGAGCTTCCGGACGTGGCTGCTGACGATCGGCGCGAACCTGCTGAGAGACCGGCGGCGGCAGTGGCGGAAACGGGTGGTTGTGGAGCTGACGCCGAATCTGCCGGACCATTCGGGCGACCCGGCCGGAGATGCGGACGCGGGCTGGGCGGCGGAAAAGCTCGCGGACGAGATCGGCAAACTGCCCAGGCTGCAACGGGAGGTGTTCCTCCTGAGGGCGCAGCAGGGTTTGGAGTACGGCGAGATCGCGCAGGGGCTGGACATCAGTGAGGGGTCGGCCCGGGTCCACTACCATCACGCGGTCAAGCGACTGAAGGAGTCTATACGATGAACGAACTCCCAGAGGACCTGGAGCGGGCATTCCGGACGCTCGATGCGCAGGCCGCGCGGCGGGCGGAGCGGGTGGATCCCGAGCGGGTGGCGGCGCGGGTGCTCGAGCGGCTGCGCACGGAGAAGGCGCCGGCACCTCGCGTGCTGTCGCTCTCTCCCGGCTTCCGGCTCCCGGCTTTCGCGCTGGCCGCCGCCGCGGTGGTCGTGCTGCTCGCGGGCACGACGGTCGCCGGGCTGCTCCGGCGGGACGTCACCGCCGGCTCGATCGCGGTGCCGGTCGTGGCGCAGGGCCTCGATTCGTTGAACCAGCAGCAGCTGGAGACGGTGTTGAGAGTGGCGGGCGACGTGCGGCCGCTCGCCGTGCAGTCATTCGGGTCGCCCGCGGGAATGTGGGACGACCTGTCGGAAACGCAGCTGCGAGCCGTGCTGCAGGCCGTGCAGCAAGTTCAAGGAGAATCGCTATGAGAGTCGCCGTACGTCTTGGTATCGTGGCTGCGCTCGTCCTCGGCTTCGCCGCCGGGGCGATGGCGCAGAACCCGCCCAGCCAGCCGGCCCAGCCAGGCCAACCGGGGCAGATGGCGCCGCCCGCCCAGCAGGGCCGGCCTGGCGCCCCCGGGGCGATGCAGGGCCGGATGATGCGCCAGGGAATGCAGAACCCCGATCGTCTGGCGATGGTGCGCGCGCAGATTGAGGAGCGCTTCGGCCAGCGGATCCAGGCCGAGTTGGGGCTGAACGACCAGCAGATGGAGCGACTCCGCGCAGCCGGGCGCGCCAACGAGGACCGGCAGCGCGAGACGAACCGCCGCGAGGGCGACCTGTTCCGCGCGGTGGTGGAGCAACTGCGTCCGGGCGTGGCGGCGAACCAGGACAGCCTGGGGCGCATGCTCGACGGCATCGCCGCCCTGCGCGTGCAGCGCGCGCAGTCGGAGCAGCAGGAGTTGCGGGAGCTGGCGCAGTTCCTGAACCCGTTGCAGCGCGCGCAGCTGCTGCTGATGCGGCGTCAGTTGATGGAGCGCATCAACGCGATCCGCGGGGGCGACATGGCACCCGGGATGGGTCGGGGAATGGGGCCGGAGATGGCTCCGGGAGTCCGGCCGCCCAACCGCCCGCCTGAAGGGCCGCAGGACTTCGACTTCTAGCATCGCGACGGACGGAGCGGGCTGAGCGGGCGCCGACGAGGCGCCCGCTCCGTTATTGGGTTGCGTCGGCGCGGCTCCTCGCCTCCGGCACCACGGCGCAGTAGCTTCCTCACCATGTCCGCCACCCGCACTACCGCGCGTGCGCTGATGCTAGGCGCCGCCGCGGCGTTCGTCGTTGTCGCCGTCCTCGCGGCGCCGCCCACAGTCGTGGCTCAGGGGACGGGCCCCGTCTATCGCATCGCCGTCACCGGGACCATCGAGCTGGGCCTGGTGCCGTTCGTGGCGCGCAGCCTGCGCGAGGCGGCGCGCGCTGGTGCGCCCTTCGCGGTGCTCGACCTCGACACGCCGGGCGGGCGCATCGACGCCGCGGAGCAGATCGCCGACGCGGTGCGCGACGCCGAGATCCCGGTCTACGCCTTCGTGAACCGGCGCGCGTTCAGCGCCGGAGCGCTCATCGCCCTCGCCTGCGATTCCATCTATATGCGGCCCGGCGCGGTCATCGGCGCCGCGACGCCGGTGTCGGGGCAGACGGGCGAGAAGCTCCCCGAGAAGTACGTCAGCGCCATGCGCGGCGAGTTCCGGGCCCTGGCCGAGCAGCACGGCATCGACCCACGGATCGCCGAAGGGATGGTGGACGAGCAGGTGGAGATCCCCGGCATCAAACCGAGGGGCCAGCTGCTCACGCTCTCCACCAGCGAGGCGCTGCTCCACCGGGTGGCCGTGGCGGAAGTGGCCGACTACGCCGCGCTCCTCACCGCGCTCGGACGGACGGCGTCGCCCTCGGTCGAGACAAAGTCCAACTGGGCCGAGGCGCTGGTGCGTTTCGCCTCCAACCCGCTCATCGCCTCGCTGCTGATGTCGCTCGGCGTGCTCGGGCTGATCATCGAGCTCAAGACGCCGCACTTCGGGCTCGCGGGCGTGACGGGGTTCCTCTGTCTCGCGGCTTTCTTCGGCAGCCATTGGCTCATCGGCCTCGTGGGGTGGGAGGAGCTGATCCTCATCGGCCTCGGGCTCGTGGCCATCGGCGTCGAGGTCTTCGTCATCCCGGGCTTCGGGTTCGCCGGGGTGCTGGGTGGCGGCGCCATCGTCGCGGGGCTCTTCATGTCGCTCATCGGGCGGTTCCCGACCAGCGCCGACCTCGGCCAGGCGACGGGCGGCCTCGCCGTCGGCCTGCTGGTGGTGGTCGCGGTGCTCATCGCGTTCCTGCGGCACCTGCCGGTGAGCAAGCGGCTCGCGGGCATCCTGCATCTGCAGTCCACGCCCAGCTCCGAGGGCTTCGTGTCGGCGCCGATCCGGACCGACCTCGTGGGCAAGGCGGGCGTGACGATCACGGAACTCCGGCCGGTCGGCTGCGCGCAGATCGGTGAGGAGCGGGTGGACGTCACCACGGAAGGTCAGTTCATCTCGTCCGGCACGCCGGTCACCGTGGTGCGCGCGGAGGACATGCGCGTCGTGGTGCGGCCGGTGCCGCAGATCCCCAAGTAGCGGTTCGTCTCCAGACAGGGAGCCAGTGGCGATGGAAAGCGGTGGCGTGATCGTTCTGGTCGTCGCGGTCGCGGCGGTCTTCTTCATCTCGGTGTTCTTCCACTTCATCCCCATAGGGCTGTGGATCACCGCGTTCGCCTCCGGCGTACGCGTGCCGCTCTTCACGCTGTTCGGGATGCGGTTCCGGAAGGTGGACCCCAAGCGGATTGTCTCGCCGATGATCGCGGCCACGAAATCCGGGCTGAACATCGACATCAACGAGCTCGAGTCGCTCTATCTCTCGCGCGGCAACGTCGAGCGCGTGGTGATGGCTCTCATCGCGGCCGACAAGGCCGGCATCGGCCTCACCTTCAAACAGGCCTCGGCCATAGACCTCGCGGGCCGCGACGTGCTCGAGGCGGTGCAGGTGAGCGTCAATCCGAAGGTCATCACGACGCCGAAGGTGGCCGCGATGGCCAAGGACGGCATCCAGCTGCTGGCGCTGGCGCGAGTGACGGTCCGGGCCAACATCAACCGCCTGGTGGGCGGCGCGGGCGAGGAGACGATCCTCGCGCGGGTGGGGGAGGGCATCGTCTCGACCATCGGCTCGTCGGAGTCGCACAAGAGGGTGCTGGAGAACCCGGACCTCATCTCGAAGACGGTGCTGGCGAAGGGGCTCGACAGCGGGACGGCCTACGAGATCCTCTCCATCGACATCGCCGACGTGGATGTGGGGAAGAACATCGGCGCCCAGCTCCAGACCGACCAGGCGGAGGCCGACAAGCGCATCGCGCAGGCGAAGGCCGAGGAGCGGCGCGCTCTGGCGGTGGCGATCGAGCAGGAGCAGAAGGCGCGGGTGCAGGAGATGCGGGCCAAGGTGGTGGAGGCGGAGGCGCAGGTGCCGCTCGCCATCGCGGAGGCGTTCCGCAAGGGCAACCTGGGCGTGATGGACTTCGCGCGGTACCGGAATCTCCAGAGCGATACCGAGATGCGGACTGCCATCGCGTCCGGCGGCGGCGAGCCGTCGTCCACGCCGTGAGGTAGGGTGATGGAGGGGTTCCTCGTCATCGTCGCCATCTACGTCGTTCTCACGGTGGTGGGGGCGATGCAGAAGAAGCAGCGAGAGGAACAGCGGCGGCGCCAGCAGATGCTGGGGTCGCGGCCCGGGGTGTTGGCCGGCGAGCGGCCGGCGGCCGGGCTGTCGGTGCTGCAGCGCGCCCTGCGGGAGTTGCAGCGCGTCGAAGCGGAGGCAAAGGCGGCGCAGCGGCCGGGTGCGTTGGCCGGGGAGAGCGACTACGACGAGGATGCCACCGGCGACGCCGGGGAGGGCCAGGAGGATGTCCTTTCTCCGGAGGCGGTCAACCTCGACGACGAGTCGGTGCGGACGGTCGAGGAGCGGCAGCGGAGCTACGATGTGGTGGAGCGGGCGACGGTCGCTCCAGTGCGAGCGCTGCCGGCGCCCGGCGAGTTCGAGTCGCAGATCGTCGCGAGGATCGTCCCGTCGCTGAGTGTTGCGGAGGAGTCGGCGGCGAGCGAGGCGGAACCGCACCTGGCGACTTGGCGCGCGGCTTCCCAGCGGAGCCCGCTGGCGCGGTTCGCGACGGGGCGGGCGCGGGATGCTATTGTGCTGAGCGAGATTGTGGGGAGGCCGGTGAGTGACAGAGGGTGAGGGGTGAGGGGCCAGGGGTCAGGGGTGAGGGGTCAGGGGTGAGAGGAGACGTGGTCCCGCGTGGAGGTCCCGGAAGCTGGGGCGACGGAGCGCGGCCGAGTCGCTAGATTGCGGGGGCTGGCGGGAACGCCGGCCCGTTGCGCCCGAGTGGTGGAACTGGCAGACACGCGGGACTCAAAATCCCGTGCCGGCGACGGCTTGAGAGTTCGACCCTCTCCTCGGGCATTCAAGTAGGGCAACGACTTACACGACGCGGGGCCTCCGGGCCCCGCTCGTGTTTTCGGGGCCGACCCCGTGTTATCCCCGTGTTACGTCTGGCGGAGCTGGAGCACGCGGACGCCGACGCGCTCGGAGCCGGGGGCACCCGGACAAGGGCGAGCGGGCGATCGTGGCCCTGCGAGGCGCTGGCGCGGCAGTGCTGCGGCTCTTGCCGTCCGCGCGCCACCCACTCGCTCTCCGTGCTCGCCTCCAGGAGAATGCGTGCGCGTGGCCGGCGCCCCAGCACGGCCGTGAACCGCTCCCGGCTCGTGACAATGCGTCGCTCCGCTATCGTCCCGTCCTCCGCTCTGATCGACAGCTGGCTCTCGCGCTTGTGCAGATCCAAGCCTATAATGTCCATGGCGGCCAGCCTCCCGGTGTGCGCCCCGTCGTGAGACGGTGAGCGCGTTGATATGTGTGTGGAGGCCACGCCGCCGCTTCATACCAACTATCCGTCGGAGAGCCCGCGTCACCTAAGAGGATCGACGCAAGAGCAGAACCAGTTCAAAAACCAAACAGGAGGTGACGAATGAGGAACAAAGGTAAGGCGACATGGATGGTCGGCGCGACAGCCGCGCTGTCGTTTGTTACGTTTGCCGCGAGTTCGGCGAATGACGTGATTCTCATCACGCCTGTCAGTGTGTCGGCGAGTAGCTTCTATGGAGTCGCGAGTAGCCCGAATTCCTATCATCCCCCCCAGTTTATGATCGACGGGTCTGGGCTGACTGGCACCGGGCGCACGGCGGTCCATACATGCGTGTATTACTCTAGGACGTGGTGGTACTCGGCCGGCGGCATCCGCGTGGCGAGCCAGTGGGTCGAGTTCGACCTCGGCGCGGCCTACACGATATCGAACGCGCTGGTCTGGCAAATGGCGGCTAGTGGCGGTTTAAGGACACGTGGGGTCAGGGAGTTCACGATCAAGGTGGCTGGGCCGGAAAAGGTATTCTCGACACTCTCGACGGGCAACGTGCTCAACCAGGCGACGTGCCCAGACGAAGAACCGGTCCAGGTTGTGCCGCTGGCGGCGACAAATGTCAGGTATGTCCGGTTCGAGATCCAGTCTAACTGGGGGGCGCCCAATATCGTCGGTCTCAGCGAAGTGCGGTTCGAAGGTTTCCTTGCTCGGTAGTGTCCGGCTTATTCCAGCGTGATCGGCCCTCCGGTGCATCCTGAACGGGCCTCGTCGCACAGTTCGTCGCACAGTCGGCCGGGGCCAGCGTGGCCCGAGCGGGAGATCGTGGCGTAGCGAGGCGCTGGCGCGGCTGTGCTGCGGCTCTTGCCGTCCGCGGGTCGCTGGTGCATATGGTACGAGGGAATCACTGCGTGGGGCGGGTCCTCCAACGCAGCATACGACGCGCCGAACATTGGGAGGAAATCATGGAGAGCGGAAATATGGATATGAATGCACGCGGTTTCTTCAGTAGCCTGTTCGATTTGTCGTTCCAAGAGTTCATCACGACCAAGATTATCAAGGTGTTGTATGTCATCGCGATAATCGGTTCGGCGATCGGCGCCCTGTTCATCCTGATCGGTGCTCTTGCGTCGCGATCCTTCTTTGGCATCGTGGGCGGATTGATCTTCGCGCCGATCGCGTTCTGCGTGTGTGTCATCTTGGCGCGGGTGTGGATGGAGGTACTCATCGTTCTCTTCCGCATTGCCGAGAACACGGGAAAGATCGCCAGCCGTGGCGAACAGCCCCCGCAGGCCTGAGCATCTCCATCTCGTCGTCACCGATGGCGGCTTCCGGACTAGCGCGCCCCCCGACTTACGCCAGGCGTCCGCACTGCGCGAAGAAGCCCACAAGGGAGAGCCGATGAGCAAGCTTCATTCCGATTCCAGCCCCGCAGGCCGCGTTCCCCGACTGGCCCGTTCACGCGTCTTGGCCTGTTTGTTCGGTGTGGTCTTCTGTGTCGCTTTTGTGGCAGCGTGTTCAGACGGGACCGGCCCAACCGCGCCGCCCCCCGCACCGACATCGATCTCGCCGACCAGCGGCTCGAACAACGGTGGCACGGCCGTGACGATCATCGGCACCGGGTTTGCGTCGGGCGCGACCGTTACCTTCGGCGGCACGGCGGCGACCGGCGTCACCGCGGCGAGCGCGACATCGATCACCGCGACCACGCCCGCGCGTTCGACGGGGGCGGTCGACGTCGTTGTGACCAACCCCGACGGCCAGAGCGGCCGGCTCGCGAATGGCTTCACCTACGTGAGTTACCAGGGCTCCTGGAGCGGAACGACAAGCCAGTCATTGCCGATCGCGTTCACGGTAAGCAGCGACAACGTGATCCTGACACTGCGGATCGACTTCACCATACAGGGGAGCGGTTGCACGGCGACCGGCTGGACGTCCGTCGCCACTCCGCTCGCTATCTCCAATGGCGCATTCACTTTCACCAACTCTACGCTGGCGCTGAGTGGGACCTTCACCTCTGGTTCGACCGCGTCGGGGACGGTCACCGTCACCATACAGGCGATTCCAGGAGTCCCGTCGTGTCCCGGGAGCACCACTAGAACGTGGAACGCGACGAAGAGCTAACGCTCTGTGGCTTGAGGGTTCGACCCTCTCCCGGTGCGTCCTGAGCGACGCCCCAACCCGAGGGCGCTCTCCCCGAGCACCGCCCAGCGCGTGATCAAGGAAGTTCGTTCTGCACCTGACCGGAAGCACGCGAATCCTGTTCCACGACGCGGATCATGCGCGTTTGAGGAAGTTCGATCATGAGGTCGAGCAAAGTGTTAGCGCCGATGCTCGCGCTGCTGCTGGCGGGGGGCAGCGCCTTCGCACAAGAGCAGACGCCCTCCGCAGACCGACAGCCGTCTGCCCCTGCTGCCAATGCCGGGACTCGCTGGAGCCGCTGGCAGGGCGAGGTCGGCGTCGGATACACGCAGTCGCAGGGGGCCATCTCGGACGTCTTTCGCCTGGGTGTGGAAATGTCCCTCGGCGTCGGCCGGTTGCTGGGTTCACGCGTCTACCTGGAGTCCGGCTTCTCCTTCGGAGCCACTCCTCTCTCCAACGCGCGCGTCATCGGCGAGGCGTGCGTCGGTCTGGTCTGCGACGACATGAAGGAAGCCGGCTATTTCATCAGCCTGCCGTTCGGCTTGAGCGTTCCGATCCGGCTCGGCTCAGGTGGGCGGTCGCTCCAGATCGGAGGCGGCCTGCTGTACCGGATGTACGGAGTGGCGAACGTCGGCGACTACGGCAGCCGCGATGGTGTGGGTCTCTACGGCAAGCTGGCGCTCGACCTTACCCACTCCTTAGGCGAGTCGCTGCCTGTTGTTTTGGGCCTCGTCCTGAAAGTGAGCCGGACGTCCACGTCGGGCGAGTCCTTCGAGGGCCGAATCACGTCCTCGAAGACCGGGGACACGTGGTTCACTATCGGCGTGGCCGCCTACAACAGGTGAGCGTGGCCGCCTACAACAGGGCGGCGGGGCGGCCACTTGCGGTCGGCGCGCCGCGGGTATTTATGGTGCGCGCAGATGCTGCGTGGAGCGGATCTTCCAACACAGCATGCGACGACGCGACGACGCTCCGTCCGGATAGCCGCACCGGCGCGAAGGAAGTTTCTTCCGTTTCTTCCTTTCTTAAAGGAGCCGTCATGAAGGTGCTCGCGATCATCCTCGCCCTCGCTGTGTCGCAGGCCTGCACGCTCGCCGCGCAGAAGCCGAACGACAGTCTGCGTGTGCGGCTGCGCACCGGCTCCGACTGGCTGTATGGCCGTTTGGTCCGGTCGGATTCGGTGAACCTGTACCTTCGCAGCCAAGCGCAGGAGCAGGCGATTCCCCTCGCGAACGTACGGCGGGCGCAGGTGCGGCAGCACCAGAGCGTGGCGCGCAACGCCATCGTGTATGGAGTTGGCGCCGCCGCTGGTTCCGCCCTGTTCTTCGTGCTGAATCCCAGCAGGGAGCCGCTTTCGGGGGAAAGCAAGGCGTCGTATGTAGCGACGAGTGGTCTCGCCGGAGCGCTCGGCGGGGCGATCGGGGCTCTGATCATACCGAACTACTGGGCGGGCGTCCGAATCCGCCCCGGCATCCTCCCCCAACCGATAGCCCCTTAGGCGGGCCCGTAGACGCCAAGGGCACAGGGCCTGGGGTTCTGTCGGACAGAAGGTCGGTGCGGGACGGTATGCCGCGCACGACCGCCGTATCGGCTGGCAGCCGGGAAAGCGGGGCCTAGAATCCACTGGGGCGACCCCGTGCGGGTTCGAGTCCCGCCCCGGGCACTGCGACAGGACAACGACTTAGCCAACGGGGCGCCGGCGAATCACACGGCGCCCCGGCTGGTCGGGCGGCGCAACCCGGCGTCAGATCGCGTTGATGTCGATCGGCCGCGGCGGGTCGGAGCGGGCCGTCGCCTCGGTGACCTGGATCGGCTGTCCTGAGGCCCGCGCCTGCTGGTAGGCGGCGTTGATGGCGGCGGCCAGCCGCAGCTGCTGCGGCCCCGCGGCCACGATGGCGGGCAGGTCCACCGTCGCCGCCTGGCGCAGACGGTTCGCGTAGGCGAGTTGCGCCGGGTCGCCGGCGATGCTCTGCGCGGCGCGCTGGGCATCGGCGATGATCTGCTGGGCCTCGCCCACCGCGAAGCCGTCGATGATGGCGGCGAGCCCGGCGTTGTACACGGCGCTTCCCACGTTGCGGCGCTGGGCGTCGCTCAGCTGCCGTCCCTCGAACTGCCGCTGGGCGGTGGCCTGCTCGACTTGCGTCGCCCGGTCCTGGGCGTCCAGCTGGACGCGGTTCTCCCCGCCCCGCTGTTCGAGCGAATCCACCGACGCCAACTCGCGCCGGATCTGCACGCGGCGGTCCTCCGTAGCCACCACCGCCTCCATCACGTACGACGACTTGAGCAGGAGGGACGTCGCGCGGTCGAAGAGGGTCCGCGTGGTGTCGATCCTGTTGAGGAGCGCCGCCACCTCCGGCGAGGGACCGGCGGTGGCGCTCTGGGCGGCGCGCCGCAGGCGGCCGAGCTGCGCGGCGGCCGGAGCGCTGAGCGCCACGGCCGCGAGGGCAACGAGCAGGGTACAGCGGATGACGGGACGCATCGAAGGTCTCCTCCGCCTCCCGGCGGACAATGACGAGTTGAAATACGCCGCCTCACGGCCCTACTCTATCACGCTCAGCCGGATGCCTCCGCCGGGCTTGTCGAGCACCAGCACGGTCCGCTTCTCCCCGCTTGCCAGAGTGAACGTCACGCGGGCCGCGGTCCCGTCCCATCCGAGCGCCACCTCGGATGGCTTCCGCCAGGCGCGAATGTCCCAGGTGCCCACAGTGCTCTGGAAGTAGGGATTCCCGAGCGAGGAGATCGCCGCGCTGTCGTACAGGAAGGGGAACTGCCATTCGATCGGCGTGCCCCAGTCGGGTTGCGTGCGGAACACTTGGATCTCGCCGGCATTCGGTGCGAGGTGCAGCACGCGCACCTTGGTAGCACCGGCCGGAACGACAGAACCCGTGTCGTCGAGCACGGACGCGGAGAGCGTACCGCCCGAGCGGACAGCGGCGATGGTGCTGAACGCGCCGGCCACGGTCGTCAGCGGAACAGACACGGAGGCGGCCGCGCCCGACGTGCGGAGCTCCACCGTGTGCGCGCCGGCGCCCTGCTCCACGCTGTCGAGTTGTCCCGGCGGCACGCTCGATACGACGAGCGCGCCGTCCACGAACACGTCCACCGGTTGCGTATAGGCATTGACGATTCGGACGCCCTGCACTGCGTGGACTGACGTGGCACTCTCTCCACAGCCGGACACCGTGCCGGCCAAGAGAACGAAAGCGCACAAAGCGAAGCGGGTGTGCATGGAGGAGACCTCCGTGAGGGGCGCGTGTACTCTAATCGCACCCCGTCAAGCAGGCGTCAAGTGCGCGGGCTGAGCGCGAGGGCTGAGGTGCTGCTTTGGGTCCTGGCGAGGCGGCAAGGCGGGCTATCTGGCGTGATGGCGGTGGATTGCGTTTCTTGGTGAGTCCGGCGGCTTGTGAGTTCGACCCCACCTCGGGCACTGCGGGGAGGCGTCAGAAGCGATGGCTTGGGAGTTCATCCAGCCGGTCCGCCACGCGAATCCCGCGACGGTCAAGGAGCGGGTGACGCTGGAGGTCACCGGCGCCGAGGTCGAAGAGGCGACGGCGCTGCTCCGGGAGTGCGCCGTGCGCAACCAGCTCGCGGGCTGGACGCCTGAGGAGTACGCGCAGGGCTGGCTCTGGATCGTGGCGCTCAAGAGCCGGGAGCAGCCGGCGAGGTTCCTTGAGCATGCGAAGAAGTACTCGGCCGATATTGACCGGCTCCTCCGGCCGTCGCTTGAGACGCACGCTTAGCGGTCTCTGGCCACCAGGTGTCCGGAATGAGGCAGCGGGCGGCCAGGTCGGCCGCCCGCTGCGTTCTCGCCCCGCGGGACGAGGCTGAATGCGGTGCGCCGGTGCGCCGGTGCGCCGGTACGCTACTGCCGCGTGCCGCGCGTCAACTCGTCGGCCAGGGTGCCGGCGTCGTACACCCGCCGCAGCGCCTCGATGATACCGCGCGAGTCCACCCATACCGAGCGCCCGCCGGTGGTCTCGAGGAAGATGAAGTCGAGCGGCAGCTGCTCGATGTTACCGTCATGGATCAGCCCGACGATCTCGCCGTCGCGGCTGACGACCGGGGAGCCGGAGTTCCCTCCGGTGATGTCGTTCGTGGATACCGCGTTGAGCTGCGTCGCGAGGTTCAAGCGGCCCTGCGCAGCGATCCACCGCGGCGTCAGGTCCCACGGCGGTTCGCCCGCGAAGCCGTACGAGCGGTCGAAGAGCCCGGCGAAGGTGGTATACGGCTGGGCGAAGGTGCCGTTGTAGGGATAGCGCCGCACCTCGCCGTCGGAGATCCGCAGGCTGAAGGTCGCATCCGGTGCGACGCTGTTGCCGAACACCGCCAGCAGCGCCCGGGCCACGAGTTCGTCGTTCTGCGTCTCCTCGTTCCCCAAGGCCGTCCACCGCGCGATGATGGGTCGGGAGAGCGGGTCTATCACCCGTGCCAACTGGATGAACGGGTCGGTCGAGGCCGCCACCGCCTGGGCGCCTCCCTGAAGGATGGCGCGACGCTGGTCGGCGGTGCCGATCAGCGTGGCAGTGACCATCGCGCGGGCCGCGGCCTCGGGCGAGCGCGTGCCCAGCGCCTGGACGCGGACCGGGTCCGTGGCTGGAAGCTCACGGGCCAGCGCCGTGAGGTACGTCGCGAGGAGCCGGATCTCCTGCGTGGTGTCGATCGGCGCCGGGGCGCCCAGCATCCGCTCGATGTTCGGGCGGTTGGCGTCCCGGTACTGCGGTAGCCGCGCGGAGTCGGGCTTCGCCGTCTCCACCGGCATACGCACCAGGCCGCCGGCGTAGTTCAGGAGCCGGGAGCCGAAGGCGCCGAAGCCATAGTAGCGGCGCCGCACGTCGAGCGAGGTCTGCTCGCGGTTGATGCGGGCGATGTTGTCCCACGCCGCGCCGTAGAGCCGCCGCAGGTTGGGATCGGCGTTCACCCGCGCGCGGAAGTCCCGTTCCCACGCACGCTTCCGATCCAGGAGCCGGGTATCCAGCAGGCCGGACTGGTAGCCGGTGACGGCCTTCTGCGAGTTCTGAAGGTAGAAGACGGTGTTCCGCAGGGCCTCGGCGCGCTCCGGGTTCGCCTGCGCCATCTGCTGGAAGACCGCGATCTGGCTGCCGAGGTTGAGCAGCGTGGCAGGGTACTGCGCGTCGCGCAGGTACTCGAGCTGCGCGATGGTCTGCAGGCGGCTGGTGTTGCCGGGGTTGCCGACCACGAACACCAGGTCGCCTTCGCGAGAGCCGTTCGCGCTCCAGCGGTAGAAGTGGTCCATGTGCGCCGGCTGGCCGTTCTCGTACACCCGCAGGAACGACATGTCGAGGTCATGCCGCGGATAGGTGAAGTTGTCCGGGTCACCGCCGAACGACGCGGCCTGCGTCTCCGGCACGAACACCAGCCGCGCCTCCGTCCACCGGCGGAACCGGTACAGCTTGTACTGCCCGCCGCGGTACATCGCGATCACTTCGCAATGCGTATTCGGGACCGACGCGTCGCAGCGGTCCTGGATGGCCTGGCTCGCCTCACCCCGGAGGGTCGCGGCCCGGTCCGCCGACGCGGCGGCGGGCACGGCAGCGTTCACCTGCGCCGTGACGTCGGTGATCTCCGCCAGTTGGTCCACGACGAAGTTGGGGCAGGCGCGCTCTTCGCCGCGCGTCGCGGCGGAGAAGCCGTTGGTGAGCAGGTCCTCACCCTGGCGCGTGACCTGCTGGACGCAGCCGCGGGCGCAGTGGTGGTTCGACATGATGAGGCCATCCGCCGACACGAACGACGCGGTGCAGCCGGGGATCCGGGCGGTCGAGAGGCGGACGTGGTCGAGCCATTGCTGGTTCGGGCGGAAGTTGTAGCGCCGGGCCCAGTACTCGAGCGGCGGCACGTCGAAGGTCCACATCTTCCCGGTCTCGAGGCCGGGGTACTCCTGGGTGGCCGCGGGCTCCTGAGCGGCCGCCGTGGCGACCACCACGAGGCCGATCGCGAGCGACGCGAGCAGCGTACGCATCACCGAACGCATGAACGATCCTTCCGAAGGGGACAAGAAGGCGCCGCCGCACAGGGGCCAGCGCTGAGCACTCTACGGTGCCCGTCACGACGACGGGCGCATCTCCCACAGCACGTTGACGATCCTCCACTGGCCGTTCCATTTCCCGTCACGTGTGCCTCATCGAGTCACGGGTGACCCGCTGAGAGGTGATACGCAACCCGCGGTCCGGCGGTTTCGTGCCTGTGGCAACCCGATCGGCGAAGGCGGAATCGACCGGCGCGCTCTACGGCCGCTGCTCTTCCACGTCGAGCATCTCGAGCGGCGCGGCCACCCAGCGCGCCGCGCGGAAGAGGACGTGGCCGAGGAGCCCGCCCGCCATGATGCCGACTGCGCTGCCCGCCACGATGATGCCCGCGCCCTGGCCGGTCTCGATGCGCGAGCGGATGGCGAACGCCACCGCTCCGCCCGCCGTGATGCCGGCCAGCATTCCCACGATGGAGACCCTCGCGGCCCCCGAGCGCCGGCCCATCTGCACCTCGAGGTGGGTGATGGCTCGGCGCGGCACGCGAAGGGCTTCACTGCCGCCCGGGATGCCGATCAGCACCGTGTCGCCCACCCGGCCGGCGTACATCCCCGTGAGCGGGGAACCCGGCACGTCCAGCCCGGAGACCCGCACCGGGGCCCCGACCTGGAGCGACGGCTCGCGCTGGGCCTGAGCGCCGCCGGCCGTGGCCGCCGCGAGGACGGCGAGGACGAGCCCCAGCTTGCACGGTGTCACAGCCGCCTCCGCTTCGCGCCGAATCCCGCTACTGCACCCAGTTCTCGAGGAACCGCCCGCCGCTCCCGGCACCCGCGCGCTGATCCACCAGCGCCTGGAAGATGGCCCGCAGCTGCGCGGTGGGCAGCGTGCCGATGACCATCCGGTTGTTGATGATCATCGTCGGCGTGGAGCGGATGCCGTACGCGTACCGGTCCGACGTGCGCTCGTACTCCCTGCCGGTGTCCATCAGCCGCACCATCGTCGCGCGCGCCGTCGAGTCGGTCAGCGCGTTGGGCACGCCGTAGCGCCGCGCCAGCTCGGCGCGCCACTCGGGCCGCTTCGCCTGCTGGAAGTGCTCGAAGATCTCGTCGTGGAGCCGCGGGAAGCGGGCGGGTTCCACCGCGGCCGCGATGAGGTGGATGTCGCACGCGCCCGGGTGCTTGTCCTTGTCCACGACGCGGTTGCACTTCGCCTCGAGGGGGAAGGGCTGGAAGGCGATGTTGATCCTCCCCGCGAACTCCCGCTTCAGCTCCTTCAACTGGTCGTAGAGTATCAGGCAGTCGGAGCAGAGGAAGTCAGCGTACTCGACCACCTGGATGGGTGCGTCCTCGAACCGCGGGGTGCTCCGCACCGACCAGTAGGGCGAGATCTCGCTCGGCCAGCTCACGTGCGGCAGGGCGAAGTACTCGCGCACCACGCGCGCCGCCTCGCCCCCCGACTGCGCCTGCTGCTTGGCCGCGGTGAACCGCGCGTAGCCGAACGCGCCGCTCCCCAGCACCACACCGAACACGACCAGGACGAGGATGGAGGGACGCGGCAGCCGCGGGAGCGCGCCCGGCGCGTCGCGGCTCGCGCCCCACTTCCAGAAAAGGAAGAAGCTCGCCAGCGAGAACAGCCAGTAGATGCTGCAGTAGAGGCACAGGCTGCCGTAGAAGAACACCGAGTAGATCGCGAGGCCCACCACGCCCAGGGCGTTGAACGTCGCGATGAAGGCGTTGGTGCGCTCCAGCCGTTCGGACGGGAAGAGCGTGCCGAGGACGACGAGGCCGCCGGTCATCAGCCCGAAGTAGCCGAGCGGCACGCCCCAGAACTGCGCGATGGGGGCGTACGCCGAGCTGTCGCAGTTGAAGAACGCGCTGATGTCGCAGACCGAACCGGCGTAGATCGAGGTGGGGAAGATGACGGCGAAGAAATGGTGGATGGTGCTGAGGGAGGCCCCCATCATCCCAAACCCCACGAAGCAGCTCGCGAGCCTCGGTCCCTTCCAGCCGTTCAACGTCAGCGATATCGGCACGACGGCCTCCTGGGCGGCGCTGCGTTGCGGTCGCGGGCGCCGGATGCGGTACCCGCCGGTCGAAGCGGGCAAAGCTACCCGCCTGCGGCAGGCGCGCCAAGCGGCCCTCCGCTCGTTGCCGGGCCCCGCGCCGCGGCGTATGTTGGCGCCGGATCCCATGTTCAACCCCGAGATCTTCGCCATCAACTTCGCCCGCACGGTCGAGCTGCTGCGGGAGCGTCCGCCCAACAAGGAGGCGCAGAAGGCCTCGCTGCGCGCCGTGTACGCGCTGACGTCGCTCGCTTCCGCATCGGTGCGCCTGTACGACGGCGTGCTCTCGGTGGACGGCGCGGTTGTGCCGCAGAGCTTGCCGTACCTGGATGGCCTGAAGCGGCAGATGGAGGGCCACGGCGTCGCCGAGGTGGCGGTGGCGCGGGGCAGCACCGCGACGGAGCTGCTCGCCGTGCTCAGGGCCCTGGCCGTGGACGTCGGGAGCTTCGGGCCCGGCGACGGGGTCGCCGAGCGCGTGGCCTCCTCGGGCGCCGGCGGCGTGGCGGTGCTCAAGGGGCGGCCCCTCGAGGAGCCGACGGAGCGCCGCGCGCCGGGCGTCACGCAAGCCTTCGAGCTTGCGGACATCGAGGAGGCGGAGGCCGCCGCGGAGATCCAGGTCACCGAGGCGCCGCCCCTGAGCGACGCACTGCGGGAGGTGCTGGCGGCCTTCGAGACGCGACCGGGAGTGGTGCAGGGCGTTTCCGCCGAGACGCCGATCGGTGCGGCGCTCGCGGCCGTGGTACGTGAGGCGCACGGCGCGGCGATCGGAGACCTTCTCTCGGACCTCGCCCGGGAGGTCGGCGTGGCGCTGCGCGAGGGCCCGATCGAGCCGGCGGTGCAGGCGATCGCCGCCGTCGTCGGGCTCGAGCCGGGCGTCCCCGAGGGAGAGCCGAAGAGAAGTTACGACATCGCGCTGAAGCGGATGCTCACGCGCGACGCCCTGCAGCGCATCGCGCTCCTCCTGCCCGACCCGCGCTTCGCGCCGGTCGCGACCTTGGTGATGCGGCGCGCCGGCCCCGAGGGCGCGGACGTGGTCTTCGAGCTGCTCACCGCCTCGGCGGTGCCGCACGAGCGCACAGCGTTCCTGGCGGCCATCCGCGCGATCCCGAAGGGCACGCTCCGCGTCATCGAGACGCTCCGCCATACCCAGTGGGCGGTCGTCCGGAACATGGCCGAGCTCCTTGGCGAGCTGCGCTTCGAGGAGGCGGTGCCCGAGTTGGGCAAGCTGCTGATGCACTACGAGCCGCATGTGAGGCGCGCGGCAATCGTCGCCCTCGCCAAGATCGGGACGGTGGCCACTGTGGACCCGCTCCGCCGGGCGATGAAGGAAGGCACGCCGGACCTGCGCGCGCTCGTCGCCGGGAGCATCGGCGGCCAGCACGCCCGCGCGCTGGCGATTCCGCTGGTGGTCCTCGCCGCGGAGGAGGACGACGACGGCGTGCTGTGCGAGTACTACCGCGCATTGGGCCGCATCGGCACCCCCGAGGCCATCGCTGCGCTGGTGAAGGCGGCGCAGCCGGGCGGCCGCATCTTCGGCCGCCGACCGCCGGGGCCGCGCATCGCCGCGGTCCAATCCCTCGGCAACATCGGGGGTACCGCTGCGCGCCGAGCCCTCGACGCGCTGCAGGAGGACCGGGACAAGGCGGTGCGGGAAGCGGTGCTGCGCGAGCGCCGATTGCCCTAACCCATTCCCACCACTACGTTTCGCACCTTCCACATCACCGCCTGATGTCGCGCGCGCACCGCTGGTGCGACCGCTTCACGACCTGAGTCCGCAAGGCACGGAGCAGCTTGATGAGTCACCAGATCGTGAAGCACCTCGGATGAACGGCGCCGTCGTCGTCGCGGCGCTGGAGACCTTCGAGACGCCACTCCTCGCCGTCGCGGTGCCCAAGCAGGGCAAGGCGCTCCCCGCCGCCCTCGCCGCGCTGGACGAGAAGGCCGGCGGGGTGATCGGCCGGCTATTCGCGTCGGGCGAGTTCACCGGCGCCCGCGACGAGGCCGTCGTCGTCCACACGAACGGCGCACCGGCGGCGCGCATCGTCCTCGTGGGGATGGGCAAGAGCGAGGATGTCACCCGGGCCTCACTCCGCCGCGCGGCGGCGGTCGCGGCACGGCGCGCCAAGAGCCTCGGCACCGGCGCGCTGGCGTTCGCGGTGCCGAAGGAGTTCCGCGGCGGCGCGTCTCCCGCCGATCTCGCGCAGGTCGCCATCGAAGGCGCCGAGCAGGGCGCCTGGGTCTTCGACGAGCTGAAGTCCGGCGCGAACGGGAACGACAAGAAGCCGCCGGTCACGGCGCTCACCGTGGTCGTGGACGGCGGTGAGGACGGCGAGGCGCGGCGCGCTCTGGCCGTGGGCGCCGCCATCGCCGCGGGGCACGTGCTGGCGCGCAGGCTGCAGTTCCTCCCGCCCAATCGGTGCACGCCGGCCTTCCTGGCCGAGACGGCCGAGGAGCTGGGCAGGACGCACGGCTTCGCGGTGACCGTCCTGGGCAAGGCGGCCATCGAGGCCGAGGGGATGGGAGCCCTGCTGGCGGTGAACCAGGGCTCGGCGACGGAACCCCGGTTCATCGTGGTGGAGTACAAGGGAGCGGGGGACGCGGCGCCGGTGGTGCTGGTGGGCAAGGGAATCACCTTCGACACCGGCGGCATCTCGATCAAGCCGGCGGCCTCGATGGAGGAGATGAAGTACGACATGTCCGGCGCGGCGGCGGTGCTCGGCGCGCTGGAGATGGTGGGGCGCCTCAGGCCGAAGCTGAACGTCGTCGGCGTCATCCCCTCGACGGACAACATGCCGGGGGGGCGCGCGGTGCGGCCCTCGGACGTCGTGAAGGCGCACTCGGGAAAGACGATCGAGATCGTGAACACCGACGCCGAGGGACGGCTCATCCTCGCGGACGCGCTCTCCTACGTGAAGCGCTTCAAGCCGGCGGCGGTGCTGGACGCGGCGACTCTGACGGGCGCGTGCGTGATCGCCTTGGGCCACACGGCGAGCGCGGTGATGGGCAACGACGACGCGCTGGTCGAAGAAGTCCGCCGCGCCGGCGAGCGCTCGGGCGAGCGCGTGTGGCCGCTGCCGATGTACGACGAGTACAAGGAGCTCAATAAGTCGGACATCGCCGACGTGAAGAACAGCGGGGGCCGTCCCGCCGGCACGATCAGCGCGGGGTGGTTCCTGCGCGAGTTCGTGGAGGGCTACCCGTGGGTGCACATCGACGTGGCCGGCACGGCGTACAGCGGGAGCGACTCGCCGCCGATGGCCAAGGGCCCCGCGGGAGTGCCGACGCGTCTGTTCGCCGAGTTCGTGCTGGCGCGCGCGGGCTGAGGTGACGCGGTGCGGCCGGGCCCTGGCGCTGGCGGCCGTCCTCGCGTTCCCGGCCGGCCTCGCCGCGCAGAACCCCCCGGGTCCTCCGGCGCCGCCCGCCCGCGTGGACTCCGCTCCGCCCGGAGCGCGCCGCGAGGGCACACCCGCCGTGCGGCCCCCCCCCCCGCCGCGGCCGGACAGCGTCCCGCTTCCCGACTCCCTCTCGCCTGACAGCTTCAGCGCCGTGCTACCGCCGCTCGGCACGCCCCCGGGGCCGATGCCGATCGGCGGGCGCGTCGTCTTCGACCGGGACGCGCTCGTCTTCTCCGGCGCGCTCACCCTCGGCGAGTTGCTCGCCCAGGTGCCGGGCGTCTTCCTCGTGCGCGCCGGGTGGTTTGGCCTGCCGGAGGTCGTCCACTACGCGGGGCAGGGCGCGAACTCCCTCGAGCTGTTCTGGGACGGCTACGCGCTCGATCCGATGGGGGAGGACAGCGCCGGCTTCGACCTGGGCCGCATCCCGCTCGGTCTCCTGCGCCGCGTGGAAGTGGAGATCCTCCCCACGGCGCTGCGCGTGCACCTCATCTCCGACACGCAGCCGGTGCGGCGGGCGCGCACCGAGACGTCCTTCGCGACGGGCGACGGGCAGACGAACACCTACCGCATCCGCTACCTGAACCGCTGGCGGGGCGGAGCGGGGCTCGGCCTCGGCGTGAACTGGTTCGGCACCAACGGCGCGTCCTCGTCGCCGGCGCAGTCGTCGGACCTCACCGTCTGGGCCAAGGCGATGTGGGCGCCCTCCACGCGCCTCGGCGTGGACGCGCAGCTGCTCCGCTACTCGCTCGACCGCGACCCGCTGGAGGGGGTCCTGCCGGGCCGCCGCGTGCACCGCTCCGACATGCTGTTGCGGGCCTTCGCCTCGAGCCGCGAGGAGGGGATGGGCTGGCGGTTCGACGCGCTCCTCGGGGCGTCGGTCTACGGCGACAGCTCCGACGCCACCGAGTCGCGCATCGCCCAGGGCGCGGCCTTCGCGGGGTACCGCGGGGAGCGGTGGTCGGCGGAAGCCGGCGTGCGCGTGCGTGACGCGCGGATCCCGCTGGAGCTCTCGGCGCGGGCTGCCGCGACGCCGCTCCGTTTCGTGACGCTCAACGCCTTCGCCATCCGCCGCTCGCTCCTCGCCGACCGGCGGGCTTCGGAGCTGGGCGGCGGCGCCTCGGTACGTCCGTTCGGGCCCCTCGTCCTGCACGGGAGCCTGCGGCTGCGGGACGCCGTCGCCGAACCGGCGGTACTGGAGGACACGGCGCAGCAGGTGACGGACTGGTCGGCCGGCGCGGGACTGGTGACGCGTCGCGCGGAGCTGGACGTCAGCGTGGAGCGGCACGGGTGGTACGCTGCGCCGGCCTACGGGGTGTTCGCCGAGCTGGTGCCCAAGGGGACCAGCATCGACGTGCGGACGCTGACGGCGCGATTCGCCCTCCGCCCGACACGGTACTTCACGCTCTCCGGGTGGTATCGGCACCCGCTCGACCCGGCCACCGCGGGCTTCGAGCCGCCGCACCACGCGCGGGTGGCCGCGACGTTCCGGTCGCAGTTCCTGCCGATCTTCCGGCGGGGCGCGCTCGACGTGCTGGTGCAGGGGGCTGCGGAGGGCTGGAGCGACGGCGTGATGGGCAACGACGCCGCCGGCGCGCCGCTCGGCCTCGACGGCCACGGGACGGTGGACTGGCTGGTCGAGTTCCGGCTCCTGGGGGCGGTGGTCTACTGGACCCTCCGGAACTCGCAGATCGAGCGCTTCCAGCTCGTACCGGGCGTTCCCATGGCGCGCGCGTTGCAGCGCTACGGGGTGCGCTGGGAGTTCACGAACTAGGTGGGGGCGGCTATACTACAAGGTTACCTGCGAATAGGAGCCCTATGCCGCGCAGCATGACCGGTTTCGGTGCCGCCGAGGGTGCGGTGTCCGGGGGCCGGTTGCGGCTCGAAGTCCGCACGGTGAACCACCGGCACCTTAACGTGCAGCTGAGGGTGCCCTCCGAGCTTGCGGACCTCGAAGCCGAGATGCGCGAGCGGTTGCGGGCGCACGTCGTCCGGGGCCACGTCGCCGTTTCCGGCCGCTGGCTGGAAGAGCCTCCCCAGGCGGCAGGTGTCGTGGTGGACAAGGCGCGGGCGGCGGCGGTGGTGGCGGCCCTGCGGGACGCGGCGCGCGAGCTGGGGCTCTCCGGCGACGTGGACATCGCGCTGCTGGCGCGCATCCCTGATGTGCTGCGGGTGACGCGCGCCGAGACCACGCCGGACCGCGATGCGGTACTGGACGTGCTCGATGGGGCGGCGGCGGCGTGTGCCGCGGCACGGGAGCGGGAGGGCGCCGCGCTGGCGGCGGAGCTGCGGGCTCGCGCCGATGCGCTGGACGTGCTGCGCTCGCGAGTCGCCGAACGGGCGCCGGAACGGGTGGTCGCGGAGCGGGACCGGCTGCAGACCGCCGTCCAGGAACTGGCGGGCGGGGTGGCGGTGGACCCGGGGCGTCTGGCGCAGGAGATCGCGTTCCTCGCCGACCGGCTCGACGTCACCGAGGAGCTGGTCCGCTTCGGCACGCACCTGGACGGGTTGCGCGCGGCGCTGGATGGCGGCGGGAGCGTGGGTCGCGAGCTGGGCTTCGTCCTGCAGGAGCTGCTGCGCGAGGCCAACACGATGGGCTCGAAGGCGAACGACGCGGGCATGACCCAGGCGGTCATCGCGATGAAGTCCGAGCTGGACAAGCTGCGCGAGCAGGTCGAGAACCTGGAATGAACCCCTTCCCGCTGGTGCTCTCGTCGCCCTCCGGGACGGGGAAGTCCACCATCGCCCGGGCGCTGCTCTCGGCGCGGGAGGACCTGGGCTATTCGGTGTCGGCCACGACCCGCCCCGCGCGCCCCGGTGAAAAGGCCGGCGAGGACTACCACTTCCTCACGCCGGCGGAGTTCGAGTGGCGCGTCGCCGCGGGCGAGTTCGTGGAGTGGACGGAGTACAGCGGGGCCCGGTACGGCACCTTGAAGAGCGAGATCGACCGCATCCTCGGCTCCGGCCGCAACCCTGTGCTGGACGTCGAGATCGAGGGCGCGCGGGCGATGCGGAGGCTGTATCCGGAGGCGGTGCTCGTCTTCGTGGTGCCGCCGTCGGCGCAGGAGTTGCTCCAGCGACTCGGCGGGCCGAGGGGGACGCGGGGCGCGTCGCTGGTGGCGCGGATGCGGCGCGCGGTGGAGGAGCTGAACGAGGCGACGCGGTACGACTACGTCGTCGTCAACGTGGATCGCATGGATGCCGTCGCCGCGGTGTCGGCCATCCTCGACGCGGAGCGCAGGCGGCCGCGGCGCAACCCGGCGCTCGAACCGGACCTCGCGGAGCTGGGACGCGAGATCCGCGCGCTGGCGGAACGGCTTGCCCAGGGAGTGGAGGCGTAAGGATGCGGGTATTCACCCCGGTTGAGGTCGCGAAACAGGCCGGCAACAAGTACGTGGGCGTGCTCGTGGCGGCGAAGTTCGCGCGGTTCGTGAACGAGTTCCCCAAGGAGCGGTCGTACGTCCGCGAGAAGAAGCTCACGACGATGTCGCTCGAGGAGCTGGCCCGGGGCGGGCTGACGTACAAGATCACGCGGCGGCGGCGCCCGGAAGCGTGAGCAACGTCGCCGGCCGGCACGTCGTCCTCGGCGTGTCGGGCGGCATCGCAAGCTACAAGGCGTGCGTTGTCGCCCGCCGGCTGACGGAGGGCGGAGCGACGGTGGACGTGGTGATGACGGCCGCGGCCACCGAGTTCGTCCGCCCGCTCGTCTTCGAAGCACTGACCGGGCGCCCGGTCGGCACTTCGCTGTGGGAGGCCGGCAGGGCGCTCGAGCACATCCGCCTGGGCCGCGCACCCGACCTCATCGTCGTCGCGCCCGCCACGGCGCATCTCATCGCCCGTGCCGCCCAGGGGCTGGCCGATGACGTCCTGACCTCCATTCTCGTCGCCCGCCGCTCGCCGCTGCTCCTGTGCCCGGCGATGAACGACCAGATGTACGCCCACCCCGAGACCCGGAAGAACCTCGCGACACTGCAGTCGCGCGGCGTGCATCTGCTCGGTCCCGCGGTGGGGCCGCTGGCGTGCGGCGAGGGCGAGGGCCCCGGCCGGATGGTCGAACCGGAGGAGATCGTCGCTCACGTGGAGCGCCTCGTGCGGAGCGCGGCGCCGTTCGCCGGGCGGCGCGTCGTCGTTACCGCGGGGCCGACGCGCGAGGCGATCGACCCGGTGCGGGTCGTCACGAACCGCTCGAGCGGCAGGATGGGCTACGCCCTGGCGCGGGCCGCGTGGCTGCGCGGCGCCGACGTCACATTGATCAGCGGCCCGTCGGCATTGCCGCTGCCGATCGGGGTGGACGTGGTGCGGGTGGAGACCACCGCCGACCTCAGGGCCGCCGTGGATGGCGTGCTGCCCGACGCCGACGTCCTGCTGATGGCGGCCGCTCCGGCCGACTACCGGCCCTCCAAGGCGCTCGATGCGAAAGCGCCGCGGGCGGGCGGCGCGATGGCGCTCGCGCTCGAGCCCACCGAGGACGTCCTGCTCGCGACCGCCGGCAGGCGTAAGAAGGGCGCCGTGATGGTCGGGTTCGCCCTCGAGACGGGGGACGCTCCGGCCAAGGCGCGCGAGAAGCTGGCCCGCAAGCGGCTGGACCTCGTCGTGGCGAACGACGCGAGCGAGCCGGGAGCCGGGCCGGAAGTACCCACGAACCGCGTGACCATCGTCTGGGCCGACGGCGAGATCGAGCTCCCGCTGCAAGGCAAGGACCTGGTCGCCGAGGCGATCCTGGATCGCGTCGCGACGCTGCTCACCGCGCATGGCTGACCCCCGCCGGCGGTACCTCGAGCAGCTCGTCGCGCTGGGCGACAAGGAACTGGTGCTTCCCGTGCGCACCGGCGCGAGCGACGGCGCGCCGCCGCGGGGGTCCGGCGAGCTCGCCGGTCGGACGGCACGCACGGCGCCCGGCTGCGCCGCCGGGCCCCCGCTTCGCGCGCCGTTGCCCGACCCGCCCGCCCGCGTTTCCGAGGCGGTGTCGCCGCCGCCGCGGATCCCTGCGGGGCTCGCCGTCGAGGCGCGGCGGCCGTCCACGGACCTCTTCGTGGTGGACCCCGTCGCCCGCCTCGACACCCTCGAGGCCGTCGCCTCGGCGGTCGAGGCGTGCCGCAAGTGCGGGCTGGGCCAGACGCGTCACAACAGCGTGCCCGGAGAGGGCGACCCTCACGCCGGTTTCGTCTGTGTGGGGGAAGCGCCGGGTGCCACCGAGGACGAGACCGGGCGCCCGTTCGTGGGGCGCGCCGGGAAGCTGCTCGAGGGCATCCTCAAGGCGATCGGCTTTGGACGCACGGACGTCTTCATCTGCAACGTCCTCAAGTGCCGGCCCCCCGACAACCGGGACCCGGAGCCGCTTGAAGTCACGGGCTGCTCGCCGTATCTCCATCGTCAGCTCGAACTGATCCGCCCGCGGGTGATCCTGGCGCTGGGGCGGCCGGCGGCGCACGAGCTGCTCGGCACCAACGCCTCGCTGGGCGATCTGCGGGGGAAGCTGCATCGCTACCGCGGCATCCCGCTGGTCGTGACCTATCACCCCGCGGCGCTGCTCCGGAACCCTAACTGGAAGCGACCGACCTGGGATGACGTCCGTCTCGCCCGCCGCATCTACGACGGCCAAGCCGTCTGATCCGTTCGGCGGCCGGCAGCCGCCCTACAGCGCCGAGGCCGAGCAGGCCGTGCTCGGCGCGATGTTGCTCGACCAGCAGGCCGCCCTCGACGCGGTAGGCCTGCTCGACGAGACCCTCTTCTACCGCGAGGGCCACCGCCGGCTGTTCCGCTCGATGCGCGCCATCACTGAGCGCGGCGGCGTCATCGATCCGATCACCCTGCGCGACGAGCTGGAGCGGCGTGGCGAGCTCGACGCCGCCGGCGGGGTCGAGTACCTCTCGTACCTCCTCGACTTCACTCCGACCGCCGCGAACCTCGAGTACCACGCCGGCATCGTCCGCGACAAGGGCCTGCTCCGCCGGCTGATCGAGGCGGCGACCGGGATCGTCCAGGACGCGTACGAGGCCAAGCGGCTCCCGGGCGAGATCCTCGACAGCGCCGAGCAGCGGATCTTCGAGGTCGCCGAGTTCCGGCAGAAGCAGGACTTCGTCCGCCTCAAGGAGCTGCTCTGGCCGACGATGGAGCGCATAGAATCGCTCCACGGTGCGGGACAAACGATCACGGGGGTGCCGTCGGGGTTCGCAGATTTGGACGAGAAGACGGCGGGCTTCCAGGCCTCGGAACTGGTGATCGTGGCGGCCCGGCCCTCGATGGGGAAGACGGCGTTCTGCCTGAACGTCGCATCGCACGCGGCCATCACGCGGGGGGTTCCGACGGCCATCTTCAGCCTCGAGATGTCCAAGGAGGCATTGGTCCAGCGGCTCCTCACCTCGGAGGCGCGGGTGGACGCGCACCGCCTGCGGCAGGGGTTGCTGAAGGACAGCGACTACGCCCTGATGGCGCGGGCGGCGGGGTTGCTCTCCGGGGCGCCGATCTGGATCGACGACTCGGCGGCGCTCACGCCCCTCGAGTTGCGGGCCAAGGCGCGGCGCATCAAGGCAGAGGTGGACATCGGGTTGATCATCGTGGACTATCTCCAGCTGATGCGCTCCGGGGAGCAGGCGGAGAACCGCACGCAGGAGATCAGCGCCATCTCGCGGGCCCTCAAGGCGCTGGCGAAGGAGCTGGCCATTCCGGTGGTCGCCCTCAGCCAGCTCTCCCGGGCGCCCGAGCAGCGGGGCGGGGAGCACCGGAGGCCGCAGCTTTCGGACCTCCGCGAGTCCGGGGCGATCGAGCAGGACGCCGACGTGGTGCTGTTCATCTACCGGCCCGAGATGTACGCGACGGATGCCGAGCGCAGCGAGCTCGAGGGCCAGGCCGAGGTGATCATCGGCAAGCAGCGCAACGGGCCGACGGGCACCATCAAGCTCTTCTTCCACAAGATGTACACCAGATTCGACAACTACAGCGGCCGCGAGGGCTCGGACCCCGAGTCACATGGCGGCTAGAGCGCGCTCCGTCTACCGCTGCACCGAGTGCGGGACGTCCCAGCCCAAGTGGGCGGGCCGGTGCGACGCGTGCGGGGAGTGGAACACGCTCGTGGAAGAGATCGCCGCCAAGAGCGCGGCGCACCGGCGCACCGGCGCACCGGCGCACCGGGGGGCAGCTCCCGTCCGCCTCGGTGAGATCGCCGCGGACGCGGCGCCGCGGTACCGCACCGGGCTCGCGGAGTTCGACTACGTGCTCGGCGGCGGCATCGTGCCAGGGTCTCTCGTGCTGGTCGGCGGCGAGCCGGGGATCGGCAAGTCCACGCTGCTGCTGCAGGTGGCCGCCCGCCTCGAGGCCGCGGGAGTGCCCACGCTGTACGCGAGCGGAGAGGAGTCGCCCGAGCAGATCCGGTTGCGGGCCGAGCGGCTGGAGGAGCCCACCGCGGCGGTGCCGGTGCTCGCGGAGACGGCGCTGGAGCGCGTGATCGAGCAGGCCGTGGCCATCGGCGCGCGCGTCGTGGTGGTGGACTCCATCCAGACCGCGTACACCGAGGCGCTGGAGGGCGCACCGGGCAACGTCGGCCAGGTGCGGGAGTGCGCGGCGCGGCTGATGCGCTTCGCCAAGGAGTCCGGTCCCGCCGTGCTGCTCGTCGGTCACGTGACGAAGGGCGGCGGCATCGCCGGCCCGAAGACCCTCGAGCACATCGTGGACACGGTGCTGTACTTCGAGGGGGAGAGCACCCTGGACCACCGGATCCTCCGCGCCACGAAGAACCGCTTCGGCAGCGTGGACGAGATCGGGGTCTTCGCGATGACGGCGGCGGGCCTGGTGCCGGTGGCGAACCCGTCCGAGGCGTTCCTGGCGGCGCGGCACGCCGGCATCTCCGGCAGCGCCGTCACCGCGCTGATGGAAGGCACCCGGCCGCTCCTCGTCGAGATCCAGGCGCTGGCGTCGAAGGCGGGCTACGGCACGCCGCAGCGCGTGAGCGCGGGCCTCGATCACCGCCGCCTCGCGGTGCTCCTCGCGGTCCTGGAGCGGCGCGTCCGCCTGCCGCTCGCCGAGCTGGACGTGTTCGTGAACGTGGTGGGCGGCGTGAAGCTCACCGAGCCCTCGAGCGATCTGGCCGTCGCGGCGGCGCTGATCTCCAGCGTGAGGGACCGCGCGCTGCCGCCCGAGGCCATCTTCCTCGGGGAGGTGGGGCTCGGCGGCGAGGTGCGGGCGGTGAGCGCGGCGGACCGCCGCGTGGCGGAAGCGGCACGGCTCGGCTTCCGGCGTGCGTTCGTCGGCGCGCGCACGTCGCTGCGCAGCGGCGCGGGGCCGGGGCTGGAACTGGTCCGCGTCGAGCACTTGGGGGAGCTGGCCCATCACCTCGCAGCCTGACGTCGGCGTCATCGTGGTCGCGGGGGGCCGCGGCGTGCGCGCCGCGCGTCCCGAGGGCGGCGAGCCGAAGCAGTGCCGCCCGATCCGCGGCGTGCCGATGCTGGAGCGCGCGGTGCGGCCGTTCGTCGCGCATCCGCGCGTCGGCCCGATCGTCGTGGTGCTGCCACCCGAGTACGCCGCCGCGCCGCCGGGGTGGCTGATGGAGCTGGCGCCGGGACGGCTCGTCGTGACGCCCGGCGGCGAGTCGCGGCAGGATTCCGTGGCGAACGGCATCGCGGTACTGCCGCGGGGCCCTTCCATCGTGCTCGTTCACGACGCGGCGCGTCCCTTCGCCGACGGGCCGCTCATCGATCGCGTCATCGCCGTCGCGGAGCTGGGCGCCGTGGCTGTGCCGGCTGTGCCGCTCGCGGAGACGGTGAAAGAGATTGATGCCGCCGGGCTCGTGGTCCGCACGGTGCCGCGCGAGCGGATGGTCGCGGTGCAGACGCCGCAGGGCTTCCCGCGCACCACACTGGAGACGGCGCACCAGCGCGGCAGGGGCGAGCCGCCGGCCACCGACGACGCGGCGCTGTGCGAGCGGCTCGGCACCGCGGTGCGCATGGTGGCGGGCAGCGCGCGGAACCTCAAGGTCACGACGCTCGAGGACTTCGCCCTCGCCGAGGCGCTGGCCGCGCTCGAGGAGGGGGCGTGATCCCCTTCCGGACACCCGACGAGATCGCCGCCGCCATCCCCGCGGCGATCAGGCACCTCTCGCGCCGTGGCGTGATCGCGTACCCCACCGAGACGATCTACGGATTCGGCTCCACGACGGACGCGGTGGCGGTGGACCGTGTGGCCCAGCTGAAGGGGCGCGCACCCGGGAAGCCGTTCCTGCTGCTGGTCACGGGCCGCGAGATGGTGACGGGGGTGGGGCTGCGGCTGCCGGACGCGGCGGAACGTCTCGCCGCGGCGTTCTGGCCCGGGCCGCTGACGCTCGTGCTGCCCGGCGGCGAGCACGTCCTGCCGGACGTCCTCCGCGGACCCGAAGGCGGCGTGGCCGTCCGCTGGACGTCGCATCCCGGTGCCGCGGCGGTCGTGGCGATGCTCGGCTCGCCCATCACCTCGACCAGCGCGAACCGGCCGCGCAACCCGCCCGCCGTGGATGGCGCGGAAGTGGAGGAGTTGTTCGGCGACGAAGTGAGGCTCGGGCGGCTGCTCGTGCTCGACGCGGGGCTGCTGGTCCCCTCGTCGCCCAGCACGCTCGTGGACTGCACCGGCTCGGCGCCGCGCCTCGTGCGGGAGGGCGCCATCTCCGCCGCGGCGCTCCGGAGCGTCGTGCCGTCGGTGGTGGTGGAGTAGGCTGTGCGGGTCCTGTTCGTCTGCACGGGGAACATCTGCCGCAGTCCCATGGCCGCGGCCATCCTGCGCCGGTTGCTGGACGGGCGCGCGGTGGAAGAGGTCGAAGTGACGTCGGCGGGCACGGCGGCGTGGGACGGCGCTCCGGCGTCGGAAGGGAGCTACCTCGTCTCCCTCGAGAACGGGCTCGACCTCTCGGGGCACCGCGCGCGGCCGATCACCACCGACATCGTGGCGGACGCCGACCTGATCCTCGGGATGGGCACGCATCACGTGGAGCGCGCCGACCTGCTTGGCGGTACCGGCAAGGCCCACCTGCTCGGCGAGTACGCCGGCCAGAGCGAGGATGCGGCCGAGGTGGCGGACCCCTTCGGGGGCGACCTGGAGGAGTACCGCGCCACCTACGCGCGACTGTCCTCCCTGATCGAGGCGGCGCTGCCGCGCCTCCAGGCGGAGCGTCCCGATGCGGATCCGGGGCAGCACTAGACTCCTCGCCGTCGTGGGCGACCCGGTCGCCCACTCCCTCTCCCCGCGCATGCACAACGCGGCCATCACGGCGCTCGGAGTGGACGCGGTCTACATCGCGCTCCGGGCGCACGGCGACGCGTTCGAGCCGCTCGTGCGCGGCCTGCTCTCGGCCGGGGCCCGCCTCAACGTGACGGTCCCGCACAAGCGCCGCGCGGCCGGCCTGCTGGATGCACCGTCGGACGAGGTGCGGCGCACGGGGGCCTGCAACACCGTGTGGTCCGGCCCGGGAGGCATCACCGGCGACAACACCGACGTCGCGGCGGTGCGCGAGGTGTCGGCCGCTCTCGCCGGAGACCGCGTGGTGAAGCGGGCTCTGGTGATCGGGACCGGAGGGTCGGCGCGTGCCGCCGCGGTGGCCGTGGCGGACGGGTGGCCCGGCGCCGTGGTGGAGGTACTCTCGCGGGACGCGGCCCGGGCCCAGGACTTCCTCTCCTGGGCGGAGAGCGCGGGAGTGGGTGCGGCAGCGTCGAACGGCGATCCGGTGGACCTCGTGATCAACGCCACTCCGCTCGGCCTCACGCCGGCCGACGTGCTGCCCCTGGACCGCGAGCACCTGCGGCGCCGGGCGCCGGCGGCGGTTCTGGACCTGGTGTACGTCCGGGGCCGCACCAGATTCGTGCAGGCCGCAAGGGAGGCGGGCATCGCGGCGGAGGACGGCCGCGACGTGCTGCTGGAGCAGGGAGCGGCGTCGTTCCGGCACTTCTTCGGGGTGCAGCCGCCCCGCGCGGTGATGCGCGCCGCGGTGGAGGATGCTCTCGGTGCGTAGTATCTTGGCGGTGACGGGGGAGGCCATAGCGGACCTCGAGGCGCTGCTGCTGCCCGTCGCGTGCCTGGGGTGCGGCGCCTGGCTCCCGCCGGAGTCGGAGGCGGAAGGGTGCTGCGCGGTCTGCCGGACCAGGATGCGAGCCTTGGCGCCGCCGGCCTGCCCGCGGTGCGCTCAGCCGATCGACAGCTGGGAGGCGTCAGGCGGCAGGCGTCGGGGAGAGCCCTCCAGTCCCGACGCCCAACACGCGGCGCCTCGCGATTGCGGTTTCTGTGCGGGATGGCCGCCGGAACTGGCTTGGGCCGC
>Ga0315287_10000443_pt1 | contig 36158 bp, 21 predicted proteins | sample YL17G11_0_MG_FD_205037 | JGI IMG/M metagenome (GOLD analysis project Ga0315287, IMG submission 205037) | Sediment microbial communities from Yellowstone Lake, YNP, Wyoming, USA - YL17G11_0 | ecosystem: Environmental > Aquatic > Freshwater > Lake > Sediment | place: USA: Wyoming | collected...
CCCTCCTCGCGAAGCCGAGCCGGACGGCCAGGGACGCCGCGGCCAGGGCCGCCCCGAGGTCGAGGCCCAGGATCTCCTCGGCGAGCCTCCGCACGGTCATCGGCGAGGAGGGGGCGCCGCCGCGCCCGCCCGCGCCCGCGCTCGCGCTCTCGCCGTCGGTGTTGGGGGCGTCCTCGCTTTCTTCTTCTTCTTCTTCTTCTTCTTCTCCTTCTTCTCCTTCGTCGTCGTCGTCGCCCCCGGCCGCGACCAGGAGGGCGTACAGCAGCGGCTCCACGGGGTCCTCGTCGGAAGCAGCAGCGTCTCCTCCCCCTCCTTCGCCCCTGCCGCCGTTGTCCGCCTCCCGCCCCTCGTCGCCGCCGTCCTCGCCGTCGCCTCCTCCGTCGCCGTCGTCGTCGTCGCTGCTGCTGCCGAGGCCCCCTTGTTCTCCCCCTCCGCCGCCGCCGCGCTCGCTCCTCCCTCCCTTCCTCCTCCTTCCCGCCGCGCCTCCGACCCCGCCCCTGTTGGACACGAACCCCTCCAGGGGGGGCACCGAGACCGAGTCCTCGGGCGTCAGCGGCACGGACAGATAGACTATCCCGCGCCGGTAGAGGGCCTCGATCGCCGTCGCCCGAGGAGGGGGGGGAGCCGCGGCGGGAGAAAGAGGAGAGGGAGGGGCGACGGCGGCGACGAGGAACCCGACCTCGGAGAGCGCGACGCCGCCCGGGGCCGCCGCCGCCCGCGCCGCGCCCAGCTCCTCGGGGGACAGCGAGGCCGCCTCGGCCTCGCCGACGTTGACCGCGTGCGCTCGCCACCATGGCGCCGCCGCGGGCGGGAACCCGGGGGGGGTCGCGGAGAAGGAAGAAGAAGAGGAGGAGAAGCGTTCCGAAGCGGCGGCGGCGGCGGAGAAAGAGGGAGCGGCGGCGATTCCCGCTCCTCCCCCTCCGGCCGCCGCGGCCGCCGCCGCGGAGAACAGGCCTCCGAGCGCCGCCCTCCCCCTCCTCGACGCCGCGGCCACCGCCCTCCTCCCGGAATCGTCGATCGAGGAGGAGGAGGACGGAGAGGGCGTCGAGGGAGCGTCTCCGCCGAGCGGATTCGAGGGAGGCGCGGACGCAGGAGCAGCGCTGGCAGCGGCGGCGTTGGCGGTCGAGATGAACTCGTTGCGTCCGACGCCGAGGGTCCTCTCGGCGTCCGCCGCGGCAAAGTTGGGGAGCGACGCGAACGGCTCTCCCGATCTCAGGGTCGCGTTGAGCATCGAGGCATAGAAGGAAGGGGGGGTCACGCGGAGGACGCGGGCGACGAAGTGGGCGAGGTGGTAGGGATAGACCTATGAAGAGAGAGTTTTTTCCCCCTCTTTTTCCGCGGTGAGTTTTTCCCCTTTTCGTCGAGCCCCCCCCCCTTCCTCATCTCTCCCGCCTTCCGCCTTCTTCTTCCTCTCCCCCACCCGAAAAAAAAGAAGCTTCTCTCACCCTCTTCGCCTCCAGGTAGTGCTTCACAAGCGCCTCGTAGTACTCCCTCTCGCCGCAGCAACCCCTCGCCGCGGCCGACGCGCCCCAGGCCGCGCCCCTGCGCACGAGCAGCGCCCTGCACCGCGCGCGCCACTCGCTCGCCGGGAGCAGGGCGCGGACGCGGGCCGGGAGCTCGGCATGCGAGGAGATGCCGGCCTCGACGGCCCGGGAGACGAGGTCATCGAAGGTTGCCGCGAGGGCGTCGGCCTCGGCGGCGGCGGCGGCGGAGGGAGGGGGCATGCTTCGGAGAGAAAGAGGTCGAGGTCGGAGAGGAAGGAAAGAATCGACGCCGAGTGCGGACGAAAAACGCTCTTCCTCTCTCTATCTCGCGTCGTCGAGCTCTCAGATTCCCGCGCTCCTGGCGGCGCCGGTTGTTATCAAGAGCGTGACAGATCAGGCGAGAGGATCCTCGGCGAAAGAAACGGCCGAGGCGTGCCGAGAGACGCTTTCGAGCGTTTCCTAATGCGATCGAAAAGTGAAAAAACCACTTGTAAATTGAGCCTCGTTTGCTCTTCTTCATTTTCTTCCTCTCCTCGTTCGCTTCTCCTTTTTTCCTTCTTCCTCTTCAATGACCGACGCCGACCCCAAGAAGCCGACGGAGGACAAAGCTGCCGCCGAAGCCGAAGCAGCAGCCTCCACCCCCGGCCCTGCCGACGCCGTGGCGACGCTCGAGGGCGATGACTTGTTTGATGAGTTTGGTGAGAAGAAGAAAAAGAAGAGGAAGGGTGAAACCGACTGAAAAAACACCATCGACCTCGAGTCTTCCCCGTCGTCTCGTCCTTCTCTTCTTCTCTCTCTCTCTCTCTCTCTCTCTCTCTCTCTCTCTCTCTCTCTCTCTCTCTCTCTCTCTCTCGCTGTGGTCCCGCCGAGATTGCTGTTGGACGCAGAACACGTCGCAAGCATCGCGATTGTTCACGAAGTGGAGCGAGAAAGCGTCGCAAACGATGGAAAAAGCAGGGCTCGCGGGAAAGAGACATGGATGATGCTTTCCTCCATTCTTTCCTCGAGTCGATCGCGCCTTTCGTTTTCCCCCCCCTCTCTCTCTCCCGACCTCGACCTCTCCCCGACCCCTCTTTCTTTCAACCCTTTCCGAAACGACAAGCGCGTGCACATTCGCTCACGAGGCCCTCTCAAAATCGGAAAACCAAAAACACGACGCACACAGAGCCCGCCCCAACCCCTGCCGCCGCCGCCAAGGCAGCCGTAGCTGCCGCCGCCGCCGCGGCCGCGGCCACCGCCGCGGCAACGGAGCCGGCCGCCGCCGCCGCCTCCGTCGCCGCCGCGGCGGCGGCCGCAGCCGACGCCCCGCTCTTCGAGCCCGAGTGGGAGGACGAGGGGGACGACCGGTTCCTGGAGAGGCTGGATGCCGAGCTCGCGGCGAGGGGCTGAGGGGAGAGAGAGAAGAGAGAGAGAGAGAAAAGAGAGAAGAGGAAGAAAAGGTGAGAGAAAAGGGTGAGAGGGGAGGAGGGGGACCCGCTCTCGTCCTCTCTTCTCCTTGTCCTCGTCCTCCTCCTCCTCCTCCTTCTCCTCCTCCGAGAACGTCAATGAAGCAAAAAAAAGAGCAACAACAACAGCAATAACAACAACACTTGTAACAAGGGCACGTTTGATATCCGTCTTCTTTTTATCTTGGTCGCGTCCTTGAGTTTTTCCTTTTTCTGGGTCGAGGAAAAAAAAGGATAGCGGCTATTAGCGGAAAAATCGTGGGGGGGGCTAGCAAAGCCGACGTCGGAAACAGAAATCACTCCCTCCTTGTTTGTCCCCACTTGCTTTTTCTTTCCCTCGAGGGTGGCTCTCCCTCCCCCGCGTGCGCGCGAGAGAGAGCACGAGAGAAAGAGATCATCTTATCTACTATGGCGCGCGACGAGGACTATTCGAGTGCCAGCGACGAGGAAGAGCAGCAGCGCGCCGAGGCCGGCGAAGGAAATGTCGCCGCCGTCGAGAGTTCCTCCTCCCCGCCGCCGTCGTCGTCGTCGTCTCCGCCGTCGTCGTCATCCTCGCTGAGGAAGAAGAAGGCAGCTTCTCCTGCTCCTGCTCCTCCGCTGCGTCGCAAGTCTTCTTCGTCTCGCATCGCCGCCGCCGAGGAAAGCTCGCTGCCTGTGGTAGGTTTACGAGAGAGCGCATGCGAAATTCGAAGCTCTTGGCAGCCGTCGGCGTCGTCGTCACCGTCGTTAATCTCTCTCTCATCGGAAATTTCCTCTTTTCCTTCTCCTCTCTCTATCCTCTCCATCCCACCTCAAAACCTCACCTCGAACAGGCCGCGATCGGCGCAGCGGCAGCGGCAGCCACGGCTCTTCTTGCCGCGCTGTTCCTTGTGCGTAAGAACCGCAAGCCGCCTCCTCCTCCTCCGCGAGTCGGGAGAGCGCCGGGAGCGCGGGCGACACCGTCGACGTTGTCTTCGTCGGCCGCGGCGACAAAGTCCTCGTCGCAATCTGCGCTCCACAGGCGCAAGCGTGCCGAACAGGCTTCCGGGAGCGGGTCCAGGTGAGCCTCATTGATCTTGGGATTCGGGGCGCGGCAGCAAAGAGAGTTTAAAAGGGGCGTTTCGGCGCCTCATCCGAGAGCTCGTTTCTTCTCATTTCGTTTTTTCTCTCCTCTCGGCGGCCGCGGGCGGCGTCGCCTTTTTTCGCTTTCTTCATCGTCCTCGTCGCTTTTCCTCTTATCCTCTTGCTCTTCGTCACTTCAAAACAAACTCGACGCACAGGCCCACCTCCGCTTCCACGCCCTCCTCTGCCGTGCCCCCCTCGGCCTCTGCAAACTCCCTCAACGCCCTCTCCCCCGCGAGGAAGGTTGCGAGACACGGAGAGGGAGAGGACGCGGCTGCCGCGGCCTCTTCGACGACGACAGCTACTGCCGCTGCCGCTGCCGCTGCCGCTGCTGCTGCTGCTACCGCCGCCGCGGCAGTCGCTGCCACAGTCGCCGCCGCCGCTCCCTCTGCCGCTCCCTCCGCCGCCGCTGGAGCCGCGGAGGAGCCGACCGCAGCGCCCCCGATCCCGCCGCCTCCCGCCGCGAAGGCCGATCCGACGACCCCCTCCAAGGCGGCCGCGCTCCCGGCCGCGGCCGGCGCGTCCTCCCCGCTCGCGTCGCTGTCGACGTCGTCGGCAGAGGCCTCTGCGGAGGAAGAGGCTCCCTCTGCTGCTGCTGCTCCTGCTCCGGCTGCTGCTCCGGCTGCTGCTCCGGCCGCTGCTCCCGCCGCTGCTCCCGCCGTTGCTCCCGCTACTGCTGCTGCTGCTGCTCCGGCTGCGGCGTCCCCCGAGGAAGAGGCGGAGGACGAGATCGAGGACGACGATAGCGAGGAAGAGGCGGCGGCGGCAGCGGCGGCTCCGGCCAAGGCCGCAGAGCCCGCCGCTCCTACTCCTGCTCCTGCTGCTTCCGTGCCTGCTGTCGAGGCTCCCGTCGCTGCTGCTGCTGCTGCCTCGAGGCAAGAGGCGGCGAAGCAAGAAGAGCGCCCCGTTGCTGCTGCCGCTCCCGCCGCTCCTGCTTCCGCCGCCCCCGCGGGCCCCTCCTGGGCCTCCCGCGCCGCGGCGGCTGCCGCAGCGGCACCTGCCCCGTCCCTTCCCGCCGTCCTGACTGCGAGGGCGAAACCGCAGCTGCAGCAGCAGCCTGCTGCCGCCGCTGCGGGCTCCTCCGAGACCGGCACCCCGACGACAGCAGCGGCAGCAGCAGCTCAGGCCGCCGCCGCCGCCCCTTCTCCCTCCACGGCCAGCGCTGCTGCGGCATCCGCGGCCCCCGTGGGCTCCTGGGCGGCCCTGTTGAAGGACGCGCAGGCCCCCCCGCGCGCGTCCCCTCGGAAGGCCGGCGCCGTCCCGGCCGACTTTGCCGCCGCCCCCGCCGCCGCCGCGGGAAGAGCCGCCGCGCCAGCGGCAGCGGCTCCGGCTCCGGCTGGCCCTGGCGCCCCGGCCGCCGCCCCGCCGGCCCCTCCGGCGCCGACGCCCTGGCTCGCCGTCGCCAAGGGGATCCAGAAGGCCGAGGAGGCCACTGCCGCCGCCGCCAGGGCCGCGACGACGGCCGCCAACGCCAACGCCGCGAACGCCGCTGCTCCTGCTCCTGCCGCGGCGAAGGCGGCGGCGCCTGTGGCAGCTCCCGCTGTCCCTGCCGCTTCTCCCGCCGCTTTCGTTCCCGCTCCTGCTCCTGCTGCTCCCGCTGCTCCTGCTGCTCCCGCTGCTCCTGCTGCAGCATCAGCTGCACCAGCGGGCAAAGGGAAAGTCGCCGCCGCTGCTGCCCCCGCTCCTGCTCCTGCTCCTGCTCCTGCTCCTCCTGCTCCCACCTCCACGCCGCCTCCGAAGAAGGAGAAGGAGCAGCCGAAGAAGAAGGAAGCAGCTCCAAAGGCAGACGGCCTCCCCTCGTCTCCTCCCTCCCCGGCCTCCGTCGCTGCCGCCTCCGCTCCCGCTGCCACGAAGAAGCAGAGCGCCAGCAGCAGCCTCGAGGAGGCCGCCCTCCCGGCCGCGGCCCGCCGGGCGGCGCTCCGCGCCGCCAAGCCGCCGCCGCCGCGGCCCGCGCCCCCCGCCCCGGGCGTCCAGCTCGCCGAGGCGGCCGACGAGGGCCCCCCCCCCCCGGCCACGGACGGCGAGGTGGCCGCCGAGGCCCTGCTGCGCGCGGCAGCAAGGCTCTGGAACGAGCGCGGCAACGCCGGGGGCGCCGAGAAGACGCTGCGGAGGGCGGTCGCGGAGAGCGGCTCGGGCGAGCCCTCCGCCTCCTCCGCCTCCTCGCCGTCCAGCCCGGCCTCGGACCCGGGCGCCCTCTCCCCCGCGTGGCGCGCCCTCCTCCACTCGGCCCTCGCCGACGTCCTCGGCGCCGGCGGCATGCCGCGCCTCCCCGAGGCCGCGGCCGAGCTGGAGAGGGCCTTCGCGGCGGCGAGGCAGGCGGGCGACGTCGGCCCGCTCTGCCGCGAGGGCGGGCGGCTGGGCGTCGCCTACCGCAGGCTCGGGAGGCCCGCGGACGCCGCGCCCGTCTACCTCGCGTGCCTGGAGGCCGCCTCTGCCGCCGAGGGCCTGGGCCCGGCCTCGGGCCCCGCGGTGGCGGCGAGGCACGGGGCCGCGGAGTGCCTGCACGAGTCCGGGGAGGAGGCGAAGGCCCTGGAGCTGCTCGAGGCGGCGGCGGAGGCGCTGCAGGCCAAGTCCGCCGCCGCCGCCGCCGCCGCCGCCGCTGCCGCCGCTGCTTCCTCTTCCTCTTCTGGCGAGGGCGGCGAGGAAGCTGCCGCGTCGATCGTGCTCGAGGGAAAGCGCTGCGCCGCCGCCGCGGCCCTCACCATGCTCGAGAAGGGCCGAATGCTCGAGAAGGGTGGTGACGCCAAGGGCGCGGCCGCGACGCTGCGCGCGGCCGCGGCCGCCGCCGTCGAGGCGCACGGCCCCGGCGCGACCCAGGCCGCCTTCGCCGCGGGGCACCTGGCGGCGTGCCTGAAGCGCGCCGGGGACCCGGACTCGCTGAGGGAGTCTGCGGGGCTCTACGAGGGCCTGCAGGCCGCCGCCGCGGCCAAGGCTGCCACCGCGGCCAAGGCGGCGGCGGCGGCGAGGGGCGGCGGCGCCGGCCCCGGCGGCGGCGGCGTCCCCCCCGGCGCCCCGCCCGCGGCCGCCGCCGCCGCCGCCGCCAACGCCCTCACGCTCGCTGCCGCCCGCGCCGCCCAGGACAACGCCCTGGCCCTGCGAACCCTCGCCGACGTGCGCCGCGCCCTTGGCGAGCTGGAGGAGGCCGCCGACCTCTGCGAGCAGGCCGCCGACGCGATCGGCCGCGCGTTCGGCCGGGCGCACCCGGCCTGCGAGGGCTTCTGGGCGGCCGTCGCCGAGGCCCGGGAGGCCTCCGGGGACCCCGCGGGCGCGGCGCTGGCGCGGAAGCAGGCGCAGAGGGTGAGGATGAGCGTGTCGAGGATGGCCGCCGGGGCGGCGAGGGCCGGGAGGGGGGGCTGGAATGGCAACGGGGGGTTGAGGAGGTGAAAGAAAAGTTTTGAGAGAGTTTTTTTTTCTTTTTCGAGAGTTTCGAGTTTTATTCTGCGGCGTTTGAACCCTTTTCCCTTCTTTTTTTTGAGCACCCTTTTTTGCATTGATGCTTTAGTGATCGGCGTTCGCACAGCAACCACTTAAAAGGGGGTCGGAGGGGAGAAAAGACGTCGAAAAGCAAAATCTCAGTTTTTAGTTTGGGCGTCCGTGGGGGAGAGTGAGATGAAAGAGAGAGCTTTGAGTGTGTTTTTACTTTTCGATGTCGTTTTGCAAAAAAAAAAAAAAATTCAGAGAGATTTTATCACCACTGCTCCTGCTGCCTTTGCCTCTCCTCTTCTTCTTGCTGCTGCCTCGCGGCCCTGGCGTTGCGACCAAACGGAAGGTCCCGAAGCGAAAGCCTCTCCCGCATCGCCGCGGCGGCGTCCCGCATCCTCCGGCCGGCCTCGCCAGTGGCGCTGCTGCTGCCGGAGGAGCCTCCGCCGCCGTCGTCGTGGGTGCTTCCTCTGCTCCCGCCCCCGTTTCCGTTGTTGCCGCCTCCAACTGCCCCGACGCGGGCCCGGATGCGCGCCGCCAGGTCCGCGGCGGCGGCTGCCGCCGGTGTCCTCGCTTGCTGCGGAGGAGGGGGAGGCGGGTGGTAGGGCTCGCGCTGTGGCGTCGTCGCCACCTGCTGCTGCTGTGGCGACGGGAACGGCTGCTGCGGCGACCGCTGCTGCGGCAACAGCTGCTGCTGCTCCTGAGCAGGAGGGGGCGACGGCGAGAACTGCTGCGGCTGCTGCTGCGGGGCTCTCCGAGGCGAAGGGAAGAAAGCAGAGTGCTGATCCTTCTGCTGCTGCTGCTGCGACGGGGAAGAGGAGGAAGCGACGGGTGGGGCAGCAGCAGCAGCGACGGGCTTTCCCGGCGACGGCGCAGCGGCGGCGGCGGCGGCGCCCCCGCTTCCGCCGCCAGCGCCGGCAACGAACGCGTCCAGGACAGCCGCGGCGTCCCCCCTCCTCAGCCCTGCCTTCAGCTCCAGGATCCTCGACAGCTCCCTGGCTCCGCCTTCCGGCACAAGGGCCGCAAACGTGTCCGCCAGCGCCGGGGTCGCGGCGCCCACGACCTTCAGAAGGGCCTCGGCGGGCCCAAAGGCGCGGGCGACGGCGGCAGCGTACGAGCGCGGCGGAGGCGGCGCCGAGGCGTTTCCACCACCGCCGGCTCCTCCCCCTCCTCCGCCCCCTCCGTCCTCTCCCTCGTCCTCGTCGTCCGAAGAAGCAAGCGCGGCCGCCAAGACGCTCCCAGCAGCGATGCCGCCCCCGCCCCCTCCCGCCCCCGCGGGCAGCGCCGCCGCGCCGGGGAGCGCCAGGAAGGCCGCCTTGAGCAGCCCCACGTCCAGCAGCAGCTGCTGGCACCCCGGCTCGCTCAGCCGGCGGCAGCGGTGGACGCCGTCGAGCAGCCGCGGGCCGAAGGAGGCGACGGCCTTGTCGCAGACGTAGCGCCAGTGGCTGCTGTTGTCCTCGGCCTGCCGCCTCCTGCGGCGGCCGCCGGGGAGCGCGAGGCCGCAGCCGCCCCGGCGCAGCGTCGGCGCGAGCGCGGCCGCTGCCGCGCGCAGCCCGCGCTCGGCGTCCGAGGCCCAGGAGGACGCGTCCCCGACCGACAGCGAGGGGTCGCCCCACGCGGGCGAGCGCGAGAGCGCGCCCAGCGCGGCCTCGAGCCTGCTCTCGATCGCGAGGTGGGCGGTCGCGAGGGCCAGGGCGAGCGCGTCGTCGAAGGCCTCGGCCGCCGTGTCGCCGCCGGCGGCGGCGTGGGGGTCCTCGCCGCTCCCGCCGCTGCCGCCGCCGCCGTTCCTCCTGCCGCCGCCGTTCTCCCCCTCGACCGTCCTCTCCACCGAGGCGGCCAGCTCCCTGCTGACGCGCGCGCAGTACTCGCTCGTGGCCGCCACGGCGGAGAGCCTGCGAAGGTCGGCGTCGGAGGCGCGGACGAGCCACTCCGCGGCGCCGAGGGCCGGAGGGCGGAGCTGGCGGAGCAGCGCGCGCGGCGCGGGCAGCGGCGCGAGTGCGGCGGAGGAAGCGGCCGATGACGCAGCTGTCGCGGCCGTTGCGGCCGCGGCGACGAGGCTCCCGACGACGGCGGAGGCCCCGGCGAGCGCCATGCCCCCCGGGGCGAAGACCCCCCCCCCGGAGGACGCCGCCCCTCCCTCCCCTCCTCCCGCTCCCGCCTGCGCGCCGGCGGAGGAGAGCGCGAGGGCCGGCTTGGGGATCCTCTCCGCGAGCGCGCAGCCGTACCAGCGCAGCACCCTCGCGAACGCCCCCGACAGCGAGACCAGGGCGGGGCCCCGGCTGACGTGGCGGGCGCAGCGCGTGAGGGAGCGCTTGACCGCGGCGAAGAGCTCGGGCGCGGAGCGGAGGACGAGGCCTCCGCCCGAGGAGGGAGAGGAGGAGGAGGCGGCGGCGGAGGTCCCGTCGCCGGCGCCGCCCTCCCCGGCGGAGGCGGCGGCGGAGGAGGCTGCGGCGGCGCCCGGCAGCGTCCAGGGCTCCTGCCTCACGAGGGCCGCGGCGGTCGCTGCCAGGGCGCGCTCCTCCGCGGCCACGTAGAGCGACAGGTAGGGCTCGAAGACCGAGGTGATCATCCCCTTGAAGGGGACGGCGGCGGCGGCGGCGGCGGAGGTCGAGGAAGAAGAGGGGCCGTCGCCGGCGGCGTCCGCCCTCGCCCGCGCCGCGGCCTCGGCCCTCGCCCTCGCCTCCGACGCCGACACCGTGTCGTCGTTCGCCCTCCCTCCCCGCCGCCCGACGCTCGGCCCGCCCTCGGCCTCGAAGTCGAGCTCGTCGGCGCCCGCCGCCCGCGGCCCGCCGAACGCGTCCGCCATCTCCCGCTCCCAGTCGTTGGACGCCTTCACGGCGAGCAGCAGCGCCTCGACCCTCCCCTGCTCCTGCTGCTGCGACGAGAGGCCCGCGGACAGCGAGGAGCCGCCGCCGCTCCTTCCGGAGCCCGCCGCCGCCGCCGCCGCCGCGGCCTCCTCCGCCTGCGCCGAGAGCGCCGCGGAGAGCTGCCTCGCGGTCTCGGCCCCGAAGGCCGCGGCCAGCGCGCGGTCGGGCCTCCACGCCCGAGGCAGCGCCGCCCACAGCTCGGAGCGGGACCGGAGCCGCCTGCGGAGCCAGGCGAAGCGGCGCTCGGTGCGCTCCAGGGCCGTCATCGAAGCCGAGGAGGCGGGGGTGGCCGCGGGACCGGCGGCAGCGGCGGCGGCAGCGGCGGGGGAAGAAGAGGGGCTGAAGTAGAAAATCTGCCGGTAGACCCCGAGCTCCTTCGAGACGACGGCCTCGAGCGCCGCCGCCCTCGCCTCCCTGCCCGCGGCGTCGGCCAGCGCGCCCGCGTCCCTCAGCCGCGCCAGCAGCGGCGCCTCGGGCTGCCCCCTCCCCGAGGCGCCGTCGACCTCGGCGACGGGCCAGAGCTCAAACTCCCTGAGGGCGGCCCTCGCCAGCGAGCCCCTCAGCGCCGCGGCCCTCGCCGCGAGCTCGCGAACGGCGGGAACGGCCGCCGCGTGGGGAGCAAAGTGGTCGCCGAGCTCGTTGACGGCCGCCAGCAGCCTCGCGGCCTCGCCCAGGTCCCCGGCTCCCGAGGCGGCCTCGAGCTGGTCGACCGCCGCGCTCAGCATCCCGAGCCTGCGCAGCGCTGCGATGCCCCTTGTCAGGTTCTTCTTGGCCGCGTCCAGGGCTCGCACGTCGCGGCAGATGTCGTCTACCAGGGCTTCCGAGGCCGCGGCCTTGGCGCCGACGTCGGAGATGCGGAGGCTGAGGGAGGCGGCGGCGCGGGCCGCGGCGGCGAGGGAGGCGCCGACGGTTCTCGGCGTCGGCTTTTTTGCTTTGATGTTTTCGTCGTCGCCTTCTCCTGCTCCTCCTTCTTTCTCCTCGGCCTCCTCCCCCTCCTCTTCCCCCGCGACGAAGCCCGAGCACTGTTCTCGCAGGGCCTCGAGGATCGCGGCGTCCGCCCTGGAGGCCTTCCGGCGGAGGGAGGCGAGCAAGGGGTCGAGGCCGGAGAGGGACGCCTCTGTTTTGAAGTTTTTTTTTTCCGGTCGAGGGGTTTTTTGAGAGAGGAAAGAAAAAAGCACTGGCATCAAAAAGAAACCGAAACGCCTTTTTGTTTCTCTTTTTCGCGCTCTCCTTTTCCTCTCTCCTCTCTTGCACGTGCGTGGATCAAGAAAGAGACAGCGGGAGAGCCTGCGCGAACTCAAAACGCACCGGTCGGGAACATCTCGTTGACGAACGCGACTGCGTCGAAGCGCTCGTCGTCAAAGGCGTCGGGCTTCCTCGGTCGATGGGGTCGGTCAACGCCACCGGTGATGCTCGATGGAGAGGAGGCACCGTCGTTTTCATCGACGACAGCTGACTCTCTCGCGTTCTCCTGCTGCCTCTGCTGCGGGGAAGCAGTAGCGGCGAGCGTCTCCATCTCTGCTGCAGAGCGGGAGAGGCCGAAGGACGAGCGCGCCCCTTCTTTTTGCCGGGTGCGCGAGTTGTTTCAATGCCTCTTTTTTTCGGTGAGAGTGGGAAACGCGAGGGAAGACGAGGGCGAAAAGCGATGTCACAATCCAATCTCTTTGTCGTCGCTCTCGGACGAGTGTCTTCTCTCGCTCTCTCCTCACGCGTCGGCGCCTTCTCTCTTCCTCCGCTTCATATCTAACGATGAAGATGACGGCGAGTTCTCTCTGCGGTTGAGAGAGGACAGCAGACAGAGCGGAGAAACGGAATAGAGAAGAAAGAAAACGAACCATGTCCCGCATCGTCCTCCCGGCAGCGCCGCGGCGCCGCCGACCGCAGGCCCCCTCCTCTCTCGCGCCCCCTCCCCCTCCTCCTCCCCCTCCTCCCGCGCCGCTCGCCACCCTGCCGGCGGCGATCACGGCGGCGGCAGCGACCGGAGGCGGCGAACATAGCGAACCCGACCCGGGGGCCCTGGCAGCCGTCAAGCGGCTGGTGAGGAGCGGCGGCGACGCCGCGGCCGGGGAGGTGGCGGCGCTGCTCGTCGCCAGCGTGCGTCGTTCCTCGGGAGGAGGAGGAGGCCGCGGCAGCGACGGCAGCAACAGCAACTCCTCCTCCTCCTCCTCCTCTTTTGGCCGCCTCCGCTCCCTCGCGGTCGCCGACGCCCTCTTCGTGCGCTCCAGGGCCTTCAGGGCGGCCCTCTGCTCGCGGCTCCCCGAGTTCCTCGAGGGGGCCGCGCCCGTCGCCGCCGGGGCCTCGAGGAAGAGCGTCTCTTCTTCCGCTTCCTCCGCCCCTCGAGATCAGAACCCGCTCCTTCTCGACGAGGCCTCCCTCGAGACCCTGACGCGCTGGGACGCCGCCCACGGCGCCAACTACCCGGAGGTGCGCGCGGCGACGAGGTGGCTCGGGAGGGAGGTCGAGGCCGCGAGGCTGCGGGAGGCCGCGAGGGCCGCGGCGGCCGGGGCCGAGGGGAGGGCGCGGGCGGCCAGGAGGCGGAGCCTGGCCCGCGAGAGGATCTCGAAGGTGCTCGTCGCCGGAGGGGAGCTGTGTCGCGTGAGGGCGGAGGCGGAACAGGCGCTGAAGCAGACGGACGAGGCGCTGGCTCTGCTCGAGAGGGACGGCTCGGAGGGAGGGAGGGCGGCGTTTGCCGCGGCGGCGGCGGCGGCGGCGGCGGGGGATGGAGCAGGAGGAGCTGCTGCCTTCCCAACTGCCGCTGCAGTCGCCGGCGATGACGGCGACGACGGCGACGAAGCTTGGGAGGACGCAGCGGCTGCTTCTTCTGCTGCTGCCGCTGCTGCTGCTGCAGCTGGAGGAGAAGAAGAACAGGAGGAGGAGGGAAGCGAAGAGGCCCTTTGGTCCGTGCCGCCGGCGCCTCTGCCGCCGGCGCCGCCCCCCGCGGCGACGGCGATGGCAGCGATCTCCGTCGAGCCGCTGTCCCCCGCGACGTCGGCGCTGATCCCGACCCTCGAGGAGCTCGAGCGCAGGCTCCTCGGGAGCCACAGCGGCAGCAGCAGCAGCAGCGAGAAGAGGAGCGCCTCCCCGCCGTCGATGGGGGCAGTCCTCGCCTCTTGGGCCAGAGACGCCGTCCTCGCTGCTTCCTCTTCCTCCTCCTCTTCCGCTCCCGCTTCCGCTTCCGCCGCCGCCGAAGCTCCTCCTTCTGAGGAGGAGCGCGCCTTCCTGCGCGAGGTGGTCGCTCTGAGGGGTCGGCTGAGGGCCGCGGAGCGCGCCGTGGGGGCCGCGCTGGGGGTGCTGCGGAGCCGCAAGGCGCCTGCTGCTGCGGAGGAGCAGCGGCCGTTGCTGCCACCGGCGCCTCCGCCGTCGTCGCTGCGGGAAGACCAGAAGCAAGAGCAGCAGCCTCTTCCCGTCTCTCGCCGCCGCAACCCAAACTCCTCCCTCCCGGCCTCGACGCTCGCGGCCCTCGCGGCGGCGGCCCCCGTCATGCCCGCCGGGCCCCACCTGCTGCACTGGGACTCTTCCGCGGAGGGAGGCGGTGGCGGCGGCGGCGGCGACGGCACCGGACGCGGGATCGGAACGGGAGCGGGCTCGAGTGCAGGCACGGCCCTGGCGAGCTCGAGGGGGCTGGCGCTCTCCACGCACTGGGGCGCGTTCGACGATGCCGCCACCATCCCGGCGGAGGTCGCGGATCGGTTGGCGGGCGTGGGGCTGATTCCCACGTACTACCAGCCCCCGGACGAGAAGGCGGCGGCGCAGAGGAGGGAGGCGGCGGCGGCGAGGAGAAGACCTGCCGCGGGGGCGGGCCCGCGCCGCCCCGCCCCGGACCCCCACCCGCCTCCTCTCCTCCGCCGCCCCCCTGCCGCCGCCGGGCCCTCTGCTCCTGCTGCGAGCTCGAGTCCCTTCCCGGCCGCCGCCCCCGCCGAGAAGAAGAGGCGGAGGGAGCAAGAGGGGGGAGGGGAACAAGACGTCTCGCCCCCCTCCGCCTCCTCCTCGGACGATGACAGGCCGCTCGCCGTCAGGCGGGCCCGCGCCCTCTGCGCCCGCGCCGAGGAGGCCGAGGAGCTGGCCCGCAGGGCCTCCCGGGCCGCGGAGAGGGCGGCCACGGCGGCCGCGGCGGCCGCGTCGGCGCTGGAGGACGCCGAGACGAGGAGGAGGGCGGGGGAGGGAGAGGAAGAGGAGCGGCGGTCGCTCCGCCGAGAGCGCGAGCGAGGGGAGCAGCGGCAGCGGCGACAGAGGGCCGAGGCGGAAGACGAAGCACGGCGGCAGCAGCAGCAGGCGGCTGCCGCCGCCCCGCCGCATCTGCCTCCTCCTCGCACCACTGCCGCGGCGGACGCCGCCGCCGCGGCCCTCGAGGCCGCGGCCGCGGGGGCGGCTGCAAGCTGCTCCCTGCTGCGCGCCGAGCGGGACTTCAACTCGGCCGTCATGCTTCCCTCTGCTCCTCCGGGCGCCAAAGGAGGAGGAGACGAGAGCAACATCGACGCCGCGCTGGCGCTCGCGCTGCAGCGAGAAGAAGAAGAGGCCGCGTCTCTGGCCTCTGCCGAGCTCTACCGGGGCCGGGGCCGAGGGCGCGGGGGGGGGCGCGGAGGCGGAGGGCGCGGGAGGGGGGGGCGAAGCGGCATTGGCACCGGAGGCGAGGGGTGCTCTTCGGGCCCCGCCGCAAGGCTCGCCGAGAGGCTCCTGTCCAAGGGGGCGAGGGCGAGGGCGGCCTCGGACGCCGCGGCGGACGACGAGACCGTGGCCCGGGATCGCGCCGCGAGCAGGTGGTAGAGATTCAGCTTTGGAGTCAGAGAGAGAGAGAGAGAGAGAGAGAGAGAGAGAGAGAGAGAGAGAGAGAGAGAGAGAGAGAGAGAGAGAGAGAGACACGCACTTATGTAAAAACATGAAAAAATCGGTTCCAACATTTCTACCGCCGACCCCCGCCCCCACCTCCCGCTCCTCCTCCACCCTGCCCGCCCCCGAGCCCCCGCGCGATGAACGGGTGCCGCAGCGCCTCCTTCGCCGTGATCCTCCTCTCCGGGTCGAGGGCGAACATCCTCTCCAACAAGTCGGCGAGCGCCGCGACGTCCGCCCTCTCCTCCGAGGACGGCGAGGCATTCGAGCTCGAGGACGTCGCCGCGGCCGCCAGGCGCGCCGCGACGTCGGCCTCGGCCCTCGGGCTCGGCACCACGGTCCGCATCGGCCGGCCCGAGATCGGGTCGTCCCGGATCGCCGCGAACGCGTACTGCTCGTTGCCGCCCCCGCCTCCCGCCCCCCCCCCTCCTCCGACTCCCGCTCCCCCTCCCGCGCGGACGAGCTCGAAGTGCCTCCCGGAGAAGGCGCCCCGCTTGACCATCTTCTTCGGGACCGCGCCCTTGAGGCCCTGAAACATCGCGAGCATCTCGTTGTTCGTCCTCCCCGGGAAGGCCACCCTGCCCGTGTAGAGCTCGAACAGGAGGCACCCCAGGGACCACACGTCGCAGGGGAACGAGTACCGCAGGCCCAGGATGATCTCGGGCGCGCGGTAGAAGCGCGAGACCAGGTAGGGCGTCACCTCGTTGTCGCCGCCCAGCACCAGCGCGGACCCGAAGTCGGCCAGCACGACTCGGGAGCGGTCCCTCGAGACCAGCACGTTGTCCGGCTTGACGTCCGCGTGCACGATCCCGCAGGCGGCGACGTGCGACAGCGCCAGCAGCAGCTGCGTCGCGTAGGCCCTGACGGCCTGCAGCGAGAGGCCGACGCCGCGGCCGTACCGCGCGGCCAGCGCGCGCAGGTCGGCGTCGAGTGGCTCGAAGACGAGGCAGAGGTGGCCCCTGTGGTCGAAGCGCGAGAGGAGGCGCACGCAGTGGCGCTTTCCCGAGGGGTCGGCCGCGGCGAGGCGCTCGAGGATCGAGGCCTCGAGGGCGCCTGCCCGGCGCATCAGCTCGTTCGCGCGGATGACCTTGATGGCGACCTCGGGGACCTCCTCCTCTCCCCCGCCGCCGCCGCGTCCGCCGACGGCGGCGCTTCCGTTTCCGGTCGCGGCCGCTCCTCGTCCGGCGCTGCTCGCGAGGTCCCTGGCCCGCAGCACGGTCGAGAACACGCCCTTGCCGTGCGTGGCGAAGACCTCGTACCGGCCGTCCTTGGAGCAGGAGGAGAGGGAGGAGGAGGCGGCGGCGGCCGAGGCGGAGGCCGCCACGGCGGGGCCCATCCTCTCTCCCACCTGAAACTTGTAGTACCCTTCGGGGTCGTCGAACGCGTCCGCGAGGCCCTTCCCCTTGGAGGACTTGGTCGTCGGGGCGAAGGCGTCTTCGGGAGTGTCGCCCTCGGCGAAGATGTCTGGCGTCGTTTCCTTCTCCCTCTCTCCCTCTCTTTTCGCCTTCTTCTCAGCCGCCGCCGCCACCGCTGCCTTCGCTTCCCGGTCCTCTTCCCGAGCGTGGTGCTGAAACAGGGAGGCGCCAGCCGCGTCGGCGTCGAGGTCGGCCTCTGTGGTGGTGGCCGCGAAGTCGTCGCTGGCGTCGTTGCCGTTGGCGTTGGCAGCTCCCGCCGGAGGGGGAGCGGCGGCGGAGGGAGCGGGCGCTTCCTCCGCCTCCTCCCTCGCCTCTTCCTTCGGCTCTTCGTACTTGGCCAATATCGCGGCGCGCCGCGCCCTCCTGGCGGCCAGCTGCGCCTCCTCGTCTTCGTCGTCGTCCCGCCCGCCTCTCCCGGCGAGGGCGGCTTCGAGCTTCGCGGCGGCCCCGTCCTCGTCCTCGAGCGGCGGCGTCGGGCTCCTCGTGCGCCGGGGCGGCGGAGGGGGCAGAGCGGCGGTCGACCTGCCCCCTCCGCCGCTTCCCCGGCGGTCTCCTCCCCTGTCCCTGAAAGCTCCTCCTCTGTCCCGCTCCCTGGAGCGCGAGCGCGAGCGCGAGCGCTGCCGCTGCTGCCCCCGGCGGTAGCCGAGGCCGTCGTCGCCGTCAGTTCGTAGATGCCGGCCTCCTCCATCGCCTCCTCGCTCTCGCTCCCAGCCCCGCTGCTCTCTCCCTCCCGAGTCGCGGCGCGGCGGCGAGCGACTGCTCCTCCTGCCGCCGCCGCCACCCCATAATCGCGGCGCGTGTTGCTGCTGCTGCAACGGAGGCGGCGGATGCAAAGATCGACGAGGCATCGTCGACGTCGTCGTCTCCTCCATCTCCTCTGGCGGGAGCTCCCCGAGCTCTCCGCTCTCGTGCGAGCCCGCTGGGGAGGCCGCCATGGCGGCTGGCTTCAGCTCGCTCCCAAGGCGAGATGAAAAAACCGGCTCTGAAAAAGAGCCCCCCCCGCCAGAGGAAGCTTCTTCTTTTTCTCTTACAAAGAAAATGTTTTTTTTTTTTTTTTTTTCTTCCGTTCCTCTCTCTTCTCGCTCACAATCTCGAATCCCTGCGATCGCTCTCAACGCTTCGCGAGCTCGCGCCCGCCGCTCTCGTCCTTGTCCCGTCGCGCCCTCGCGCTCGAGCTTGATCGACCGGTGCGCCGCCCCCGAGGAAGAACGAGCGCGCGCGAGTCTCGGCTACCTTCTTCCCGCTACCTGCTCCCCGCCCCCAAACAAATGCGGCGCTGCATTGCCCTCCTGCTGGCGGCCGCGTCGTTCGCGGTCGCCGTCGCGAGGGAGGGACCTGCCCGTATGGCGAACCGCCCGCCCGCGTCCAACGAGACTCTGGCCTCGATCGACGTGCGCTTCCTCGGGCGGTCGGTCAATGCGACGCCTGCGTTCACCGGGGCCGTCAACACTGCGCTTGCACATTCGGTGGACTGGTTGAGTATGGAAGACCTGTGGCTCTCTCCGGAAATGCTCCTGGAGCCGTGCGTGGTGCACCCGCCGCCGTGCCAGAGGCTAACACTGCGGTACGACATCTCGCCAAAGCTCCCCCCGACCAAGACCGCGTTTGCACGCCTGATCGACGCAATTCATAACGGCGCAATCGGCATCACTCTGGCCAAGCTGGGCGCGCCGGTGGAAGGGGTCGACCTGCTGGCTCTGACGGTCAATGACACCGCCTTTGGCGACAGGGACCCGCCGCTGCCCCCAGAAGCCGGCGGGCCCTTGACCGTACGCTTCCAGCTGAAGATCATAGGCCCGGACGCGCTGCTGGGCGGTCAGGAAATGTTCCGCGTGCTGCTGTTGGGCATCGCGTCAGGTGCGATGGCTGTGTGTTTGTGTGTTTGTGTATGTGAGTGAGGGGGGCAGAGTGTTTTGGGAGGGCCAGGCCCCGGCCGCCGCGCGCCCCTCTTTCGCCCCCCGCCCGCTGACCTTCGCCGGCCCAGCCCCGCCCCCCCATCCCACCACCTGTTACAGAGTTGACCAGCGCCGGCGGGTACGTGTCCTTTTCCAACATGCGCATCGTCGATGTTGAGAAGAACGCGACTCCTGTCGCCGCGCCGCGTCCCGGGCGGCGGCGTCGACGGCTTCTCCTGGACAAGCTTGGCAGCCTCCCCTTCGTCGACGTGACGATAGAGGTGGCGCACCTGTCAGCGCCGGGCGTGCGCCGCTTGTACAACGATATCAGGTTGCTGTCGGAAACCAACGCGTTGACCACCATGCTCACGATCAAAGGGTACCGCATCGATTCGTGTGTTTTTGGAGGGTACCAAACGGTGAGGAAGAGGCCAAGGGACGGGGCGTGTTTTTTCCCGTTTTTTCCGTTTTTTACGGTGGCACACTCTCACCCCCCCCCCCTTCCATCCCCTTTTTCTGCCCGACAGCCCGATTGGTTCACTGTCAACGGCCGCCAATTTGCCGATGGCTATTCGCTGAGTGACCGTGCCACACTCGGAGACCTCGTTCCGCTCGCATTGACGATCACGCTGCCACTCCTGGCCGCAGTCGCCGCACTCAGCAGCTGCCTGTGGTGGTTTGCGCACCAGAAACGGCGCGGGCGCGACTTCTGGGGGCGGGCGACTCGCGTGGACTCGCTCGCTGCCGCCGTCGCGGCCGCGCGTAAGGGCGACGCCGCGTCCGCGTTCGCGCTGCTGCTGGACCCGATCAAGAGCGGCGGCGCCGGCAAAGGCGGCGCGGGCGGCGCCGCCAGAGGCTTCGACAGGCTTGCCAGCGACTGGAAGATCGACTCCGCCACGCTTGAGATCGCGCGCGACGAGTCCGGGGCCCCCGCGGTGCTGGGCGTGGGCGCGGCGAGCATCGTGTACCGGGGCGTGCTCAACGGCGTGCAAGACGTCGCGATCAAGCTGTTTACCAAGCCGCTCGACGACGCGCTTGTGGCGGACGGGGCGGACGACAGTGGCGGGAGCGGCAGGTCGCCGCGTCCGAGGGTCCCGGGCAGCTCCCTGCGGGGGCTGCTGGGGCGGTGGCGGCCGGGCGGGGGCGACGCCGCTGCCAGCGGCGCGCGCAAGCCGCCGAGGCGCCCCTCTGTCGAGCCCGACGACAGCGCGGCGACCCCCCCGCCCGCTTCCCAGCAGTCCCAGAAGTCGACTCCTCGGGTCGCGCGGCAGCTCGAGGAGCTCGCGAGGGAGGTCACGTTGATGCGCGCGTGCCGCGACAAAAACCTGGTGAGCTTCGTGGGCTTGTGCCTCTGCGAGGGCCATCCCGCCATCGTTTCCGAGCTGATGCTCAACGGCAACCTCTACAGAGCGCTGGCGGGTGACGCCGGGCGCCGGTTTGGGTGGGCCCGCGCGTTCGACCCCGTCGGCCGCCCGCTGCCCAACAGCGGCCTCTCCCGCCGCATCGCGCTCGACGTGGCGCGCGGCTTGACCTACCTTCACTCGCGCGGCGTCGTCCACATGGACCTCAAGTCGCCGAACGTGCTCCTGTCGCGTGCGTGGGAGGCGAAGATTGCGGACTATGGCGTCTCGCGTGTCCTCCGCGACCGCCACGTTTCCACCCTGCGCTCTGCCGTCGGTACCCTGTGCTGGGCCGCGCCCGAAGTTCTCCTGGGCCGACCCGTCAACGAGAAGGCGGACATCTACTCGTTCGGCGTCTTGCTGTGGGAGCTGAGCTCTGGCGAGCCGCCGAGCGGCCGGCACCTGCGTCCGCTGGAGGCCCCCGCCGAAGCCCCTCAAGTGGTCGTCGACACGATCGCGCGCTGCTTGATGGAGGACCCGAACGCGCGGCCCGCCGCGGCAGACCTGGTGGCCTTGTTCAAAAATATGGGCGAAGAAGGCTAAGGAGGAGATTTTGGAGGCGCTGGCAGTGCCGACAGTTTCAAGTTTTTTTTTCACATGGTTGTATCTGTAGTCTCGTTTCTTCGACGCTGTCGCCTCTAGAGACGATCCCGCGGACCCTCGCCTGACGACCGCGAGCACGGCGGCGCTGAGGACGGCCGCCGAGGCGGCGGCGCCGGCGACTTTGAAGCCGCCGCCGCTGTTTCTCGAACACTTCGCGTGGGAGCGCCACCGCGTCTGCGGCGACTCAGCCCAACCTCGACGGCGCCTCGTGCTCTCCCTCTCTGCTCTCTCTCTCGCTCCCGCTCCCGCGCTCTGTCTACATGACGCTGCAGCACCCGAGGCAACCAGCAATCTCGGCTGCAACGCCCATTTCCCTCGCGCTCTTCGCCTCGGCCATCGCAGCCCAGACTGCCTCGTCCTCTTCCTTTTCCCTCACGGCGTCGAACTCGGCGAACGTGCCCTTTGTCAACAACGCTTGCAGCCTCTTCCCGACCTCTCCCGCCCGGGGCCTCACAGCCGGCCTCGCGTCCCAGCACTCGGTCACCAACGTCCTCACCTCCTCGGGCCACGAGAGCGGAAGCGGAGGCCTGAACCCTCGCGCGACCCTGTGCGCGTAGAGCTCGGCGACGCGGCTCAGGTCGCCGGTCGCGCCCGAGAGCACGGCGGCGCCGATGGTCTTTCTCGATAAAAGCTCCCAGATGACGGTCCCCAGAGAGAACACGTCGGCCTGCTCGTTGTAGGGCAAGGACAGCGTGACTTCGGGGGCCATGTAGCTGCGATTTTATATGTTGGAGGGGTGAGAAAAAGGGGTGAGAAAGGAAGCAGGAAAAAAAGAGGGAAAAAAATGAAACAGAGAGTGAAAAAACTTAATTCCTCACAGGTAGCTCCCCGTCTTCCCCGTGAGGGCGTAGACCCTCCTGTTGGTTGCCCTGAGCAGATTCGAGACGGAAATGCGACGGTTGGCCAGAGGCGCGGGCTTTTCAGACGCCGTAGCTGCAGCGGCTGCGAGGGGCGTGGAGGACGAGGAGGTTGGCTTGGCCTCGCTGCTACTCGCTGTTCGCTCGGCCGCGCCGGCGCCCGTCCACTTCGACAGCGCCGTCTCGAGCTCGCTCGCGGCCCTGGCGACGCGGGGGTCGTTCATGCGCTGGCCCGCGTCGGCGCGGAGCATCTGGGCCTGCACCGCGGAGACGCGGCGGTCTCCCAGCTTGTCCTGTTGCTGAAGAGCTTGAGCTGCAGCAGCAGCCGTCGCCGTCGTCGCCGACGCTTCCTTTTCTTTCCCTGCGAGGACGGAAGCAAGGCTCGAGACGTACCGCGGCAGGGCCGACCTCCTCGTGGCGATGTCCGGGGAGACGAATGACACGGCGAGGCCGAAGTCCGCGAGCTTGGCTTCGGGCCTCGGCGTCGTTGCTTCCTTTCCCTTTTCGCCCTCCTCCTTCGGGGAAACGGCGGCGGCCTCTGCCTTGTTGCTCCCCGTCGCCGCCGCCTCCGCTGCTGCTCTCGCGGGGGGGTAGATCTTCCTCTCTTTCGCCCTGGGCGCCTCGGTCAGGAGCACGTTCTCGAGCTTCAGGTCCCGGTGGAGGATCACGGGATTGGCTCCTGTATTTTTGGGTTGTTGATTTTATGGAAGAGAGTGAAAGAGATGAAAAAAAAAGGCAAGTTTTTTTTTTCTCTCTCTCCTTTCTTTAAAACTCTCTTTTTCTCTCCCTCTCTCTCTCGAAAACTCAAGAAGACCCCTCCCCAACAAACTCACCGTGGAGGTACGCGAGCCCCTCGGCGATCTGCGAGCCCCATCTCGCGGCGTCCTCGTGCGTGTAGTGACACTGGATGGATCCCACGGGCGAATGCTGCTTCGAAGGAGATGGAGCAGAGCTCGAGGAGGGGGAGCTCGTCGAGGGATGCTGCTGCTGCTGCTGCGGCGGCGGCGCAGAAGTCAAGCTCGCCCTCTTCGCCTCCGTCTGCGCTGCCACGATCCTCTTGAGCGTGCCCCCACCGACGAAGGCCTGCACAATGTAGCAGTGTTCGTCTACCAGCGGTCCTCCTTTTTTTTGGGTGGGGTGGGGGAAGTTGTAAACGTTTTTTTTGGAAAGAGAGGGAGGATGAGGGTCGAGAAAGGTTGAGTTCGCCGCCGCCGCCAGAAGAACAAGCAGAGGAAGCAGGGGCTCCATCCTCCCCCCCCTTTGGCGTCAATCCCCCCCGAACCCCGAATCCAAAATCTCCCCTTTACCTCTGGTCGACTGGCTTGCCCCGACGCCGATGTACTTGGTGATGTACTTGTGGCTCAGGCCGCGGAGCACCCGCGCCTCGTGCGCGAGGTCGACGGCGTCGAGCGCCGACCCGCGACGGAGGCGCTTGACGGCGACCCTCGTGGGCAGCGTGCCGGCCGGGGAGCCGTGGGGGGTGTACTCCGCGACCTCGACTGTTTTTTTTTGAGCGTTATTCGGGTTTTTCGGGGGGAGGGAAAAAAAGGGTGAAGCATAGAGCAAGCAGGGGGGAGAGGGAGAGGGAGAGGAAGGGGAAGAAGGATAGGAAGGGGATCGAGGAAAAAAACGAAGACTGAATCCTCTCTCAAGACTGAATCCTCCATCGTCATCAAAACCCGCTGCTCACCCGTCGCGAACGACCCGGCCCCGATCCGCTTGAGGATCGTCAGGGAACTCTCCGGGATGAAGGCCTCGTCGCCCACGAGCTTCTGGAAGGCGTGGAGCTTCAGGGGCGGAGCCGAAGGCGCCGTCGCAGCCGGAGCCGGAGGTTGAGCATTGACGGCTGTAGCTTCGGGCGGTGCTGAAGATGATGCCGCTGCGTTGCCCGCTGGAGCCTGGGTCGCCAGCGGCCTGGTGTCCGAATGCTGCTTCCAGAGCGCCTCGTAGGCGTTCTTGGCCTGGGCGTACGCTGGAGGCTGCTGCTGCGAGGTAGGCTTCGGAGGAGCTGGAGCTCCTGCTCCGGCGACGACGACGGCATCTCCGGTCATCGCCTCTCCCTTTCCGTCGGCCTCTTCCGAGGGCATAGCAACCGTCTCTCCCGTTTTCGGGACGAAGAGCTCGTTGACGCTGACGAGGGCGTCGTGTGCGGCTTGAAGAGGCTCGCCGCGACGCCGAGAGAGAGAGACAGAGAGACAGAGAGGGAAGCCTTCACGTGCAGTAGAGGGATGCGGGGAAAATGTATCAGGGAAGGGAACACTTTTTTTTTGTTCCCGCTCGACAAGAATTCTCTTTCAGTTTCACTTTACTTCGCTTCTTTTTCCTCTCCCAGCAGCAAGACTGCCTCTCGCTTTTCCTTCTCGCAGCGTCCGCTCTCCTCTCGGAGCCTCTCTCTCAAGTGCAGCGTAGCATAAGTAGCACGCGAAAGCTTAGAAAGTGAGAGAGAGAAAAAGAGAGAGAGAGAGACCTCCTCCAATGTCGTCGTTGACCGACCTGCATGCGCCTCCCGCTTTCTCGGGCCCTTCTCCCGCCGCGGTCGCCCTGGGAGAGCGCGTGTTGGCGCAGTATAAGGCTCGACGGGCCACAGCTGCCTCTGCCGCAGCAGCAGCAGCCGGAGCGAGGTGAGAAGGAATGTTTTTTTTGGTCTGAGCGGCGGCATTGGCGGACGAGAAAAAAACTCGTTCTCAACGACTCTCTTCTCCTTCTCTTCCTCTTCCCCCTCCGCGACAACAGCTCCTCCTCCCTCTCCGCGCCCGTGACCCCCCGCGAAGGAGGAGGAGACGGAGCCGCACACGAACCCTTCCACTACAGCGCCTCTTCCGCCTTCCGCTATCACGGGGCCAAAGGGAAGCAGCAGCAGCAGCGGCAGCAGCAGGGGCGGGGGCGGGCCTCGGCCCCTTGCTCCCCCGTCAGGTTTTTCGCCGCCTCTTCCTGCTCGGCCACCCCGGCCCCGGCTCCAACGCCAAAGCTCTTCCTCGGGAAGATGCAGGCCGGCGCTGCAGCCGCCGCTGCTGCTGCTGCTGCTGCTGCTCCGCCGCCGCCGAGGAAAAATCCTCCCACCACTGCTCCTCCGAGGCTCGACCTCGTCCTCTTCTCCTCGGAGGAAAGGGACGAAGAAGAAAACAAACAGCAGCAGGAGCAGCTGCAGCAGCACCAGATCGTCATCGACGCCCTGACCTCGCACGCCTGCGCGCTGGCGGCCGACCGGGACTCGCTGGCGCGCGAGGCGCGGGAGACGAGGCGGCAGCTCTGCGCCATCGGGGCGAGGCTCGCGGCGATCGAGGTGGCGACGGGGGCGGCGGGCAGGACGAGGAGGGCAGCGGCTCACGCCGTTCCCGCTCCAGTCGCTGGAGGCGCCGTCCCTCGGCAGCAGCAGCAGCGGGGGCAGCCGCCGCCGCCGCCGCAGCAGCAGCAGCAGCAGGCGGCAGCGGGGAAGATGAGGGCGGCAGCAGCCCCTCCCCCTCGGTCAGCTGCCCCTCCTCCTCTGCAGAGGAGGACGAGCGCCCCCCCTCCTCCAGCGATCGCACCGGCGACAGCAGCAGCGGCTCCCTCCTCTTCCGCTTTTTCTCGTTCTTCTCTTCCGTCGGGCCCGCTCGACAGGGTGAGGGCGGTCGCGGCGGCACTCGGGTGCGGCGCCATGGCGGCGGCTCCTTCTCGCTCGTCGACCTCTCCAACCTCGGCGGCGGCGGCCCCTCGGCCGCCCAGCCCGTCGAGGATCCCGAGGATCCCGACAGCGGCTCCGGCCTCCTCTTCTTCTTCTTCTTCTTTCGAGAGGCCCCCCTCTCCGTCTCGGATTCCGAGGCCGCTGCTCGGGCCGACGGCAGCAGCCGCCTCGGCGCCCCCTGAGCGACGGCGGCAGCACCTCGCTCCCCCGTCGCCGTCGCTGCTGTGGCCGACTCAAAGCCGGCGGCAGCCGCCCAGGCCGCCGCTCTTCTCCTCTTCGTCTTCCCAGAACCAGAATCGCACATCGATGCTCTCTCAGAAAGCAACAGCAGCGGCGTCAGCTCCCCCCTCCGCACCGGAGCGGCGGCGGCAGAGGGAGTTTGGTGGTGTCCTCCAGCGGCAGCTCCCCTCGACGACGCCCTGCTCGACGACGCCGCTCCGCGCTGCGGCCGCGGCTGTGGCTGCAGCCGTCTCTTCTTCTTCTGCTGCTAATCGACCTGCTTCCCCGTCCCGCTCGGCGTTTGGGAGGTCTTTCCCTTCCTCTCCGGCGAGGCCTGCGAGGCTGGAGCATTGCGGTGGCAGCAGCAGCTGCAGCGGGTTGATATGAGGTTTTGGGTTTTTCTTTTGTAGAGGAGGCAGAGAAAAAAATGCAAGAGAAAAAAACACCGACTTGACCTCGACCCCCCCCAAAAAAGGTTTTTCCCCCCTCGACCTGTTCTTCACCGCAAGTCGGGAGTCTGGAATTTCTTGATTCTGTTTTCGTGCACGAAAACAGTTTTGGCAGACGGAACGCTTTTTCCCTCTCGCACTTTTTCTCCTCTGCTCTCTTTCTCGAGAGCCCCCTTTTTTTCAACACTCGGTCGAGCCCCGCGCTGGGCTCATCCCTCCCCTTCCTGACCCCCCCTCCCCCCTCTGGAGCTTCATACAGCGAGCCATGCGCTCTTCGTTCGCAGACAGGGTCGCGAGCATCGCGGTAAGTCGTTCCAAAGGCGGGAGAGAGAGAGAGATTCCGTCGAGAAAGAAGCAAAAAAAGAAACGCGAGCGAGAACGAAAGCGAGAAGAGGGCCGCCAGCAGCGGAAGGGAAGCAAGAGACGAAACCTCGTCTGCGCGATTGCGCTCTTTTGCGCTCGCTCTCCGCGCGCGCTCAACCTCCCTAGTCGTAGAGGACATTTGGTTCTTTCTTCTGGGGCGAAGAGCTGGTGAATCAAGACGACGCTCGAGTGTGCGCGGGGCCTGGAAGGGGCTCGCTTGAAATCCCTTTGCCGTCTCCCTTTTATTTTTTTCCCTTCTTCTTGTTCCTTGCTCTTTTTTGCTTCGCGTTTCGAAACCCTCCAGCGCCTCTTCTGTCCCTCGACCTTCGGGTTTTTTTCGGTAGTTGCATAGAACACGGTCTTGCGCTTGGTCCCATCGAAGCAGAAATACGAAAAGTCTGTACCTGCGGTACCGAGCCCGACGTTTCTCTCTCTCCCATGTGCTCAAAACGGAAGAAAAAAATTCAAACCATCTCCCTCCCTCTCAACAGAACGCCAACGATGAGCTCGCCACCGCAGCGCGCCGCGCCACGGCCGCCTGCGCCGCGCCCGCGCCGGCGCCCACCGCCTTTGGCTCGCAGGCGCCCAATTCCAAGTTCCTTAACGTGAGTTTGTGGAGAGCGTGGGAGGAAAAGCCTAATTGAGGCGCGCGGGGAGGGGTGGAAGCTCATCATCGTGTTTCCCTTTTCGCCATCTCTTCGTTTTTTCCGCCCGCTTTTTTTCACGAACTTTCCACCTCACCCCGTTCTGCCTCGTCACTCACTGCTTCCCCCTCAACCCAACCTGCCAACTCTCCCTCCCCTAGATCTTCGACTTCGAGACGCCCTCGGTCTTCCTCGGCGCGGACGGGCTCCTCGGAGACACCCTGGCCGGGATCGACGGCGGCGGAGAGACCTCCTGCCTGTGGAAGGCCTGCCCGACGGCCGACGACCTGGCTCTTGCTGTCAGGGGCCACGGCGGCGGCGAGGAGGCGGCGGCGGCAGAGCCCGGAGCGAGGGCCGCGGAGACGAACGACGACTCCGGCGCGTCCACGGACACCGCGGTCGGCGCCCCCCCCAGCTCGAGCAGCGGGTCCGGCTTCGGAGGAGGAGGGGCCGGCGGTTCCGGCAGCGGTTCCGGCAGCGGCAGCGGCAGCAACAACAGCGACAGGAACGACGACAACGCCACTACGACGACGACGAAGAAGAGGGCCGCTCCGGCGACGACGGCCAAGGCCCCGCGCTCGCCCACGTCCTCCGTGGCGAGGAACGAGAGGCGTAGGGAGCAGCGGAGGCAGCAGCAGCAGCAGTTGCAGCGCGCAGCCTCCGCCGCCGCCGCCGCTTTGGGCGCCGCCGCCGTTGCCTCGGGCGCTGCTCCCGTCGCTGGAGCCGCCGCCGATGCCCCCGCCGCCGCAGTCCTAAGCGCGAAGGAGGCGATCGCCGCCGCCGCCGCTGCTGCCACGGCCGCAGCAGAGGCGCTGATCCAGCAGCAGCAGCGGAAGCAGCAGGGAGTCGCCACCCCGGCCCCCGCCGCCGCCGCCGCCGCCGCCAAAGACGCCGTCGGCGCTCCCCCGGCCCCAACTGCCGTCTCGGCCCCGCCGGCCTCGCTCTCCCCGATCCGCGCCAAGCGCACCGCGCTTCCGCGCAAGAAGAGGGCGCAGCTGTCCCTGAACGTCGAGGACAAGGGCAGCAACGCCTCGAGCAGAGCCGCCGACGACAGCGGTGGCGGGGGCGGCGGCACTCCCAAGGCCGCGTCGTCGCCGCGCGCGGGAGGGAAGAGGGCGTCCCCCTCCGGGAAGTCGTCCCTCGAGGACGCCGCCGCAGCAACGGCGGCTGCAGGGAGCCCCAAGAAGCGCAAGACCGCGGCGGCCAAGAAGGAGCAGCAGGAAGCAGCAGCCCAACAGCAGCAGCAGGAAGCAGCAGCCCAACAGCAGCAGCAGCAGCAGCTCTTTCCTCCGTCGGCCTCGGACGAGACAGCCCTCGCCTCTGCTCCCGCCGCAGGCTCTCCGGCGGCGAAAAAGCCTCGGCGCAGCGGCGGCGGCGGCGGCGGCGGCGCCCCGCTGCAGCGGAGCTCCCCTCCTCTCCGCTGCTCGTCTTCCCCGCGCTTCCCTGCCATCCAGGCAAGGCTGATGCACCCCTCGGCGGTGCTGCTGTCGATGGGCGACGCCGAGGAGTCGTGCAGGCGCGCGGTGTTTGGCGGGGAGAGAGAGAGCGGAGGAGAGGACGGCGGCGGCGCCGACGGCGACGGCGGCGGCTGCGGCAACGGCGGCGGCGGCAACACGAGCAGCAGGAGCAACTCCGACAGCGGCGTCAGCGACGCCTCGGCGCTCGAGGCGATGACCGGCGTCGTCAACGAGGACGGCGTGACGCTGCTGGCGGCCAGGGCGGTCGCCCCCGAGGCCGAGCTCGAGGGGAGGTGAGTTTCATTTTTTTTTTCGCTTTTCGTTTTTTTTTGCTTTCAAAAAAAAAGAAAAGGGAAAAAACTCACTTTTCCCCCCCTCAAAAAAAAAAAAACTCAAGGTCCCGCGCCGAGCGCGTCGCCCGCTTCCGCGAGAAGCGCGCCCGGAGGTCCTTCACCAAGACCATCCGCTACGAGTCTCGGAGGGCCTATGCCGACGTGCGGCCAAGGTTCAAGGGGCGGTTCGCCTCGAAAGAAGAGGTCCTCGAGATGAAGGCTGCCGCTGCCGCCGCGGCCGCCGCCGCTCCTGCTCCTGCTTCCGACGCTACTGCTGCCGCCGCCGCTGAGGCTGTCGCTACCGCCGAGGCTGCTGCTCCTGCCCCTCTTGCCCTTGCTTCTTCTTTCCTCGCTCCTGCTGCCGTCGTCCCGAGCGCCTCCACCTGCGACGTGGTCGCGGCATTCGAGCTTTGCGCGGAGTGAGAAAAGAAAGAAAGAGAGAAAGACTTTTCCCCAACGACAACTAGAACAAAAAAGTGACAGCCCAGCCCCAAAACAAAACTTTTTTCAATCCATTCATTGAAACAAAGCCCCACCAAACCGCAACGCAGAATGGGGAGCTCGCCTCCTCGTTTTCGTTTGGCGCTGTTCCTATGCTTGCGCGCAAAACATCACCACCACCACCCCACACCAGATTATTTTTGATTCGTCCCCCTATTCATCCGATTTTTAACCTCAAAATTCTTTCGACAGCCACGCACCATTTACATAAGAAATCTTTTTTGCCTTGACACATTTGACGCACACAACAACAGCAACACAATAACATTTGATTTGAAACATTGAGGAGGTGGAGAGACTAAGCGACGGGGGATATGGCGCGCGTTTGGCGCGGGGTTTAAGAAACGGCGGCGAGGAGGGGAGAGAGAGGGGCGAGAGAGAGCGCTCTGAGGAATCAAAAAACCCTCGCGCAACTCGCCCTTTCTTTCGTTTCCACGCCCCCCTTTTTTTGAATCACTTTTCTTTTTCTGCGCAGTCGTTCCCTTCCTTTTTTCTCTCAAACATTTTTCCAAACAATTCGCCGCAGGGCAACGACGGGAGCGCGAGGGGGAACAAAGAAAAACAGCGGGCCAACAAAACAACTTTTTTCCGGGGGGGGGGGGAGGCGGGAGGGGGGGGACAATACTCAGAACGAATTCTTTTTGGGATCTTCCTCATTTCCCTCCCTGCCATCTTCCTCACTCCCCTTACCTCACCTCAACAACAACTCGGGCCATCAAAACAATTGTAACATCTTGAAATCGACCAAACACTTCGGCTCGGGAAGCGGCCCCGAGAACCCTAAAAAGATAGGCTGTTTCTTCTCTCTTCCTCTTTCTCTCCCTTTCTGATCTTCGGAATGCACGCAACAGCATCACTTCGTTTTACATACAGGGAGGTCTCGAGAAAAAATGAGAACTACAGAAGAAAAAGAAGAGCGACAAATGGCTTTCCTTGAAAATGAAGAAGCGAGATTTCTTCTTCTCCGCAGCGAGAGAAAGAAAAGAAAACAATTCCGAAAACATCAGAGAGAGAGAGAGCTCCGTTTCGATCACGGACCACCGCTCGAGCACGGCGACGAGAGCCTCGCCGCGGCCTCGACAACGTCAGCTGCTGCTGCTGCAGCAGCGGCGGCAGCAGAAGCGGCAGCCGAGGAAGCGGCAGCGCTCCTCGGGGCTGCCGCCGCCACCACTGTCGTCCTCCTGGTGCCGAGGAGGCTTTGCCCTCCTCCTGCTCCTCCTCCGGAAACCAGCAGATTTCCGCCTTCGTCGCCGTCCGCGATCTCGCAGCTCGCAAAGGGGCTCATAGGCGGGGCAGGGTGGCCGTGCGGAGAATCCGCCGCCGCCGCAGCTGCGGAGGAGGAGGACGCGCCGCGGCTCTGCTCGCCCGTTGCGCTAAAGGGCGAGACGGGGAGCAGCGCCGCTCCCGGCCGCTGGCGCGGCGCGGGAGGAGGAGGAGCAGCGGCAGCAGCAGTTTCCTCTCCTGCTGCTGCTGCTGCCGCCGCTTGTCCAAACACAGAGGGGGGCAGCGCGACCGTCGGCCTCCTCCTCGCCGCGCTCTTCGCCGCGGCGATCCCGGCCGGCGTCACCGCCGCAGCCGCCACCGCCGCGCGCGCTGCGTCCCTAGCGCCGCTCGAGGCCATCCTGCTCAGCAGCCCGGCGGCCTCCTCCGAGGCCAGCATCGAGGGCGTCGCCTCGGCCAGCCCCAGCGCCGCGGACTCCTCGTGGACCGCCCTGGACATGCGGGAGAGCTTGGCGTGGAGCGCCGCCGCAGCTGCCTCTGCGCTCGCTCCGCTTTCCTTGCCGTCCCCGCTCCCCCCCTGAGGACTATGAGGGGGGGGCGACGGCGGCGGAGGAGGGGGCACCAGAGACGGCAGCGATCCCATCGCCCTCCGCGAACAGGCCTCGGCGTCCCCCTCGTCGAGTGGGGCCAGGAGCTTCTCGTCGCTGCCGCCGTCGTCGTCGGCGTCCTTCGCGGGCGGCAGCACCAGAGAGGGAAGCGCCGACGAAATCACCACGGCCTTTCTCGCCCTCTCCTGCTCCTTCTCCTTCTCCTTTCCGCCGCTCTGCAGCCCCGCTGCGGCCCCGCCAAACTCGGCCAAGGGCCACTCTTTTTCTCTCCGGGAAGGAGAGGAAGAAGAGGGAGAAGGCGCGGGGCGAGACTTTGGAGGCAGAAGAGGCGCCGACGCTTGTTGCCTCTCGAGCCCAGAGCGAACCCTGTCCGAGGGGAGGGCCGCGGCGCTCCGCTTCCTCGTTGAGGCCGGGGAGGAAAGGGCAGGACCAGAAGCAGAAGCAGGCGCAGAGGCAGAATCGGAGGCGGAAGAGAGCGGCATCGTCTCGTGGAACCGAGCCAAATCGACGACGAGCGAGCGGCGCCTCCTTCCCTCTCCTCCTCCTCCACGTCCTCCTCCGACCCACTTCCAAAAGAGCCCTCTCCACCCTCGGTCGTGCTCCTCCTCGACCACGCGCAGCACCTCGGCGAACCGCGCGCCCCAGACGACGTCCCTCGGCAGGGAGTAGACGTGCCTCGCGAGCAGCGGCGCCCTGGTGTCGGCGTCGACCGCCGAGACCGTCACCGCGATGAAGCGCGGCCGCGAGCGCAGGTCGGCCCTCCGGACGCCGTGCAGCGGCGACCGGCTCCCGACCCTGTGCGCCAGCGTCTCGACCGGTCGCAGCTCCGCGAGCGGGGGGCCCGCCAGGACCAGCTCCCGCTCGGACCAGAGCGAGGCCTCGCCCTCCGCCGTCGGCGGCGCGCGCGAGACGAGCCTCGCCCGCACCTCGGGCTGCGCCGAGAAGGCCCCGCGCGTCGAGCAGACGCGGAAGACCAGGTGCGGCTCGCCGTCCCTGGCCGTGAGGAGCACCACCCGCGAGAAGAGCAGGCGCGCCCGCGGGAGCTGCGCCCTCGCGACGAGCGCGCCCAGGGTCAGTGAGGCCAGCAGGATGCCGCAGAGCTGCTCGAGCGTGGCAATGACCAGCGCGGCGCGCGAGACGGGCAGCAGGGAGCCGCAGCCCCCGGAGACGAGGTTGGCGACGCTGAACCAGAGGAGGGCCTCCGGGGAGGTCGGGGAGGAGGCCCCGCCCGGCAGGGGCGCGCCGGCGGAGTCGAGGAAGGGGCGGCTGCGGCGCGGGGCGCTCGCCGACGAGCCCGAGGCGCCGCCGCCCGAGGGGGGGGCGTCCGTCCCCCGCGCGAGCAGCGCCAGCGCCGCGGCGAAGAGCAGCGCGACCGCTGCGTAGGTTCCCAGGATCGCAGCGACGAGCCTCGGGAAGGGCGAGGTCAGCGACCAGTGCTGCCAGTCGTCGGCGAGCGTGGCCGCGTCCGGGACGGCGAGCAGAGATGGGGTTGACGGCGAGGCCGAGGCCGAGGTCGACGGCGGCGGCGGCGACGGGGAGGCAAAGAAGAGGCGAGCGAAGATGCTCCTGTCGCTGCCGCCTCTACTGCTGCTGTCGACCACTTTCCATTTGCCCGGCCTGTATTCGTCTGCCTCGGCCGCGTCGTGGGACACCAGGGAGCCCGAGGGCAAAGAAGGAGAAGAACGAGAAGAGGGAGATGCGGCGTCGACTTCAACGGCGTCAGCATTCGCCCTCGTCGAGGCGAGCTCCAGGGACGAGGCGCCGACGAGGGCGCCTCCCGTTCCCATCGAGAGGTTCTTTCGGAAGAGCTGGCTTACAGCGCGGAGAAAGAGGCTCCACGCCGCGCAGCAGGCGACGCGAATGCGCCTCGAAAAGAGAAAGAAAGAAGAGAGGAACGGAGCGAAAATGAAAAAAAAAATGGGCTTGCTGAGTGTCGTCTTGCGGCCTTTATTCTTCGACTGAGAAAAACTCGAGAGCAGCAACAGGCGACTTTTCTCCGTGGCTTTTCTCGGCTCGTCGTAGCTTTTAAGTTTAACAGAAATGGCTTTCAAGGTATGGTACTGCTCTCCTCTATAGAAAATAAAAGAAAGACGAGAGACGAGGTCGAGAGGAAGAGACAGAGAGCACGCTTCGGCGTGCACCGATTGATCAGACGCCCCCCCACCCCCCCACCCCTTTCAGCGAACCTCGACCTCGAACCCCCTTCCCATTCGGGCCCCCGCCGCCCTCGTCCTCTCCCCGTCGCTCTCCCTCAAAGTGAACGGTAAAAGAAAAAAGAAAACAAAAAAAACAAAAAAAAACAGGTCTACCAGTTCCCGGTGCACCTCCCGGCGGCCAAGCGAGGCTGCCACCTCGTCACGCGCTACGTCGTCGACGCGGGAGGCGCCCAGCTTCGGGCCTTCCGCGCCGGCACCGCCCACATCTTCATCAGGCACACGAGTGCCGCTCTGACCGTCAACGAGAACGCGGATCCGGACGTGAGAGCAGACATGGAAACTTTCTTGAATTTAGTAGTGCCCGAAGGAAAGAACGCGCCTTGGATCCACACCGACGAGGGCTACGACGACATGCCGGCGCACTGCAAGGCGTGTCTGCTGGGGTCTTCCGTCACTTTGCCAGTGACGAACGGGAAGCTGGCGCTGGGGACTTGGCAGGGTGAGTTGTGTGCTTTGAATTTCACTACTTTTTTTCGGGGTCCTTTGAGGTGTTTTTTTTCGACGGGAAAAAGAAGCTTAACATTTTTTTTGAAAAACACACGCACAGGCATCTACCTCGCCGAGTTCCGCGACCACGGCACCCCTCGCGAGCTGACGGTGACGGTGCAGGGAGAGAGCACGGAGGAGTGAATACGGGAGAGAGAGAGAGAGAGAGAGAGAGAGAGAGAGAGAGACGCGAAAAAACCTCACCTTTTTTCTTCCTCCATCCCCCCCATCACCCACAAACAACAGCTCATCGCCCTCAACGCCTCCTCGCTCGCCGGCGTCACCCACCTCCCTTCTCCGGGCCTGACCCTCGACACGGACTGGGAGATCGAGCCCTCGACGCTCGAGCTCGGCGACAAGCTGGGAGAGGGCGAGTTTGGCGTCGTCTATCGCGCGCTGTGGCACGGCACCGCCGTCGCGGCCAAGGTGCTCAAGGCCTCTTCGGACATCGCCCTGGGGGACTTCCGGTCAGAGATCGAGGTGCTGCGCAAGGTGCACCACCCGAACGCCGTCCAGTTCCTCGGGGCGTGCACGAAGCAGGAGCCGTACATCCTGGTCACCGAGCTCATGTCCGGCGGCAGCCTCGCCGACGCGACGCGGCCAGGGATGGGATTCCCGGCGAGGCGCGCGCTCGAGGTCGCCGCCGACACCGCCCGCGGCCTCGCGTACCTCCACGCGAGGAAGCAGGGCGCAATCGTGCATCGCGACCTCAAGCCGGGCAACCTCATGATCTCCGGGACGCAGTACCTGCCGCGGGCGAGGCTGGTCGCCGACATCGGCACGGTCAAGCTGGCTGACTTTGGCCTCTCCAAGTCGCTGCCGAAGGCGGACAAGCACGCGGGGTACGACCTGGACTCGAAGTTTAAGCTGACGGGCGAGACGGGGAGCTATCGGTAAGTTGGGGAACGCGGGGAGGAGAGAAGAAGAAGAACAGGAGATTGAGTTTTGAGTTTTCTTTCGTCCCTCCCCCCCCCCTGTTCTTTTCCCATCTCTCCTCCTCCACCTCACCTCCCGTCTTTCCCCTCCCTGTCTCCAACCCCATCCCGCCAACCAAAAACAGCTTCATGGCTCCGGAGGTCTTCCGCCACGAGCCCTACAACAACAAGGTCGACGTCTACAGCTTCTCGATGATCCTCTACCAGCTCTTCGAGCACATGCCCCCCTTCTCGGGCATGGACCCGGTCGAGGCGGCCCGCCAGGCGGCCCTCTTCGACAAGAGGCCGCAGTTCCACGCGCTGAGCCCTCCGGATCACCCGATGGCCCGCGTGCGGGCCGTGATGGAGGCGTGCTGGGACCCGGACCCGGAGCGGAGGCCGAGCTTTGAGGAGGTGGTGGAGAAGCTCGAAGGGGTGATGGCCGTGACGCCACGGCCAGACTTTGGTAGCGGCGGCGGCGGCGGCGGCTGCTGCGCTGTGCAGTGAGTGTGTATACTTTATCTTTTCTTTTGGTTCTCTTTTGAGAGAGCATTTGGGGAGTTTCGGAGATTTTGGAGAGAGGGGGTCGAACGAGAGAGAGAGAGAGAGAGAGAGAGAGAGAGAGAGAGAGAGAGAGAGAGAGAGGTGAAAAAAGAAAAAGAAAAAAAACTCTTCCTCCCCCTCTGCTTTTTTCGGTCACTTTTCTCTTTCCTTCTTTCTTCTTCATTTTCTGCCTCCCTCTCTCTGCTGCTGCTTCCCGTTTCGCCCCCCTTTCTTCTTTTCGCCATGGCCCCGCCAGAGCCGTTGACTCTGGTGACGGTGCGCGGTTTGCCAAAAAGAGAGAAAACGGGGTTTTGCTTTCGTGGAGGCAGAGAAGCCGAGGAGATCGTCGTCAAGGACAATGTCCTCGGCTGTTTAGGGCGGCAGGGGAGAAGGCGCCCACTTTTTTTTCCTACTTTGCTCCACTCGCCTCACTCGCTCGCTCGCTCGCTCGCCCTCCTCCCCCATTCCGCCGCCCTCGCTGCCCCTGCCCCCGCCGGAGCCCTCTTCTGCCGCTGCTGTCGGTGCTCCTGCCTCCGCCGCCTCCCCCTGCTCCTCCTCCTCCTCCTCCTCCTTCTCCTCCGCCCCCTCCCCCCTCGCCCACCATCCCGATACATAAAGCGCAAAAAACACAGGCCGTCGAGGCGCTTTACTCGTTCCAGCAGAGGCTGGCGTCGCTCGCCAGGGACTCCAGTGCGTTTGCGGCGAGGCTCCCGGCCGAAGATGGCGGCGGGCGCGCCGCCGTGCTCAAGGCGTCGGGCCTCACTCGCCCGATGATGGTGGCGTTCGCAGAGGCTACGGCGCGTGTCTTGGCCGGGTTCGGAGGAGGGATCGGGGGAGGAGGAGGAGGAGGAGGAGGAGGAGGAGGAGGAAGAGGAGGAGGAGGAGGAGGAGGAGGAGGAGGAGGGGGCGGCGGCGGTGGAATTGGAGGAGGAGGAGGGACAGGGGCAAGCGGCGGCGGCGGAGCGACGACGACGGCGGCGGAGCCGGCTGCTCGCGCTACGATCGCGGAACAAAAGGGAAACGAAGGCGGTGAGCGCCGCGGCGGCGGCTGAGCGACGACGGCGGCGCACAGGCTCCTCGCGCTCCGAGCGCGGAACAAGAGGGAAACGAAGGCGGCGAGCGCCGCGACGACAGCGAAGAAGAGCCTCCCGCGAACAAGCGCGCCCGCGTCGCCGCCGACGCGCGGGCCGCTGCAGCCATGACGAGTGGCGTGCGTGATCGTACTGA